>Ga0164295_10000614_pt1 | contig 29948 bp, 25 predicted proteins | sample GEODES006metaG_FD_111798 | JGI IMG/M metagenome (GOLD analysis project Ga0164295, IMG submission 111798) | Oligotrophic lake water microbial communities from Sparkling Lake, Wisconsin, USA - GEODES006 metaG | ecosystem: Environmental > Aquatic > Freshwater > Lake | place: USA: Sparkling Lake... | reverse complement strand
TCACGATCGGGGTCGAAGGTGTCCAGAAAGTCCTTGTCGGTTTCTATCGATTTGGCAATGAAGTCGCGCATGGTCGATTCAAAGACCGGCCGGCGCTCCGCGTCATAAGAGTCCAGCAAGGCATCGCCGCCCCAACTTTGAAGAACCGCCGCGAGTTTCCAGCCCAGGTTGCGCGCATCTTCCAGACCGGAATTAACACCATAGCCGCCATAGGGCGGGTGGCTGTGCGCTGCATCGCCGGCAACGAACAGCCGGCCTGCGCGGTATGTGTCGGCGATGGCAAAGCGCAAATCCCAAAAACCGATGTGTTCCATTTCAATTTCAAATTCAGCACCAACCGCCTGGTGCAAATAAGACTTGAAATCAAAGTTGTCAGCGCTTGTACCGGCGGGTACCGGTGCGTGAAAAAACCAGGTGTTGCCAAGATCAACACGTCCGAAAAACTTCCAGTAACCGCCCAGACCGGGCTGCAGCACGTTGTAAAAAGATTTACCGGGGTAGCACTCCAGCAGCGTGTGCAACTCATGCGAGCGAAACACCAGCAGAACCATCAGGCGGTCGTGGTCGGTCAGTGTTTGCGTGATGCCGGCTTGCTCGCGCACTTTGGAGCGGCTGCCGTCACAGCCCACCGCAAAGGCGGCCCTGAGTGTGCGTCGCTGCTGGCCCTTGCGCTCGGACACCGTGACGCTGACACCGCCATCGTCTTGCGCGACGGCCTCTGCATCCCAGCCGAACAGCGTCTGCACCGATGGCAACTGGGCCAAGCGTTGACGCAGCACATTTTCTGTTGCGTACTGCGGCAAGCGTTCGTTGGCGCAAAAGTAATAGGGCTTGACCAACTCGCGTTGCAGCCAGTTATAGGAATATTTTCTTAACAACGTGCCATACGTGGTCAGGCCGCCAATGCCGTACTCGGGTGGAATCGTGCGCGCGCTGCGCAGCTCTTTTTCAGCACCCCAGAAATGCAGGTGCTCCATCGTGCGCTGCGTCAGGTTTTGGCCCTTGGGAATCGGCTGGGGCTGCAGGTAGCGCTCTGACAAAATGCAGCGTACACCGCGCTGGCCCAGCTCAATGGCCAGTCCCAGGCCCACAGGGCCGCCGCCGACGATCAGGACATCGGCATCCATGCTATTGGGCTGTGTGGTAACGGGTGATGCGTTCGACTTCATTTTTGGAGCCCAGCACCACACTCACGCGCTCGTGCAATTTGCCGGGCTCGATGTCCAAGATACGCTGGCGGGTGTTGGTGGCAGCACCGCCGGCTTGCTCGATCAGCCAACTCATGGGGTTGGCTTCGTAGAGCAGACGCAGTTTGCCTGGCTTGTCGGGTTCACGCCGGTCCCAGGGGTACATAAAGACGCCGCCGCGTGACAGGATGCGGTGCACGTCGGCCACCATGGCGGCGACCCAGCGCATGTTGAAGTCTTTGCCGCGCGGGCCGTCCTTGCCTTGCAGGCACTCGTCGATGTAGCGCTTGACCGGCGCATCCCAGTGCCGCATGTTGCTCATGTTGATGGCGAACTCCTGCGTGTCGGGTGGGATCTGCACGTTTTCTTCAATCAGCATGAAGGAGCCCTGCTCACGGTCCAGTGTGAACATGACAACGCCGTCACCCACCGTCAGCACCAGGGTGGTTTGCGGGCCGTAGATGCAGTAACCGGCAGCCACTTGTTGCTTGCCGGCTTGCAAAAAGTCTTTTTCTTCGACTTCGGCGCTGGCCTCTGGCTTTTTAAGTACGCTGAAAATAGTGCCTATGCCGCCGTTGATATCGATATTGCTAGAGCCGTCAAGCGGGTCAAATAGCAGCAGGTATTCACCTTGCGGATAGCGGTTGGGCACCACATAGATGCTGTCCATTTCTTCAGAAGCCATGGCGGCAAGGTGGCCGCCCCATTCGTTGGCCTCGATCAGTACTTCGTTGGCGATGATGTCCAGCTTTTTTTGCACCTCGCCCTGCACGTTTTCACTGTGCGCCGTGCCGAGTACGCCGCCCAGCGCGCCCTTGTTGACCGCGTGGCTGATGCCTTTGCAGGCGCGCGCAACCACTTCAAGCAGCAGCCGCAAATGCGAAGGAATGTGGCCTTCTGAGCGTTGCTGCTCGACCAGGTAGCGCGTCAGTGAAATTTTGGAGGACATACAGACCTTTTTTTAGGCGGTGGGGGCTTGGCTCAAGCGAGCCTTCGACAAGCTCAGGGCGAACGGGTGGGGGTGGCTCAGGCGAGCCTTCGACAAGCTCAGGGCGAACGGGTGGGGGTGCATGTCAGTCGGCCAAGGCGCGCGAGACGACTTCTCGCACGTCATTGCTCAAATCTGCCTTGGCCGCGACGCGGGCAATCGCTTCGCGTGCGGCGCTGCGGTAGGGTTCGGCCAGCTTGCTCCAGCGGTCCAGTGCTCTAGCCAGCCTGGCGGCGACTTGCGGGTTGATGGTGTCGAGTTCGACCACGCGGTCGGCCCAGAACACATAGCCTGCGGCGTCGGTTCGGTGAAAGGCGCCGGGGTTGCCCTGGCAGAAAACGCTGATCACACTGCGCGCGCGGTTCGGATTGCGCAGGCTGAAGTCGGCGTGCTTCATGAGCTGGCGCACGGCCGGCAAAACGTTACCGGCGCGGTCGATGGCAGCCGCTTGCAGGCTGAACCACTTGTCGATGACCAGGGCTTCGTCTTTGAACAGGCTGTGAAAGCGAGCAAGTGCTGTGGCGGCCAGCGGGTGGCCGCTGCTCACAAGCGCACTCAGGGCATTGAAGCGGTCGGTCATGTTGCCGGCTTTGTCAAAAATCTGCAAGCTGCGTTCGGGCCAGCTGTTGTCGCCACTGGCAAGCGCTGCCAGGCAAAGCTGGCCCAGTGCCATGCCGGCCAGCGCCCGGCGGCCGGCTGAGCGCGGGTCGGGGGAGTAAGTGCCGTTGTCATGGCATTGCGCATAAGTTTGAGCCCAATCGGGCGCCAAGGCCACGGCCAGTTGCAGGCGCATCGCTTCACGCACCGCATGAATGCGCTGCGGATCCACCACTTCCAGTTGCTCGGCCAGGTAAATCTCTGAGGGCAGCGTCAGTACCAGTTCTTTGAAGGCGGCATCAAGTTGCGGGTGGCAAAGCACGGCGCGCATGGCTTGGACATAACCTGCGTCCAAAACATGGTCGGTGACAGGCGCATCGCTGGCCGTGATCGCCTTGATTGCCAGCCGGATGGCCAGGCGCTGGCCGGCTTCCCAGCGGTTAAAGGGGTCACCGTCGTGGGCCAGCAGGTGCAGAAGCTGCGCATCGCTGTAGTCAAACTCGAGTACCACCGGCGCGCTGAAGCCGCGCAGGATGGAAGGCACCGGTTCGGCGTCCATGTTCTCAAAGCAAAAGCGCTGGCTGGCTTCGGTCAGCACCAAGGTGCGCGGGGCTGGCACGGGGGCGGCTTCACCGCTCAGTTGCAGGGGCAGGTCGGCGCCGTCAGCGCCTAGCAAGCCCAGGCCGACCGGGATCACGAAAGGCTCTTTGCTGCTTTGGCCGGGGGTGGGCGAGCAGCTTTGCGACAGTGTCAAGGTGTACTGGCGGGCTGCAGCATCGTACTGGCCTGCGGCATGCAAACGCGGTGTGCCGGCCTGGCTGTACCAGCGCTTGAACTGCGGCAACAGACGCGCCAGATCAGAGGCCGGGTTGGCGTCGGCAATCGCTTGGGCAAAGTCGTCGCAGGTCACGGCCTGGCCGTCGTGGCGGCTGAAGTAAAGCGTCATCCCTTTAGCAAAGCCATCGCGGCCAACCAGGGTCTGCATCATGCGCACCACCTCAGCACCTTTTTCGTAAATCGTGACGGTGTAGAAGTTGTTGATCTCGATGTAGCTGTCGGGCCGCACCGGGTGCGCCATCGGGCCGGCGTCTTCGGGGAACTGGGCGGTGCGCAGCACGCGCACGTCTTCAATGCGCTTGACGGCGCGCGCAGAGGCCTCGTGGCATAGGTCTTGTGAGAACTCCTGGTCTCTGAAGACTGTCAGGCCTTCTTTCAGGCTCAGCTGAAACCAGTCACGGCAGGTCACGCGGTTGCCGGTCCAGTTGTGAAAGTATTCGTGCCCGACCACGCTCTCGATGTTGCTGAAGTCGGTGTCGGTTGCTGTCGCCTGGCTGGCCAGCACGTACTTGGTGTTAAAGATGTTCAGGCCCTTGTTCTCCATGGCGCCCATGTTGAAGTCACTGGTTGCCACAATCATGAAGCGCTCCAGGTCCAAGGGCAGGCCAAAGCGCGCTTCGTCCCAGGCCACCGAGGCCATCAGCGAATTCATGGCGTGCTCTGTTTTGTCCAAGTCGCCCGGGCGCACATAGACCTGCAGCAAATGCGATTGCCCGTTGCGCGCGGTGATGCGCTGCTCGCGCGCCACCAGCTGACCGGCCACCAGCGCAAACAGGTAGCTGGGTTTTTTGTGCGGGTCTACCCACTTGGCGAAATGCCGGCCATCGTCTAGCAGGCCTTGCTCGACCTGGTTGCCATTGGACAGCAATACCGGGTACTTGGCCTTGTCTGCGCGCAGCGTCACGCTGTAGCTGGCCATCACGTCGGGGCGGTCTAAAAAGTAGGTGATGCGCCTGAAACCCTCGGCCTCGCATTGTGTAAAGAAGGAGTCGTTGCTGACGTACAAGCCCATCAGTTTGGTGTTTTTGGCCGGGTTGATGGTGGTGAAGATTTCCAGCTCGAAAGGCGCCTCGCCCTCAGGCAGGTTTTCAAGTACCAGCTCGTTACCTTCGATCTTGAAGGAGGTGCCCTGGCCGTTGACCAGCACACGCGCCAGGTTGAGCTCTTCACCGCTGAGCCGCAGCGCTTGCGCTGACACGTCCGGGTTGCGGCGCAGCGTCATTTTGTTCAGCACACGGGTTTTTGCCGGGTCCAGATCAAAGCAGAGATCGACCGTGTCAATCCAGAAAGCCGGCGCGCTGTAATCGGCGCGTTGGATGGCCGTGGACTGGCCTGTTTCATCACGCATGCGCATGGAGTGCTCTCCCAAAAAGATGATTAACGGCCCAAATGTGATCGGCCATGCTGGTGATTTTCATTAAACGCCTTGCTTGAGAGAGGCCTCAATGAAGGGATCGAGGTCACCGTCCAGCACTTTTTGCGTGGCCGAGGTTTCGTAGTTGGTGCGCAGGTCCTTGATACGGCTCTGGTCGAGCACGTAGCTGCGGATCTGGTGGCCCCAACCCACGTCGGTCTTGGTGTCCTCGAGCTTTTGCTGGGCTTCCTGCTGCTTGCGCAACTCGAAGTCATACAAACGCGAGCGCAGGCGCTTCCAGGCCACGTCCCGGTTGCTGTGTTGCGAGCGGCCGTCCTGGCACTGCACCACGATGCCGGTCGGGATGTGCGTCAGTCGCACGGCCGAGTCGGTCTTGTTGATGTGCTGGCCGCCCGCACCGCTGGCGCGAAAGGTGTCGGTGCGCACGTCTGAAGGGTTGATGTCGATCTCAATCGAGTCGTCAATCTCGGGGTAGACAAAGACCGAGGCAAACGAGGTATGGCGCCCGCCCGACGAGTCAAACGGTGACTTGCGCACCAGGCGGTGCACGCCGGTTTCGGTGCGCAACAAGCCAAAAGCGTATTCGCCTTCGATCTTGATGGTCGCTCCCTTGATGCCGGCCGTGTCGCCCGCAGACTCGTCTTCAATCTGTGCCTTGAAACCCTTGCGCTCGGCGTAACGCAGGTACTGGCGCAGCAGCATGCTGGCCCAGTCGCAGGCTTCGGTGCCGCCGGCGCCGGCCTGGATGTCGAGGAAAGCATTGAGCGGGTCGGCCGGGTTGTTGAACATCCGGCGGAATTCCATCTTCTCGACTTCGGTGGCCACTGCAGCGACTTCGGCTTCGATGCCGATCATGCCGGCCTCGTCGTCTTCGTCGCGGCTCATGGCAAACAACTCGGTGTTGTCAGCCAGTTCCTGGCTGAGCCGGTCGATCACCAGCACCACGTCTTCGAGGGATTTTTTTTCTTTGCCAAGCTCTTGCGCGCGCTTGGGGTTGTCCCAGACCTTGGGGTCTTCCAGGGCGGCGTTGACTTCGCTTAATTTACGTTCTTTGGCAGGGTAGTCAAAGATACCCCCTGAGCTCGTGCACCCGGGCGCTCAGGCCCTCAAGCTGGTTGCTGATGATGTTGATGCGTTCTGCTTCCATGATTCATTCCTGTGGGTGATATGCGGCCCCTTGCTGGGGCGCAAGGCTGCATTTTCTCACGCCAGAAAGTCTACGATCAAACGGGCCAGTTGTTCAGGCTGGTCGTGGTGCAGCATGTGGCCTGCGTCGGCGATGACAGCGCTGCGCGCATCGGGCACGTTTTTCAGTCGCTCGTGGTACTCGTCCAGGGTGTAGCTGCCTTTCCACCATTGGGTCAGCGAGTCGCTGTCGGCTTGCACCGACAGCAGTGGCGCGGTGATGCGTTTGTAAACTTCCAGCATTTCGTCAAGCCGGTAAATATGGGCGCTGGTGACCTTGTGGCCCGCGTGGCCCTGAATCCTCCATTGCCCTGCGGCATCCGGGCTGGCCCAGCGGCCGGCCAGCCAGTCGGCCTTGTCCTGAGGCAGACGCGGGTTGGTCTTCATGAGCCGCTGCGCCACGCCGGCTACATCGGCATAGGGTTTAAGGGCACTGTCGCCGCGGTGCAGGCTTTTGAGCTCGTCCATCCATTGGGCATAACGGCCAGGGGCCTGGCTGGGGCGGGTGGCCGCCAGGCCGAAACCCTCCAGGTTGACCAGCCGCCGGATCCGCTCGGGCCGCACGCCGGCGTAAATCATGGCGACATTGCCGCCCATGCTGTGGCCGACCAGATCAATCCCTTGGCCGGGGGCGTAGTGGTCCAGCAAAAAGTCCAGGTCGGCCAGGTAGTCGGGAAACCAGAAGTTGTCGGCCTCACCCGCGCCGGTCCGGCCAAAGCCGCGCCAGTCGGGTGCAATGATGCTGCGGCCCGCGGAAAAGGCTTCAGCCAGCGCATCGACCATGAACTGGTAAGAGGCGGCGACGTCCATCCAGCCGTGCAGCAGCACCAGCGGCGGGTAACGGCCGGTGCCGGATGTGTCCGGACCCCAGCGCAGTACGTGGTACTGCAGGCCCCGTATAGGGACAAACTCGGAGCGGGAAGTGCGTTTTTCTTTGTACATTGAACAGATCATAAGGAGCATCGCTTCAATGCACAGCCAAGAACCAGACAAACACATGGCAGGCACAGGGCCGCAAAGGGCAGACCAGTACGCCGCGCTGCACAGCCGTTTTCGCTGGCAGGTGGACACCTATTTCAATATCGCCCAGGCCTGCTGCCAACGCTGGGCCGCTGAAAGCGCCGGCAAAGGCCCTTCTGCGACGCCTTCCCGAACGGCCATCCGCGTTCATCGCCCGGGCGCCACCAGCATGGACTACAGCTACGCCGACTTGCAGCATTCGGCTGATGCACTGAGCCTGGCGCTGGGGGCGCTGGGTGTGCGCCGCGGCGACCGCGTGGCCATTGTGTTGCCGCAATGCTTTGAAACGGCGGTGGCCTACATGGCCGTGCTGCAAATGGGTGCGGTGGCCATGCCACTGTCGATCTTGTTCGGGCCTGACGCCCTCGAATTCCGGCTGCAGGACAGCGAGGCCGTGCTGGCCATCGCCGATGAAAATGCCATGGCCAGTCTGAAAGCTGTGCGTCCCCATTGTCCGGCCTTGCGCACTTTGCTTGCGGCCGGACGGGCCCAAGGCCAGGGCGACATGGACTACCACCAGGCACTGGCCGCCCACCCGGGCGTGTTCACGCCTGTCAAGACCCTGGCCGAAGACCCTGCCATCCTGATCTACACCAGCGGCACCACCGGACAACCCAAAGGCGCGCTGTTGGCGCACCGCGCCTTGATCGGTAATTTGCCGGGCTTTGTGGCCAGCCAGAACTGGTTCGGCTTTGACGGACTGGCTAATGCCAGCTCGCACGCCGTTTTCTGGTCACCGGCCGACTGGGCCTGGACCGGCGGGCTGATGGACGCGCTGCTGCCCACGCTCTACTTCGGCCGGCCCATCGTGGCCTACAACGGCCGCTTCAGCCCCGAGCTGGCCTTTGAACTGATGGCATCGCAAAGGGTGACGCACACGTTCTTGTTTCCGACTGCGCTCAAAGCCATGATGAAGGCTTATCCGCATCCGCGGGAATATTTCAAGCTGGAGCTTGAAGCCATCATGAGCGCCGGCGAGTCGGTGGGCGACGCCGTGTTTGCCTACACACGCGACGAGCTCGGTGTCATCGTCAACGAAATGTTCGGTCAGACCGAGATCAACTATGTGGTGGGGAACTGTTCCATGTTCTGGCCTGCCAAGCCCGGCAGCATGGGTAAGGCTTATCCTGGCCATCGGGTGGCGGTGATTGATGACGCGGGCCGCGAGTGCGCTGTCGGTGTGCCGGGCGATGTGGCGGTCAACCGTTTTGATATTCATGGGCAGCCCGACCCGATTTTCTTTTTGGGTTACTGGAAAAACCCGGCGGCCACCGAAGCCAAGTTCACCGGCGACTGGTGCCGCACCGGCGACATGGCCAGGCGTGACGCCGACGGCTACCTTTGGTACGACGGCCGGGCCGATGACGTCTTCAAGGCGGCCGGTTACCGCATCGGGCCGGGAGAGATCGAGAACTGCCTGGTCAAGCACCCGGCCGTGGCCAATGCCGCGGTGGTGCCCAAACCTGACCGCGAGCGCGGTTCCGTGGTTAAGGCCTATGTGGTGCTGGCCCCGGATTTTGCAGCGCAGCGCGCCCTTCAAACCGGCGCTGGCGCCGTGGCAGACTTTGACCGGGCGCTCACAGCTGCTTTGCAAGCCCATGTGAAGGATTTGCTGGCGCCCTACGAATACCCCAAAGAGATCGAGTTCATTGAAGCCCTGCCCATGACCACCACCGGCAAAGTGCAGCGCCGCGTGCTGCGCTTGCAGGAAGAGGCGCGCCAGGCTGAAGACGGGCTATAAACTAGATGTTTGCTGTGCTTTACGCCGCAACTTCATTTTTCACCCAACTCACCCCATGAAAAAAATCAAACTCGGCTCCAGCGATCTCCAGGTGACCCCGATCTGCCTGGGCACCATGACTTTTGGCGAACAGGTTGACGAGGCCACAGCGCACAGCATCCTGGACCACTCGCTGGCGCGCGGCATCAACTTTTTGGATACCGCAGAGATGTACTCGGTGCCCACGCGCGCTGAAACCTTCAATGTGACTGAAAAAATCCTGGGCAACTGGTTTGAAAAAAATCCAGGCGCCCGCCAGAAACTGGTGCTGGCCACCAAAGTGGCCGGCCCGGCACGCGGCATGGGCTGGGTGCGCGGCGGTAGCACCGACCTGACCCCATCAGACATCACCGAAGCCTGCCACGCCAGCCTCAAGCGAATGAAGACCGACGTGATCGACCTATACCAGATTCACTGGCCGGTGCGCCATGTGCCGGCCTTCGGAGTCATGTATTTCGACCCGGCCAAAGACCTGCCGGTCACTCCCATTCACGACCAGCTCGAAGCCCTGGGCCGTCTGGTCCAAGCCGGCAAGGTTCGCGCTATCGGCCTGTCCAACGAGTCGCCCTACGGCGTGCACGAGTTTGTCCGCTTGGCCGAGCAGCACGGCCTGCCGCGCGTGGCCACCGTGCAAAACCCGTACTGCCTGCTCAACCGCACAGTAGACAACGGGCTGGATGAAACCATGTACCGCCTGGGTGTTTCGTTGCTGGCTTATTCGCCGCTGGGTTTTGGCTTGTTGACCGGCAAGTACGACGCCAGCGGTACTTCCGGCGAGTCTGCGCCCAAGGGACGCATTTCCATTTATGAGTCGGTGCGCAAACAGCGCTGGGGCCGTGTCGAATCGCTGGAAGCAGCGCGCCGCTACAACGCTTTGGCCCGACAGCACGGCCTGACACCCACCCAGATGGCACTGGCCTTTTGCTACACCAAGTGGCAGGTGGCCAGCACCATCATCGGCGTGACCAGCGTGGCCCAGCTGGACGAAGACATTGACGCCCTGGGCATTGTGCTGCCCCCCGATTTGCTCGAAGCGATTGACGCGGTGCGCTGGCAGCTGCGCGACCCGGCCGTCTAAGCCCCACCGGAGTCTGTCTTGCAAGACTTTTCACCATTGCTTGTTGGGGCCGCTGCGGTGCTGGCCGCCTACCTGATCGGCTCGCTCTCGTTCGCGGTGATCGTCAGCCGCTTCATGGGCCTGAACGACCCGCGCAGCTACGGCAGCAAAAACCCGGGCGCCACCAACGTGCTGCGCTCAGGCAACAAGCTGGCCGCCGTCGCCACACTGCTGCTGGACGCCGTCAAAGGCTGGTTGCCGATGGCGCTGGTGCAGTGGCAGGGCGCTGCCTACGGCCTGGGCGACGGCGCACTGGCCGCCGTCGGGCTGGCGGCTTTTCTGGGGCACCTGTTCCCGGTGTTTTTCAGCTTCAAGGGCGGCAAGGGCGTAGCCACTGCCGCTGGCGTGCTGTTTGGCGTGCACTGGTTGCTGGGGCTGGCATGCATGGGCACTTGGGCGCTGGTGGCCTATGTATCGCGTTACTCGTCGCTTTCAGCATTGTCCTGCGCCATGTTGGCTCCGCTTTACTACGTGCTCGGCGACCGCGGCCTGTGGTACGTAGACCGCTCGGTGCTGCTGATGCTGGTGCTGATGGGCGCGTTGCTGATTTACCGGCACAAAGAAAACATCAGCAAACTGCTGCAAGGCAAAGAGTCCAAGCTGGGCGCCAGGCCCAAAAGCTGAAAGATGGATTCCCGCCTTCGCGGGAATGACGGGGCGGGGCCGAAGATGGATTTACGCCTTTGCGGGAATGACGAGAAATAACCGTCATCCCAGCGCCTCATTCGTCATCCCTGTGCTTTATTCGTCATCCCTGCGAAGGCAGGGATCCATCCCCGCCTTCGATCCCACGGATGTTCAGTCGCGGAAGTTATTGAAGCTCAGCGGAAACTCACTGATTTTTGACTTGATGAGGGCCATGGCGGCCTGCAGGTCGTCGCGTTTGGCGCCGGTGACGCGCACGGCGTCGCCCTGAATGGCGGCTTGCACTTTGATCTTGCTGCCCTTGATGATCTGCTGGATCTTTTTGGACTGCTCGATTTCAATGCCGTTGCGCACCTTGCTGATCTGCTTGACCTTGTCGCCGCCGATTTTTTCGACCTTGCCGACGTCCAGAAATCGGGCGTCCACGCCGGCTTTGGTGAGTTTGCTGCGCAAGATGTCGTTAATTTGGTCAATCTGAAAATCGCTGTCGCCAATCGAGGTGATTTCCTTGTCCTTGAGCTCGATCGAGGCCGAGGTGCCCTTGAAGTCAAAGCGGGTGCCGATCTCTTTGGCAGAGTTTTCGACGGCGTTTTTGACCTTGACGAGGTCCGCTTCCAGCACGGTGTCAAAAGAAGGCATGGTGTTCTCGTTTTCCTTGAAATCGCGGGTGCGACAATCTCCGGATGTTAGTCGAGAAAAATGTCCCCCTACAGTCCTACAACAGCTTTGGCATTGTGGCCAAGGCCTTGAGCCTGGTGCGCATCGGCTCCGAGGCCGACTTGGCCGCCGTGTTGGCCGACCCGGCGCTACAGGCAGTGCCTAAGTTCATTTTGGGCGGCGGCAGCAACATTGTGCTCACCGGCGACGTCAAACCCCTGGTGCTCAAGGTCGAGATCATGGGCAAACGCCTGGTGAGCGAAACCCCCAAAGCCTTCATTGTCGAGGCCGGCGCCGGCGAGAACTGGCATGAACTGGTGGCTTGGACGCTGGCCAATGGTTACCCCGGCATGGAGAACCTGGCCATGATCCCGGGCAGCGTGGGCGCTTCGCCGGTGCAAAACATAGGCGCTTACGGTGTTGAGTTGCAAGACCGTTTTGAATCGCTGGACGCGATGGATTTGCAAACCGGCCAGACCTTCACGCTGGACGCCGCGCAATGCGCTTTTGGCTACCGCGACTCGGTTTTTAAACACGCCAGCAGCGCGGCGGCCGGCGGCACGGCCTTCGGGCTGGCAGGCCGGGCGCTGATCACGCGCGTGCGCTTTGCCCTGCCCAAGGCCTGGAAGCCGGTGCTCGGTTATGCCGACCTGGACCGCAAGATGGCCCAGACCGGCGAGGTACCGATCACGCCACAGCAGATATTTGACTGGGTCTGCGAGATACGCCGCGCCAAACTGCCCGACCCGGCGGTGATGGGCAATGCAGGCAGTTTTTTCAAGAACCCGACTGTCTCGCGCGAGCAATGCGACGACATCATCCAGCGCGAGCCCAAGATCGTGCACTACCCGATGGCCGACGGCTCCATCAAGCTGGCCGCCGGCTGGCTGATTGAAGCCTGCGGATGGAAAGGCAAAAGCGTGGGCAATGCCGGGGTGTACGAACGCCAGGCGCTGGTGCTCATCAACAAGGGCGGCAGCCAGAACCCGGTCACTGGCGGCGAGGTGATGACGCTGGCCAAGGCGATCCAGACCAGCGTTTACGAGCGCTTTGGCATCCTGCTCGAGCACGAGCCCGTGGTGGTCTGAAGCGCCCCTAAGCCCTTCTAAGCCCCTCTAAGCGCCCCTAAGCGCCCCTAAGCGGCGTTTATTTCCGGTCGTTGCCCAGTGAAGGCAGGGTGCCGTCTTCGCCCAGGGTCAGCAAACCGCTGCGCGAGTAAATGCCCAGCTTGTCGCGCGTGTCCACGATGTCCAGGTTGCGCATGGTCAACTGGCCGATGCGGTCCAGCGGCGTGAACGAACCGGCGACTTTTTCCATGCTCAGGCGCTCTGGCTTGTAAGTCAAGTTGGCGCTCTCTGTGTTGAGGATGGAGTAGTCGTTGCCGCGGCGCAGCTCGATGGTGACCTCGCCTGTGACGGCGCGCGCCACCCAGCGCTGGGCGGTTTCGCGCAGCATGATGGACTGCGGGTCAAACCAGCGGCCCTGGTACAGCAGGCGGCCGAGCTTGAGGCCGTTCATGCGGTACTGCTCGATGGTGTCTTCGTTGTGAATGCCGGTGATCAGGCGCTCGTAGGCGATGAACAGCAAGGCCAGGCCCGGGGCTTCGTAGATGCCGCGGCTTTTGGCTTCGATGATGCGGTTTTCAATCTGGTCGCTCATGCCCAGGCCGTGCCGTCCGCCAATGCGGTTGGCTTCCAGAATGAGTTCGGTCAGGCTTTCGAAGCTCTTGCCGTTCAGGGCGACAGGCTGGCCTTCTTCGAAGCGCACGGTGACTTCTTCGCGTTTGACTTCGACTTCGTCTTTCCAGAAAGCCACGCCCATGATGGGGTTGACGATCTTCATGCCGCTGGACAGATGCTCCAGGTCTTTGGCCTCGTGCGTGGCGCCCAGCATGTTGGAATCGGTTGAGTAGGCTTTTTCGGCCGACATCTTGTAGCCAAAGCCGGCTTGCGTCATGAAGGCCGACATTTCAGCGCGGCCGCCCAGCTCGTCAATGAAGAGCTGGTCCAGCCAGGGTTTGTAGATTTTCAGGTCGGGGTTGGTGAGCAGGCCGTAGCGGTAAAAACGCTCGATGTCATTGCCCTTGTAGGTGCTGCCGTCACCCCAGATGTTGACGTCGTACTCTTTCATGGCGGCCACCAGCATGGTGCCGGTGACAGCGCGGCCCAGCGGCGTGGTGTTGAAGTAGGTCACGCCGGCGGTCGAGATGTGGAAGGCGCCGCATTGCAGCGCGGCAATGCCTTCGGCGGCGAGCTGGCGGCGGCAGTCGATCAGGCGGGCTTTTTCAGCGCCGTACTCCATGGCTTTGCGCGGAATCTCTTCGTAGTCGGGCTCGTCGGGCTGGCCCAGGTTGGCGGTGTAGGCGTAGGGAGTCGCGCCTTTGAGTTTCATCCAGTGCAGGGCGGCGCTGGTGTCCAGACCGCCCGAAAAAGCGATGCCGACTTTTTGTCCGATGGGCAGGTTTTGAAGAATGGTGCTCATGACAGTGCCAGGTTTGCGTGCGCGAAAAGGATCAGCCGAAGTGGCAGATGTAGTGGTAGGGCTCAGTCACGCGGATGTCGAAGGACGAGTTGCCCGGCACGCTGAACTTGTCGCCGGCGGCTGACTTGACCCAGTCGTTGGCGCCTTTGAGCTTGTATTCGCAAAAGCCGGCCACGCATTCCATGATCTCGGGCGCGCCGGTGTTGAAGGTCAGGGTGGCAGGCAACACCACGCCGACTGATTTTTTTGTGCCGTCAGCGAAAGTGATGCCGTGGCTCACGCACTTGCCGTCAAAGTAAACGCTGGCTTGGGTGGTGACGCTGATGTTGTCGATTTTGTCGGTGGTCATGGGTTTGGGGCAGTGAGTAAGAAAAAGGAGCTGATCAACAGCCCCGGCAGACCACAAGATTTTAAGTTACCCGAGTGCAGCGCCTGCCGGCATGAAAAAAGCCCTCCGCGGAGGGCTTGGGCGGGCTTGTGGGAAGTAGCGCGCAATCAGGGTGAAGGCTTTAGCGCCAATGGCTGTGGCCACGACGACTTAAATCCAGGTTCAGCGACAGGCTTGGCGGGTAGTAGTAGGGCGCCACCTGATAGCGAGGGTAGGGCGCCGGGTAAACCGTGACAGGGGCAGGCTGCACATAGACCGTGGGGCGGCTGACAATGACCTCTGCCGGCTCAGACTGGTACTGCCTGTAAGACTGCGGCGAGCGGCCTGCAGGCGGCATGATGCCGATGGGGCTGAGTTGCAGGCGTATGAAAGCGCCTGGGTCGTTGGCCATCTGGATGTTGTAGCGCTTGTTGTCGTATTCGTAGACCACGTCGTAGTGCATGGTGCGGTTTTCGTAGGTCGTCACGGTGCTGCACTGCTGAACGTTTTGCGTCTGGGTCTTGGAGCCCTCAACATTGTTGCCCAGGATGGCACCGCCGAACAGGCCGATGGCGGTGGCCAGGTCCCGGCCTGAGCCTTGGCCCACGGCGTTACCGATGGCTCCACCAGCGATGGCACCCATGACAGCGCCTGCGCCGCTGGGCGCTGTTGTTGTGGTTACCGGCGTGTTGGTGCACTGCTGGCGCGGCACGGCCACTTGTTGAATGACGGCGGTGCTGGAGATCACGCGGGCTTGAACCTCCTGCGCCTGGGCCTGGCTGGCTGCCAGACTGGCAAGACCTAAAAGGGCTGTCAGGTTCGTGAAGCGGGTAAATAAGGTCATGTTTTTCCTTTTGGGGATGAAGCGCCGGTTAAAGAGTGCAGACCATGTTCATACTTTAACGGTTGAGGCGGTTTTTGGTGTACCGGACTGTGTAAACGATCAGTAAAAATTTATCAATCAGCCCGGGCGCTCCAGGCCTCGACGTCAAAGCCCACGGTGGTGCCATGGTCCCACTCCACCACCGGCCGTTTGATCACGCTGGGCTGTGCCAGCATCAGGGCTTGGGCACTGACCGCGTCTGTCACGCCCGCCTGAACGGCAGCGTCTAACTTGCGCCAGGTTGTGCCCTGGCGGTTCAGCAGCTTTTGCCAACCCAGCTCCGCATCCCAGGCGGCCAGTCGCTCGGAGGGTACGCCGGCCTTTTTGAAGTCGTGAAAGCTGTGCGCCAAGCCTTGAGCGCTCAGCCAGGCGCGGGCTTTTTTGACGGTGTCGCAGTTGGGGATGCCATACAAAATGATCATGTCTTTATTTTGGCATTGGTAGCAGGGGCGTGCGCGACAATGCGGGCTTGATGGAACATCTCAAGACACTTGACGACTGGCTGGCTTATTGCGAGCAAATTCACCCCGTGGGCATCGACATGGGGCTCACGCGTGTGCAAACGGTGGCCCGGCGACTGGGCCTGGCCTTCAAGTGCCCGGTCATCACCGTGGCGGGCACCAACGGCAAGGGCTCGACCTGCGCCATGCTGGAGGCTATTTTGCTGCAAGCCGGTTACCGCACCGGCCTCTACACCTCACCTCATCTGGTGCATTTTCAAGAGCGCTGTCGCCTGCGCGGCGAGGTCGTCAGCCCGGATTCTTTGCTGCCCTTTTTTCAGCAGGTGGAAAGCGCCCGCCAGCAGGCCGATGCCAAAGACGGTGCTGGCCCCGTCTCCCTGAGCTATTTTGAGTTCACCACGCTGGTTTTTTTGAAGCTAATGGCCGATGCCGGGCTGGACGTTGCTATTTTGGAAGTGGGACTGGGGGGGCGCTTGGACGCTGTCAACCTGATTGACACGGACTGTGCCGTCATCACCAGCATTGACCTGGACCACATGGAGTATCTGGGCCCGGACCGCGAAAGCATTGGCCGCGAAAAAGCCGGCATCATGCGCGCCGGCCGGCCGGTGGTGGTCAGCGACCCGGTGCCGCCGCAAAGCGTGCTGCAGGTGGCGCAAGACCTGGGCGCTGATTTGTGGCGTTTTGGTCATGATTTCAATTTTTCCGGCGATAAGCTGCAATGGGCCTGGGCCGGTCGCGGGCGGCGCTACGCTGGCTTGGCTTACCCCGCTCTGCGCGGCGCTAACCAGCTGGTCAATGCCGCGGGCGTGCTGGCCGCGCTGACGGCCATGCGCGAGCAGCTGCCGGTCACCGCCCAGGCCGTGCGCAACGGTTTGTCCATGGTCGAGCTGCCGGGGCGTTTTCAGATCGTGCCGGGCCAGCCCACCTTGGTGTTGGATGTGGCGCACAACCCGCATTCAGTGGCAGCCCTGGCCGAGAACCTGGATGCCATGGGTTTTTATACCTGCACGCACGCGGTTTTTGGGGCGATGGCCGACAAGGACCTGGCCCCCATGCTGGCGCGCTTAAATCCTTTGGTAGACAAGTGGTATTTCACCGCCCTCCCGACACCCCGCGCCGCTACCGCCGCCGATCTGGCGGCGCGCTGGCAGGCGCTCAAGCCGCGCGCCGGTGTGCGTGCTGAAACCTTCGAGGCCCCCGATCAGGCGCTGGCCGCCGCCGTCGCTGCGGCCGACCCCGCTGATAGAATTGTTGTTTTCGGCTCTTTCTACACGGTGGGTGGTGTTTTAAAGAACGGGGTACCCCGTTTAACGGCGCAGCACCTGGCCTGAAATGACCCCTAGGCTGGTGGCCATCGCGCCAGCCCGAACAACACAACTCCAACGGACACAGGCACGACCATGTCGTTTTTCAACCTCCGCCGGGGCGGCTCCACCTCACAATCCCAGTCTGGCGCGCCAGCTGAAAACCTGGATACCGTGCGCAAGCGGGCCAAGCACAGGCTCATTGGCGCTGCTTTGCTGGTGCTGGTCGGCGTGGTAGGTTTTCCGCTTTTGTTCGACTCACAGCCGCGGCCGATTCCGATAGACATCGCCATTGAGATTCCGGCCAGACAAAGTGTCAAACCCCTTGCGACCCCAACACCTGCGTCAGCAACACCCGCACCCAGTGCAGCTCCTGCCACACCGGCACCAGACCCAGCGCCTGTGGCGCCGCCTGCGCCAGTCGCCAGCGTCACGCCTGTGCCTGCCGCTCCGGCTGCTGCAGTACCTGCGGCTCCCCGCTTAGCTGATGACAGCGCACGAGCCAAAGCACTTTTAGAAGACAAACCCGTGGCAAGCGCCAATGCGCCTACGGAGTTGCGCCTGGTGGTCCAGGTGGGTGCTTTTGCCGACGCTGCCAAGGCCCGCGAGGTGCGGCTCAAGCTTGAAAAAGCCGGTCTCAAAACCTACACGCAGGTGGCTGACAGCAAAGAAGGCAAGCGCACGCGCGTGCGCGTCGGGCCTTTTGCCAACAAGGCAGAAGCCGACCAGGCCGCACTCAAGATCAAGGCGCTTGATCTGCCGGCCACCATTCTCAGTCTGTAGTTTTTAAAGGCCGGGCTTGTCAGACACAAACTCCCTGGCGTTCATGAACACCGTGTCGCCGACTGACTGGGTCTTGCTGACGGTGCTGGTCTTGTCGCTGCTGCTCGGCGCCTGGCGCGGCCTGGTATTTGAGGTGCTGTCGGTGCTGGGTTGGGTAGCGGCTTTTTTTGCGGCGCAGTGGCTGGCCCCTTGGGTCGCCGACTTGCTGCCTTTGTCCACTTTATCGGCGGCCATGAAGTTCGGGGTGGCCTTTGTTTTGACCTTTATTGCGTCGGTTTTTGCCGCCGGGCTGCTGGCCACACTCATGCGAAAACTGGTGAGCGCCGCCGGTTTGCGCCCGGCTGACCGCTTGCTGGGCGCCTTGTTTGGCGTGTTGCGCGGTATGGTATTGCTGCTGGCTGTGACGGTGGCTGTGAACATGACACCCTTTAAGGGCAGTGACTGGTGGCAGGCGTCCCGGGGCGCTTTGGTTTTAACGTCGGCTCTGAACGCGTTAAAGCCGCTGTTGCCGGTGCAGTTCTCCCGCTTTGTGAGTTAATTTATGAATGGTTCATCATGTGCGGAATAGTTGGTGTTGTCAGTAACGCGCCGGTCAATCAGCTGATCTATGACGGTCTTTTGCTGTTGCAGCACCGCGGCCAGGACGCGGCGGGCATCGTCACGCAGCTCGGTCGCAAATTCTTCATGCACAAATCCAAGGGCATGGTGCGCGACGTTTTTCGCACCCGCAACATGCGCGCCCTGCCGGGCAATGTCGGCCTGGGCCAGGTGCGCTACCCGACGGCGGGCAACGCCTTCAGCGAAGACGAAGCGCAGCCCTTTTATGTCAACGCGCCCTTCGGCCTGGTGCTCTCGCACAACGGCAATCTGACCAACGCGGCCGTGCTCAAGGCCGAGCTTTTTACCACCGACCACCGCCACATCAACACCGACAGCGACTCGGAAGTGCTGCTCAACGTGCTAGCGCACGAGCTCGAAAAAACCACCCGCGGCCTACCGCTGAGCCCCATCGATGTGTTTGCCGCCGTGCGCGGTGTGCACAAGCGCGTCAAAGGCTCTTACGCTGTGGTGGCTTTGATCGCCGGCCACGGCCTGCTGGCTTTTCGGGATCCGTTTGGCATACGCCCCTTGTGCATAGGCCGCGGCCAGAACGAGCAGGGCGGCACCGTCATGGTGGCCAGCGAATCGGTCGCACTCGAAGGCACCTCGCACCAGTTCGAGCGCGACATTGCCCCCGGCGAAGCGGTCTTTGTGGACATACAAGGCCAGGTCCACGCCGAACAATGCGCAGAGAATCCGCAGCTCAAGCCTTGCATTTTTGAATTCGTCTACCTGGCCCGGCCCGACTCGGTGCTCGACGGCATCTCGGTCTACCAGGCGCGTTTGAACCTGGGCGAGACGTTGGCCAAGCGCGTCATCTCGACGGTGCCGCCCAACGAGATTGATGTCATCATCCCGATCCCCGAGTCCAGCCGCCCCAGCGCCACGCAACTGGCGCATTTGCTGGGCATCCCTTACCGCGAAGGCTTTGTCAAAAACCGCTACGTCGGCCGCACCTTCATCATGCCGGGGCAGGGCGTGCGCAAGAAGTCGGTACGCCAAAAGCTCAACGTGATCGCCAGCGAATTCAAAGGCCGCAACGTGCTGCTGGTGGATGACTCCATCGTGCGCGGCACCACCAGCCGTGAGATCGTGCAGATGGCGCGCGACGCCGGCGCGCGCAAGGTCTACCTGGCCAGCGCCGCGCCGCCGGTGCGCTTTCCCAACGTGTATGGCATCGACATGCCGACCGCCACCGAGCTGGTGGCGCATGACCGCAGCATCGAAGAAATCCGTGTTGCCATCGGTTGCGACGCGCTGATCTACCAGGATATCGAAGGCATGAAACGCGCCATCGGCTCGCTCAACCCCCAGCTCGACGGCTTTGACGCCTCTTGCTTTGACGGCATCTACATCACCGGTGACATCACGCCTGAGACGATTGCCCGCATGAACGCCGAGCGCGTGGACGCCAGCGAAGAAGGCGGCGTAGACGTCTCTCGCCTGGCATTGCCCAACCCGCAAGAAGCTTGAAAAGGCTTGAAACCATGAGCAACAAAAAACTCCCCGCCAACCTGCACCGTGACACGCTGGCCGTGCGCACGGCCGAAGATAAAAGCCAGTTCGGCGAGAACTCCGAAGCCCTGTACCTCACCAGCAGCTTTGTGCAGCCCGACGCCGAAACAGCGCGCCGCCGCTTTGCCGGCGAAGAAGACGGCTACATGTATTCGCGCTTCACCAATCCAACGGTGACCAGCATGGAGCGTCGTCTGGCCGCGCTGGAAGGCACCGAAGCCTGCATCGGTACCTCCAGCGGCATGGCGGCCATCATGCTGATGTGCATGGGCCTTTTGAAGTCGGGCGACCATGTGATCTGCTCGCAGTCGGTGTTCGGCTCGACCATCAAGCTCCTTGGCAGCGAGTTCGGCAAATTCGGCGTCGAGACCAGCTTTGTCTCGCAAACCGACGCGGCCGAGTGGCAAGCTGCCATGAAGCCCAACACCAAACTGCTGTTTGCCGAATCGCCAACCAACCCGCTGACCGAAGTCTGTGATATCCGCGCGTTGGCTGACATCGCGCATGCCGCCGGTGCCTGGCTGGCAGTGGACAACTGCTTTTGCTCGCCCGCGCTGTCGCAGCCGGTCAGCATGGGCGCAGACATCATCATTCACTCTGGCACCAAGTACCTGGACGGCCAGGGCCGCGTGATTGCCGGCGCCATCTGCGGCCCGAAAAAACTGATTGATGAAAAGTTCGTGCCCGTGATGCGCAGCGCCGGCATGACGCTGTCCGCCTTCAACGCCTGGGTGGTGCTCAAGGGCATGGAAACGCTGTCTATCCGCATGCACGCTCAAAGCGACAGCGCGCTGGCGCTGGCCACCTGGCTGCAAGCGCAGCCGCAAGTGGCACGCGTCTATTACCCCGGCCTGAAGTCGCACCCCCAGCACGCGCTGGCCATGCAGCAGCAGTCGGGCAAGGGCGGTGCGGTGCTGTCGTTTGACGTCAAGGCGGAGGGTGCTGAAGCCGCCCGCAAAAACGCTTTTCATGTGATCGACAGCACTCAACTTTGCAGCATCACCGCCAACTTGGGTGACACCAAGACCACCATCACGCACCCGGCCACCACCTCGCACGGGCGATTGAGCGAAGCGCAGCGCCAGGCCGCCGGCATCTCGCAGGGCTTGGTCCGCGTGGCCGTGGGCCTTGAGCACATTGACGACCTCAAGGCCGATCTGGCGCGTGGACTGGACACCCTCTGACATGACCACCCGCACCCGCTTTGCACCGTCGCCCACCGGCTTCATTCACCTGGGCAACATCCGCTCTGCGCTGTACCCCTGGGCCTTTGCGCGCGCCACCGGCGGCGCTTTCATATTGCGCATTGAAGACACCGACCTTGAGCGCTCCAACCAGGCTTCGGTGGACGTCATCATCGAAGGCATGCGCTGGCTGGGGCTGGACTATGACGAAGGCCCTCACTACCAGATGCAGCGCATGGAGCGCTACAAGGCTGTGCTGGCAGAGCTGGTGGCTGCCGGCCATGTCTACCCTTGCTACATGAGTATTGAGGAACTTGACGCATTGAGAGAGCGCCAGACCGAAGCCAAACAAAAGCCGCGCTACGACGGTACCTGGCGCCCCGAGCCGGGCAAGACCCTGCCCGCTGTTCCCGCCGGCGTGCAGCCCGTACTGCGCTTTAAAAACCCGCAAGGCGGCGCGGTGGTGTGGGACGACAAGGTCAAGGGCCGTATCGAGATCAGCAACGATGAGCTTGACGACCTGGTGATCGCGCGGCCAGCTCAAAACGGCGAAGCCGTGGGTACCCCGACCTATAACTTTTGTGTGGTGGTTGACGACATCGATATGGCCATCACCCACGTGATTCGCGGCGACGACCACGTCAACAACACACCGCGCCAGATCAATATCTTTCGCGCCTTGGGCAAAGACATTCCGGTTTACGCGCACCTGCCGACCGTGCTCAATGAGCAGGGCGACAAAATGAGCAAGCGCAGCGGGGCCAAAGCCGTCACGCAATACGCCGCCGAAGGCTACCTGCCCGACGCCATGGTCAACTACCTGGCCCGCCTGGGCTGGAGCCACGGCGACGACGAAATCTTCAGCCGTGAGCAGTTTGTGCAGTGGTTCAACCTAGACCACCTGGGCAAGAGCGCCGCGCAGTTTGACGAAGCCAAGCTGCGCTGGGTCAACGCACAACACCTCAAGCCGCTTCCTGTCGAGCAGCTCGCCAGTCTGGTCGCGCCCTTTGTGCAGCAGCAAGGCGTCAGCTTGGACGCAGCCCGTACGCTCAAAGCCTGCGCCTTGTTCAAAGACCGTTGCAGCACGCTGGTCGAGCTGGCCGGCTGGATCGCGCTGATTGAAAAAGGCGCTGTTGCCAGTGCCGAAGACATGGCCACGCATGTCACCGCCGCAGTGCAACCTGCACTGACCAGCCTGGCTAAAGCGCTGAGTGATTGCGAGTGGAGCAAGCCCGCCATTGCCGCTGTCATCAAGCAAGTGCTGGCAGACGCGGGATTGAAGATGCCGCAATTGGCCATGCCCGTGCGCGTGCTTTTATTGGGCACGCCGCAAACCCCGTCGCTGGATGCCGTGATCGAGCTCATGCCCCGCCACGAGGTCGTAGCCCGGCTCAAAGGCGGAGCGGGGCTTACGTAGCGCATCGAAATCGGGCTATAATTCGAAGCTCGACTGGTTTAGGGTAGCCTGAACCGCAGGGGGGTATAGCTCAGCTGGGAGAGCGCTTGCATGGCATGCAAGAGGTCAGCGGTTCGATCCCGCTTACCTCCACCAACAGTCGAAAAGTTAGTTGAGTTTCGGCAGGCTCTCAAAAGTCTGCACCGGAAGTCCAAGGTTTGACCCCATCGTCTAGAGGCCTAGGACATCACCCTTTCACGGTGAGTACCGGGGTTCGAATCCCCGTGGGGTCGCCAGATTCACTGGAAAGTGATGAAAGCGAAAAGCAGACAACGGCAACGTTGTCGCTACCAGGAGTGGTAGTTCAGTTGGTTAGAATACCGGCCTGTCACGCCGGGGGTCGCGGGTTCGAGTCCCGTCCACTCCGCCAAATGTTGAAAAGCCCGCATCAGCGGGCTTTTTGCTTTTTAAAACTCATACAAGAACCGGCTAACTTCATTTCCAGGAAGTTCAAAAAGCGCTGAAGGCCCCGGCCTTCAGGGACAAGGTGCAGTCAGACGGCACCGAAATCGTCGGGCTGGGTCAGGCGGGTTTCCCAGACTACCTGCGCCAAGACCTGCAAAAGTGAAAACGCACGGTGGAACTTAGCAGCGCCAAGGTCGATTGATCAGCCCGGGCGGGCGGGGGACTTCAGACCGCGTCTACCTTGATGTTTTGCGCCGCCACCACCTTTTGCCAGCCGGTGAAGTCCTGCGCCAGGAAGCGGCCCAGTGACTGGGCCCCCTGGGCTGAGGGCTCGATGGCGTCTAGCTGAAAACGTGCAAGTACATCGGGCAGTTTGACCACTTTGGCCACCGCGTCGCTCAGGCGCTCGATCACGGCGTCCGGAGTGCCCTTGGGGGCGACCAGCCCGAAATAATTGAGCACGTCAAAGTCCGCAAAGCCGGACTCGGCCATGCTGGGTACCTGCGGCAGCGCCGGCGAGCGCTTGGCGGTGCTCACAGCCAGCGCTTTGACGCGGCCGTCACGCACAAACGGCGCCAGCGCCGGGATGGTGCCGGTGACCAACTGAATCTGACCGGAGATCATGTCCAGCGTGGCCGGTGCAATACCGCGGTAGGGAATGTGGGTGATGAAGGTGCCGCTGCGCGCCTTCAAAGTTTCCAGCACAAGGTGGTTGATGCCACCAGCGCCGGCCGAACCGTAATTGAGCTGGCCCGGGCGTTTGCGTGCGTACTCAACCAACTCGCGCAGGTTCGCTACAGGCAGGTCTTTGTTGGCCGCCCACAGCAGCGGGCCGTTGGCAATCATGCTAACGGGGGCAAAGCTGCGCAGCGGGTCATAGCCGGCTTGTGGCAAGACTGCTGCCACGGTGGTGAAAGGGGCCGCTACCAGCAGCAGGGTGTGGCCGTCAGGTGCGCTCTGGGCCACATGCTGGGCGCCGATGGCGCCTGAGGCGCCGGTGCGGTTTTCCGCCACAAACGTACCACCCATGACTTCGCCCATTTTTTGGGCCATCAGGCGGCCGACAGCATCGGTGCCGGCTCCCGGTGCAAACGGGATGACGATGCGCACCGGACGCTCAGGGTAGCCGGCGGCGTGCACCATCGGAAAAGCGCAGACAGAGGCTGCTGCGGTGGCACGGGTCAGGAGAAGGCGTCTTGAGATGGTCATGGCAGTGGATGAGGTTTAAATTGGCGTAAATGATAGCGAATAGATGGTGTCACGGGCGTATGACAAATAAATGACGCATCAGGGTTAGCCCTTGTGCCAGGGTCGGCCGCTAAACTGCATCCATGAGCACCATTGCCCGCATCGAAACACACGTTTTTAACGTCTCTGCCAAGACCAACTGGGTCTTCATTTCTGTGACATCTACCGACGGCCGAACTGGCTGGGGCGAAGCTTCGCTGATCGGCTGGGAGCCCATGCTGGTGACGGCCAGCCAAGCCCTCGCGCTGGAATGGCAAGGCCGGCCGCTGGCAGACGCGCAGGCCGGGCTGAGGGTGTCGCCGCAATCGCCTGGCGGGCTGGTATTCAACACGGTCGTCAGTGCTGTGCAACAGGCGCTGGCTTGTTTGCTCGATGGAAGTGTGCCGGGCGCACCAGCGGCTCCTGAGTTGAGCGCTGCGGTGCTGCGCCAGTGCGTTCCGCTGTACGCCAACATTAACCGCGCCACCCGCTTGCGCACGCCGCAAGGTTTTGTCGAGACGGCCTTGCGGGCGCGTGCCCAGGGTTTCAGCCGCTTCAAGGCAGCGCCATTTGACGGTCTGACGCCTGCACTTTGCGCCTCGGCGCAGGGGCAGGCCTTGATTGCGCACGGCGTTGAATGCATGTTGGCCTTGCGTCAGGCGCTGGGCCCCGATGCTATGTTGATGGTGGACTGCCACTGGCGCTTTGACGAGACCCGGGCCTTGCAGGCCCTGCAAGTACTGGCCCCGGCGGCCTTGCACTGGTTTGAATGCCCGATTGCCGAAACCCATGCCCACTGGCCGGCGATGCGCCGGCTGCGCGCCGCCACGCGCGAGCAGGGCGTGCTATTGGCCGCTGCCGAGACGCAAGTGGGGCTGGCTTCTTTTCAGACACTGTTTGAAGAAGCGCTTTACGACGTGGTCATGCCCGACATCAAGTACTGCGGCGGGCCGCTGGAGATGCTGAAAATTGCACAGCAGGCTGCAGAACACGGCGTGCTGTTTTCACCGCACAACCCTTCGGGGCCGGTGTGCACCTGGCACAGTTTGCAGATTGCAGCGCTGGCACCCGAGTGCGCCATGCTCGAGCTGCAGTTTGAAGAGAGCCCGCTGTATGAGCAGTTGCTCGATGGCCCGGCAATGTCTACCCAGGGTGGCGGCCTGTCACTGGAGCGGGCGTATGGAGAAAGCCTTGCGCTGAACACGCAGCTGCTGCAGGCCCATCCCTACCAGCCGGTGCCACCCGGCATAGAGACCCAGCTCAACCGCTAAGCCTGGAATTCAAACGGCGCTCAGTCGGCGCTCAATCAGCCCGAATGTTGCGCTCAGAGGCGAGTTTTTTCCAGCGCGCCACGTCAGCCGTCACGCGGGTCGCGAAGGCCTCGGGCGTGCTCGGGGCCGGGTCGCAGGCCAGCGTGGCCAGTTTGGCCTTCACATCCGGATGCTCCAGCGCCTGGTTGACCAGGGAGTTGATGCGCGTGACCACAGCCTTGGGCGTGCCCGCCGGCGCCAGGATGCCAAACCAGGCCTGGGTGTCAAAGCCGGGGAATGTTTCAGCCATGGCCGGCACGTCGGGCAGGCTGTGGTGGCGCTTGGGCGTGGTGACCGCCAGCGCCTGCACTTTGCCCGACTTGATCAGCGCTGACCAGGGCGGCAGATTGCCCACCATGACCTGCGACTCGTCGGCCATCAATGCATTGACTGCGGGAGCCGAGCCTTTGTAGGGAATGTGGGCCATATCAATGCCGGCCATGCTCTTGAAGAGTTCAGCGGACATGTGGGCGGAGCTGCCAACGCCGCCGGAGGCGTAGTTCAGTTTGCCGGGGTTGGCTTTGGCATAGGCCAGAAACTCGGCCATTGTTTTAACCTTCACCGACGGGTTGACCACCATCACGTTGGGCGTGGTGCAAATCAAGGCCACGGGTATGAAGTCTTTAACGATGTCGTAGTTGAGCTTGGTGTAAATGCCGGCATTGACACCGTGCGAGCCGGCATTGCCGACGATCATGGTGTAGCCGTCGGGCGCAGACTTGGCGGTGAACTCTGAGCCCAGTACGCCGCCTGCGCCCGGTTTGTTTTCGATGAAAACGGTTTGTCCGATCTCCCTTGAAAGGCGATCCGCAATCATGCGGCCCATGGCATCAGAGCCGTCGCCCGGGGTGCTGGGCACGATCCAGCGTATCGGTTTGGTGGGGTAGTTTTGCGCGCCGGCCAGCGGGCTGACCAGTGCGCAGACCAAGGCCGCAAGGATGCTGAATTTCATGGATGTGACCGTTTCATTGCCGTTGTTGTGAAGTAGGCCGGGCAGCGTCATTGCGCCAGACCGAAGCACTTTATTTTGACAGCCTGGGAAGAGGCCACTGCTATCGAAAACCCGAGTCCCCCCACTGGGAGCAGTCAATGCAGTGGCAGTTTCAAGGGCCGGGCAGCAGGTGCCTGAGTTTTAACAAGCCGGTCGACATCGCTGTGCCCACAATGATGACCACAGCGCAAATCAGCATCCAGGGCGTCACGGCCTCACCTAAAAAAAGCAGGCCGTAAAGTACCGCAAACACAGGCACCAGGTAGGTCACCGACAAAGCGCGCGCCGGGCCGGCTTTGCCGATGATTCTGAAGTACAGCACATAGGCAACGCCGGTGCACAAAATGCCGACCGCCAGCAGCGCCAGCCAGGCGTTTGGGCCCGGCATTTGCGCCGGCCACAGCCACAGCGCCGGCAGCGCCAGACCGAGGGCTGCGCCGATTTGGCTGCCGGTGGCAGTGACCAGCGGCGGCAGTTCAGACAAATAGCGCCTTGTGAAACTGGCCGCTAGGGCATAACAAACACAGGCCAGCAGGCAGGCCAGAACCGCCCAACCCGGCGCCACACCTGAAGCATCGGGCTTGAAGCTGGCCTTGTCCCAGGCCAGCATGGCCACGCCTGCAAAGCCGATGACCAGGCCCAGCGTGCGCGAGAGCGTGGGCCGGTCGCGCAGCCACACCCAGGCCACCAGCGCACCGAACATGGGCACCGTGGCATTGAGCAATGAGGACAGGCCGGTGGTGATCGACAGCAGCGCAAAAGCGTAGCAGGCAAAGGGGATGCCGGAGTTCAGCAGGCCGACAAAAAACACCGGCTTCCAGTGCTGGCACAGCTGGCTGCCCAGCCCTTTGTAAAGCAGGATGGGCATTAAAAATACAGACGCAATGCTGACCCGCACAGCAGCCGTAGCCACCGGCCCGAACTCCACAGTGCTGATGCGCATGAACAAAAACGAAGCGCCCCAGAGGGACGCCAGCAGCAAGAAATCCAGGGCCCAGGCTTGGCTGTTGGCTTGAGTGGGGGAGTTTGGCAAAGCAGTTCTTTATTTCAGGATGGCTCAGGCTTGAACGGGGAGCATAGGCAGTGCGCCTTCGAGTTGCAACAAGGCCCGCTTGCGCGCCAGGCCAGCGGCGTAGCCGGTGAGCGCACCGCCTTGGCCGACCACGCGGTGACAGGGCACGATGACGCTGAGCGGGTTGCGCCCGATCGCGCCGCCGGTTGCGCGCACAGCCGAAGGCCGGCCGATGCGCTGACTCAATTCACCGTAGGTGCAGGTTTGCCCGCGTGGCAGCGCCAGCAGGGCTTGCCAAACAGCTTGCTGAAAATCTGTGCCGGCGCTCAAGTCCAGAGGCAGCTCAAAGGTCTTCAGCGCACCGCTGAAATAGGCCTCTATCTGGTCGGCGGTCTCGCGCAGCACAGGGTGCGCCGGCGCGCTGGGCCAGGCAGCGTTGCCGGCACCGCAGAGCGCAGGCGGGCGGTGTTGCTGGTCTTCAAACCAGGCGCCGGCCAAGCCGTGCGTGCTGGCGGCCAGCGTCAATTGGCCCAAGGGGGTGGGGCAGACGCAGATCACCCAAGAAGGTTTCAATTGCATGAGGACGGTGGCGGGGGCGGTGGCTGGGGCAGGGCTGGTAGTGCGGCCGCAAGGCCGGCTTTGAACTTCTTAAGGATGATACGACGCCCACTGTGCCAGCCCTACAATCCTTGGCAAAGTTAGCCATTTTTTCAGCGCTGCTCCGCCCTAGGAAAACTCTTTCATGCAAGTGACCCCTTCGATTTTCAAGGCCTACGACATCCGTGGCGTGGTGCCTTCGACCATTCACGAAGCCATGGCCGAAGCCTTGGGCAAAGCCTTTGGCACGGTGGCGCGGGCCCAGGGTGAGGGCACAGTGGCGATCGGGCGTGACGGTCGGCTCAGCGGTCCTTCCCTGAGCGCTGCACTGGTACGCGGCCTGCGTGCGGCCGGTGTGGCTGTCATTGACGTGGGCGCCGTCACCACACCCATGCTTTATTTTGCGGCCAGTACTTTGTGCAGCAGCGGCATTCAGGTCACCGGCAGCCACAACCCCAAGGACTACAACGGCTTCAAAATGGTCATGGCCGGCCGGGCGATTTGCGGCGACGACATCCAGGCCCTGCGCAGCATGATCGAAGCCGAAAGCTGGCAACTTGCCGGCACGCCAGGTGCTTACCAGCAAGTGGATGTGCTGCCGGCTTACAGCGCGCGCATCGTCTCAGACATTCGCTTGGCGCGCCCCTTGAAGATCGTTATCGACAGCGGCAACGGCATTGCCGGTGCCTCTGCGCCGGGTATCTTTCGCGCGCTCGGCTGCGAAGTTCTTGAGCTTTTCAGTGAAGTCGATGGCAACTTTCCCAATCACCATCCGGACCCAAGTAAACCCGAAAATTTGCGTGACCTGATCGCTGCGCTTCAAAGCAGCGATGCCGACTTGGGCTTGGCCTTTGACGGTGACGGCGACCGCCTGGGCATCATCACAAAAGACGGGCAGAACATCTTTCCAGACCGGCAGATGATGCTGTTCGCCCGCGATGTGCTCTCGCGCGTGCCCGGTGGTGTGATTGTTTATGACGTCAAGTGTTCGCAAGCCTTGGGGCCGGCGATCGAGGCGGCAGGCGGCAAGCCCATGATGTTCAAAACCGGTCACTCGCTGATCAAGGCCAAGATGCGTGAAGTCAACTCGCCGCTGGGCGGTGAGATGAGCGGGCATATTTTCTTCAAGGAACGCTGGTTCGGCTTTGATGACGGCACCTACGCGGGCGCTCGCCTGCTCGAAATCGTCAGCCGCGCCGAAGATGTGGCGGCCTTGCTCAACGCTTTGCCCAGCAGCTTCAGCACGCCCGAATTGAACGTAGCTTGCGCTGAAGGCGAGCCACCGGGGCTGGTCGCTGCCTTGGTCGAGCAGGCCATGGCCCATTCCGGCGGCGTGCCGCGTTTTGCGGCGCCGGCCCGGCTCTCCACCATCGACGGTCTGCGGGTGGACTGGCCCGATGGTTTCGGCCTGATTCGCAGCTCCAACACCACGCCGGTGCTGGTGCTGCGTTTTGAAGGAACAACGCCGGCGGCTTTGCAGCGCATTGAAAAAGACATGTTGGCGCTGCTGCACAGTGTCAAGCCGGACGCGCACTTTGCCGCTGCCGCACATTGATGCGACTGGCCGGCATTTTTGCGCCAATGCACTGAACGCATGCAAGCACTTTGTCTTGGGCTTTACGCGTGGGTGATGCAATGGGCCGGGCCTTTGCTGCGCCGCAAGCTGGCGCGTCGTGCGCTGGCCGAACCCGGTTATGCACATGCCGTGCCCGAGCGCTTTGGTCATTACACCCAAGCGCCCGAAGCAGCCAGCGAGCTGGTGTGGGTGCATGCGGTGTCGCTGGGCGAGACGCGCACAGCGGCCATTTTGCTGCGCCAATGGCGTGCCCGGTCACCGGGCTTGCGCGTGTTGCTGACGCACGGCACGGCCACCGGCCGTGAACAGGGTTTGGCCTTGCTGCAGCCAGGCGATGTGCAGGTTTGGCAGCCCTGGGACAGCCGCGCTGCTGTCGATCGCTTTTTAACGCACTTCAAGCCGCGC
>Ga0164295_10000613_pt1 | contig 29994 bp, 35 predicted proteins | sample GEODES006metaG_FD_111798 | JGI IMG/M metagenome (GOLD analysis project Ga0164295, IMG submission 111798) | Oligotrophic lake water microbial communities from Sparkling Lake, Wisconsin, USA - GEODES006 metaG | ecosystem: Environmental > Aquatic > Freshwater > Lake | place: USA: Sparkling Lake... | reverse complement strand
TATGAAGCAACTACAAAAGCCTTTGTCCCTTCTCGCGGTTAGTGCCATCCTCGGCTTCGTGGTTGCTTCTGATAATCCAGATCGGATTTATCAGCTGTCTGACCTGAAGAAAGTGAGCTTTGCCCAAGGTAGCCACCGAATCACCGCTTACGTTTGCGACACTGACTCGAAGCGGCAAGAGGGCATGATGTTCCTTACCGCGAAGGAAGTGAAGAACACGGAAGGGTTCCTGTTTGTGTTCCCGAGCGCCGCGCCACGAAGCTTCTGGATGCGGAACACGGTGCTTCCCCTGGACATCATCTATCTGGACGCGGCGGGCAAGGTGCTGAATATTCAGAAAGGGAAGCCGTACGAGGAGTCAGGTCTGCCGAGCGCGGGGAACAGTCAGTACGTGCTTGAGCTGAGGCAGGGAATGGCGTCGAAGTTCGGGATCAAGCCGGGCGTGAAGCTGAAACTGCCGCCGGTTCGTGCTGTTCAGTAAGGCCCTTCTTACGCAAAGTTAGATCCGTGAGGGAAGTCAGATGCAGTTGGCACAACGACAATCCGTTCATGCACAGATTGCCCTTTGCGTGACTGCATATTTGGGCTATTCGTGGTGGAAAGCTTCTGAGATTGAATCGAGCCACACGCCTCTCCTGATCGGAATCGCCCTTTGTTTTGTGCTGTGCGCATGGTTGGCGTGGGTGCACGGGGCAAAGAGCCGTCGGTACCCAGCATGGACCGAGCTAGTCGGGATTCTCGCCTTTCCTGGCATAGTTGCGTCCTCGAAAACTATTTTTAACGCTGTGAGCGCACTTGTGCTGTTCGGTTTGTTGTTGACTTCCGCGGCCCATTGTCTCAGTACTCAAACCGAGAACATTTCACTCCCGTTTCCTCGGAAATTTATAGCAAGTGATGCGGAACTGAGTGTCGTTGCCGATTGTCAACGGTTAAAGAAATGTATCGTTGAAATTTTTGAAGAGGTCAGTCGGCTGTTGAAAGAATCTGGACATGCCGAAGTGCTGATTGAGCCCTCGAAGCGGGCTACATTTTCTAGCATGAGTCTCTTCAATGGCTTCGTCCTGGTTGGTAGGGTGGTGTTGAAACGCAGCAAGCCGTACTGGATGTCCGGACCGCTATTCACGCTTGAGCAGGTAGCGGAACTCAAAACGTACGAGTCTGAGTCGCTTGGTGGGCTTTTAGTTTCTGTCTTGACCATTGAGAAGCGTCTGGGCGAGGTGCTCGGCGCGCCTTGCGGCCAGTGACGCAGTTGAACCGTAGCGGCCGACAATATGCGCAACTTCTACATTTTGGATGCGGCAGACGTGGACATGAGCCAGCTGACATTCGTGGTTCCTTACGTGGATTTGGAGCGACCGATGGACTGGATTGCTGAGCAATCCCAATTCTGGGAATCGCTTGCTATCTCTCATTGGGAACATGGTCAGCTACGGACCCTTGGTTATCCGAGTCTTTGGGACCTCGGCTATCCAAGGGTTAACCCGGCAGAGTTCTTTCCGCTCGAACGTTCGCACGTTGAAGATGCGTTTGTGAACTTGGTTTCGTCTGCCTGGTGGTTTGAGATTCGGTATCGGTCCGACTTGAGCCCTTTGCACGCATTCTCGATGGATGTTTGTGATCTTGGGATTGCGATCGTGGTTGCTGGCACAACCACATTGGTAAGTGACTTGAAGCACGAAGCTCGGGGTCTTTACCGTAACTACCACCTGCAAGAGCTTCTCGAAGAAACGCCGATGTCTGTCTGCAGCCGGCTGGGAATCCCGGCGTTCTAGTGCTCAGCGAGACAGATGCTGTTCTGGAAATCGCGCAAGTAGTTCAAAACTCCTACGCGGTCAGCTTGCGTATTGCACAACAGCCATACTGCAGACGTTAAGTATTAGGTTTCATTCAGTGTTGCATCTAAGTTGGACTGTAGCGGTCAACCGTTGAGGGAAATGAGGAGGGAAGAACAGTGTTGATATTGCTTGCGATTGGATTAATGGCTCTTTATCCTGGTGTTCGGCCAGAGTCTCGCGGTCAGAAAGTGCTCGCCGTTGCTATGATCGGTGTTTGGGTACTGCTTGCCGCGATCATCCTCCCGCTCTTTGGTCAACGCACTGGCCGGCCGCTCTCTTGGTTCGAGTGCGTGGTGGCGGCGGACGCAATAATCGAGATTGGCGGCGGCATTATTTTCGCTTTCCGTTGGCTGGCAAGGGAAGCGGCGACTTTTAGGTTTTAGATTCTTGATGAGCAACTGGCGTGTGCTTTCCCACACGTTAGTTGGCAGTACGGGAGATATTGCGGGCCGGTGAAAGTGCCGTGTGATGTGCAATTCTAGGGCATGCTCTCGCTGATCGGAGTTAGCCTCGCAATGAATGCATCAAATTTCCGCCCGCCTTCCGTACCGTTGATCGTCCACGATCCATATTTCAGCGTTTGGAGCGGATCGGATAAGTTGACCGACGATTGGTCGCGGCACTGGACCGGGTCGACGATGGCGATGGTGGGGATTGTGCGGATCGATGGGAAGCCGTATCGGTTCTGTGGATCGCCGAATGTGGACGTTCCGGCGTTGAACCAGGTGGGCGTTGAGGTGCGGGCGACGACGACGGCTTACACCTTCGAAGGGGCCGGGGTTCGGCTACATGTTGATTTCTTCTCGCCTTCGTTTATCGACGACCTCGATGTTCTATCGCGGCCAGTAGCGTTTGTGCGGTTCCGCTATGAGAGCGCGGATGGCAAGCGGCACGATGTGAAGACCTACTTCGACACCACGGCCGAGTGGGTGGTGAACCGGACCGACCAGAAAGTGACTTGGGGCCGAGTGAAGGTTGCGGGACGGGATGCCTTGCGGATTGGCACCCACGAGCAGCCGATTTTGCAAAAGCGCGGCGATGACCTGCGGATCGACTGGGGCAGCATGTTTGTGGTGCCGCCGTCCGGTGCAGAGTCGTCGATTGGAGCGGACCGCGCGGCGCGGGATTCCTTTATCAAGGACGGCGAATTGCCGACCAGCGACGACCTGAGAATGCCACGGCCAGCGAATGACGCTTGGCCGGTGCTGAGCTCAGTGTTTGACCTGGAAGCGGGCAAGAGCCAATCGGTGCTCCTTGCTTACGACGATCAGTTTTCGCTTGAGTGGTTCCACCGACCGGTGCCTGCCTACTGGCGACGAACGGGGGAGAGCTTCGAATCGCTCCTTGAAGGCGCCGTCAGGTCCGAAGCGGCTTGGGTGACAAAAGGCGCGAAGCTGGATGCCCAGATTAGCAAAGACGCCGAGGCGGCCGGAGGACAGAAGTTCGCTGACCTCGCGAATCTGTCGTACCGACAGTCTCTCGGTGCGCACAAGATCGTCGCGGACATCGATGGCAAGCCGATGATGTTCTCAAAGGAGAACTTCAGTAACGGCTGTATCGGCACGGTAGACGTTCTGTATCCGGCGGCGCCGATCATGCTGGCCTACAACCCGGAGATGCTTGAAGCCAACCTCCGCCCACTATTCATTTACGCAAGCTTGCCGCGCTGGAAGTGGGACTTTGCTCCGCACGACCTCGGGACTTACCCGCTGGCCAACGGCCAAGTTTATGGTGGGGGCGAAAGAACGGAAGAGAACCAGATGCCGGTGGAAGAGAGTGGCAATATGCTGATTTTGGCGGCGGCGCTGGTGGAGAAGGGCGGCTCGAAGGCGTTCATCCGCGAGTACCTGCCGGTGCTGGATAAGTGGGCGAAGTATCTGATGGACAAGGGCCTTGACCCAGACAACCAGCTTTGCACCGACGACTTTGCTGGGCACCTTGCGCACAACTCGAACCTAAGCTTGAAGGCGATTGTCGCCCTGGGTGCCTACGCCGGATTGCTTGACGACCTCGGAGCTCCGAAAGAGAAGAGCGCGACGGTGCGAAAAGCGGCCGAGAAGATGGCGCTTGAATGGGTCAAGATGGCGGATGACGGCGACCACTTCCGGCTGGCCTTCGACAAGCCGGGCACCTGGAGCCAGAAATACAACATGGTTTGGGACAAGGTTCTGAAACTGAACTTGTTCCCGAAGGCTGTCTATACGAAGGAGCTTGCTTATTACCAGAAGCAACTAGGAAAGTACGGTTTGCCGCTGGATAACCGCAAGGGCTACACGAAGCTGGACTGGTGCGTTTGGACGGCTTGCCTTTCCGATTCCCGCGCCGAGTTTGACGCTCACGTTGCACCGCTTTGGAAGATGGCTAACGAGTCTTCATCGCGAGTGCCGCTCACGGACTGGTACGAGACGGGCGATGGCAGACAGGTCGGTTTCCAGGCGCGATCGGTGGTTGGCGGCGTATTTATGCCGCTATTGCTTAAGTAGATTACGGTAAACCACGAGGATGGGATTTCGCCCGTCTTCGTGGTTCCGCACCCTTTCCGTTGCGGCAGTTTGCCTCGGTGTGCAAGTTGCCTCGGCGGGCGAGCGCATCAATTTCGACGCGGATTGGAAGTTCGCGCTCGGGCATGCCTCCGACGCGAAGAAGGATTTCGGGTTTAGCAGTGGGTCGTTCAGTGCGTTTGGAAAGGCCGGCACGGAAGCCGGGCCGATTGGGCTTGGTACAAGCGATGCGGACTGGCGCACGGTGGACCTGCCGCACGACTGGGCAGTAGAGTTGCCGTTCGACCCGACTTCGGACATGATGCACGGCTTTAAGCCGGTCGGTCGCGACTTTCCGCAGAACTCGATTGGCTGGTACCGAAAGTCATTTGAGGTTCCGAAATCGGACGAAGGGAAGCGGATTCGGATCACCTTTGACGGCATTTATCGGGATGCGTACATCTGGATCAACGGGCACTTGCTCGGGCGAAACGAGTCGGGCTACATTGGGCAGACGTACGACCTGACGGACTTTGTGAAGTACGGGAGCCGCAATGTTGTGGTGGTCCGAGCGAACGCAAGCGACTTTGAGGGCTGGTTCTACGAAGGCTCAGGGATCTACCGGCACGTTTGGCTCACCAAATCAGCGCCGGTTCACTTCGTCGAAGACGGAGTTGCGGTGACGCCGGTTGTTTTGGGTTCAAAAGCGGAAGTCGTGGTGAACGCGGAGGTTCGAAATGACTCGGACGTCGCGGTTTCTCAGGTCGCCACGGTGAAGGTTTATGATCGTTCGGGCAAGGTCGTGGGCGAGGGTAAGAGTTCGCCGGCGCGAATCGGGGCGAACCAAACGGCAACGGTTTCGGCGCGGGTGAAGGTGGCTAAGCCAAGCCTTTGGTCCATCGATGACCCGTATCTTTACACCGCGGATGTTGCAACGGCAACGGATTCCTACCGAACACGCATTGGGTTCCGCACGGTGAATTTCGACCCGGACAAAGGGCTCTTGCTCAACGGGAAGGTCGTCCGAATCAAGGGAACTTGTAATCACCAAGACCACGCCGGAGTTGGGGCGGCCATTCCGGACTCGCTGAACGTGTGGCGGATCAAGCAACTGAAGGCATTTGGCTGCAATGCGTACCGAAGCAGCCACAACCCGCCGACACAGGAGGTCTTGGACGCGTGCGATCGGCTAGGGATGCTCGTTTTAGATGAGACACGGATGTTCGGCTCGGGGCCAGAAGCTATGTCGCAGTTGACCCGGTTGGTCAAGCGAGATCGGAACCACGCGAGCGTGATTTTTTGGTCGATTGGAAACGAAGAGTGGGGAACCCAGAACTCGCCGGAGTCGGCCCGGATTGCGAAGTCGATGATGACGGCGATTCGTCAGCTCGATCCGACGCGACCGGTGACTTTCGGAGCGAACAACGGCGGCGAGCTCAACGGCATCAACTCCGTGGTCGACGTTCGCGGGTTTAACTACAATCTCGGCGGACTTGACGGCTACCACAAAGCTCGGCCGAAGCAACACATTCACGGAAGCGAAGTCGGCAGCACGGTTACGACGCGCGGGGAGTATCTGGATGACCCGAAAAAGGCTTATGTTGCGGCGTATGACGTGCAGCGGCTGAGTTGGGGTTCGACGGCGGAGAGTTGGTGGCGGACGACGCTGGAGCGACCTTGGTTCAGCGGCGGGTTTGTTTGGACCGGGTTCGACTATCGCGGTGAACCGACGCCGTATAGCTGGCCAAACATCAATAGTCATTTTGGAATTTTGGACACGTGCGGCTTCCAGAAAGACTTGGCGTTTTACTACAAGGCTTGGTGGACCGAAGAGCCGGTTCTCCACGTGTTGCCGCATTGGAACAAGCCGAAGGATGTCTCGAAGCCGGTCGATGTTTGGGTGTTCTCGAACCACGAAGCGGTGGAGTTATTCCTGAACTCGAAGAGCTTGGGCAAGCAGAGCATGGTGCGTGGCGGACATCTGGAGTGGAAGGTTCCGTACGCCCCGGGGACTTTGAAGGCGGTGGGCTACCGGGACGGAAAAGTCGCCCAGGAAACGCTCGTTCAAACCACGGGTCCGGCGGCTCGAATTCTGCTGGAAATCGATCCTGGTGCGTCGTTATCGGTAGAGGAAAACACGATTCCGGTAACGGTCAAGGTAGTTGACGTGGAAGGGCGCATCGTGCCGGAGGCGGACCAGAACATCAAGTTTGAAACGACCGGTTCTGGGAAGATTATCGGTGTCGGAAACGGCGATCCGAGCAGTCATGAGCCGGATGTGTATTTGGCGAAACCGAACGCGGCGAAGATTGGAGGCTGGAAGATGACGATGGCGGACGGCGATCCTCTCACGCTATCCGTTGCTGAGCCGGACTTTGACACCGTCGGCTGGCGGCCGGCTGATCTGGGCCAGAACCAGTTGCGACCGGGAGAGCAGGGCGTGTTCCGAACGCGATTCGACGGTGCCCTAGTGAAGTCGCCCACGTCAATTTCGGTTGGACCGATTGATGACCTCGGGTGGGTGTTCTTGAACGGCGAACTGCTCGGTACGACCAAGGAATGGAACGCGAGCCACTCGTTCCGCGTGGACGGGAAGATCTTGAACGGGGCGAACGAGTTGGCGATCGTTGTGAAGAACAACGGTGGCGAAGGTGGGTTCACCGGAGGAGTCCGGCTAGTCGGGCCAGACACTGAACCATCGTGGACGCGAAGCGTTTTCCACGGTCTTGCTCAAGTTTTGGTTCAGAGCAAGTCTGGAGCAGGCTCGGTGGTCATCCGGGCGAGCGCTCCGGGATTAGAGTCGGCGACTCTCTCGATCCCCATCCGAGTTTTGAACTAGGCGTTCAGGTGCTCTTCTTCCGCTTGGTCAACCGGAAGAGTTGGCTCGGTTGAGGTCTCGGCAAGCCGGGACCTCAACCGTCTGGTAACTAAGTTCATGCTCTCCGCATGCCCGTGCGAATAGCGGCTGAATAGGTGGCGGGCAACGAACAGCACCAGCGCTACGAAAAGCAACATGAAGAGCGGCATTCCGAGCGGGGTTCTGCCGCCGAACTTTCCGATGAGGGCCATTCCGATCAAGAGGACCGGGAGCGCTAAAACGCCGGTCATTGTCGCCAGTCCGTCGAGGCGACTGGAAGCGTTTAGCCGGACCGTGCCTTTCTGTTGCCGAAGGGTGAGCTGAATCGGGACGAGTCCGCCTCCCGTGCACGTCCACTCCCGAACGTTCTCGCGTTCAGAAATGGTGCCTTCGTCGCCGAAGGTCTTGCGGGCATCGGCAATGGTTTCTTCCCAAACGTCGTTGGTGAGCTCACCTTCGAACGATTCATCAAAGGCAATTCCCATTGGCCCGCCCCACATGCGGCTGTAGCTGGTGCCGGGCGGGGCCGATTCGGTCTTCGCAATTGCGCGTTCTATGGCCTCGGGCGAGATGCCCATTTCTTGGGCAGCGGCTCGCAATTCCGACTCGGACGTTAGCCCGCTTTCGCTCTGCCCCTGAACGGCTAGGCGGAGAATTTCGGCGGTTTGCTTTTCGGTGAAGCGACGTTCGGCCATCTGGTTGTAGGAAGTACGCGCTCGAACGGTTTCAGGATTCGGGCGCGCTACCTAGAATTGTGGTGATCACGTCTTTGGCCGAGTAGGTCTCATGGCCCGGCTGGAGGTAACGCGCCACGTGGGCCACGTCGTCGCCGGCGGTTACGAGAGTTGGCTCGGCTTTGCCACGATGGATTTGGCCCAGGCCAACCGTCGCGAGGAGTCCGTTGCAGACGCACTTTCGACCTTCGGTGTTGGCAGGGTCGCCGCCCTTCTTTTCGTACAGTTCGATCGGTTCGGCAGGGCAGCGGTAGCCAATCTCACCGTCTTCTTTTCGGTAAAGCTCGCGCAAGTAGCCAAGGTCGCATACTCGCTCTCGCCAGGCTTCAACTTCGGGTTCAGAGACGGAACCCGCCATTTTGAGGACCTTGAATGGGAAGCCGGTAGGGGATGCGGCGGGGTCGGTGAACACCTCCGACTCGCCCGCGACGCTTCGGCGAATGACCTCGGCTTTGATCGCATCGGACATGCCGGATTCCTCGCAGAAGGCGAACGCCGTTCCGACTTGGATGCCCTGGGCACCTTCGCTAAGGGCCTCTTGCAGCCGTTCATGGGTTCCGAACGATCCGGCGAGCCAGAAGGGCAGGCCGAGGTCCCGGAACTTCTCGAGTTCGGGAGTATCGCGTGGTCCGTAGACAGGTTCGCCGCGCTCGTTTAGCTGCATGGTTCCGCGAGGTGGTGCATTGTGACCACCGGCGGTTGGGCCCTCGATGACAAAGCCGTCGACCGGCGGATGCGCCTTCTTCGCCAGAACTTGAGCCAAGGATGCGCTGGAGACGATCGCAAGAAACTTGGGCCGGGGCAATATGCCGGGAAGATATTCGTTGGGATCGAAAGTGGAAACCGCCGGGTCACCGCCGCTGACTTCGATGCGCATTTCGGTGGCTTCACCCTTGGCGAGTTGGTCCAAGATGCCGGGGATAGCGCGGGGGATTCCGGCGCCCATGAGCACGACATCAACGTGTGCTAGCATCGCACCGTACAGCGTCGCTAGGGTCGGAAGCTGAATCTTTTCGAGCAGATTGATTCCAACTAGGCCAGAGTGGCCGGCCTTTGCCAGCCAGACCTCAACGAACGTTCCGACGATGACTAGGTCATTGAGAGCATCGCTTGGGTTGATGCTCGGAATCGGTTTCGACTTGAACGGCGCGTCTTCGGCCTTTCCGCCTTCGATGTAGTACCGGTCCCAGACTCGAGTCGCCATTTCTGGAATCGGAAAGTGTTTTAGGGCTTCGGCGATGTGGCCGCCTTCGTCGCCCAGTTGGAGCCTTCGGGCGAGGACGGTGTCGATTCCGGTGCCGCTAACGACTCCCATCTGACCTTGCGAAGCGACGGCCCGAGCGAGGGGCCAAGAGGAAACGGCAACTCCCATGCCGCCCTGGATGATCTGCGGATAGTTCACGCTAAATCAATTATGGCAGAGTGTGATATAAGCTAGGCCGGACGGGATGGGTACTGTTTAGCGTGGCTAATCTCACCGACCTTTCCCCATACATTTACGGCACTACGCGGCTTGGGGACGAGGCGATTCCATTTCCAGACCGGGTTCTGATGGCGCGGACGGCAATGAACGCCGGGGTCTGGATTCACAGTAGCCACCAGTACGGCGAGGCGCTTTCGGTTTTGCGCACGGCGTTTGATGAAGATGGCTCGCGAGTTCCGCCAGGAATCTTCAAGCTGGGCTGGAACACGGTGGACGAGGTCCGAAGTCAGGTTCAGATTCACACCGAAGCGCTGGATATTCCAAGCCTCGCAATTGGTCAGCTTTGTCCGGGTGGGCAGTTGGCGGAAGACCTTCGGAATGGTGGCGACAGCCTTGCCGGGCTGGCGGAGCTGAAGAAGGAAGGGCTGGTGGAGCGGTTTGTGATGGAGGTTTGGCCCTGGACATCGATGACGGCCCAGATGGCGATTCAAGGCGGGTTTGCCGAGGGGTTGATAGACGGCTACATTTTCTATCTGAATCCGCTCCAGCGGTTCGTGCGAAACGACCTGTGGGATATTTTGATGCGGCAAAAGCACTCGGTAATTGCGATGCGAACCGTGGCCGGTGGATCGATCAAGGCATTGCGCGAGAACGACCGGGCGCCGAAGTATCTGCGGCAACGTGCGGCGGAGATTGAACCGCTCTTCCAGAGTTCTGGCATTGAGAGTTGGACCGAGTTTTCGGTTCGTTTTGCGCTTGGGATTGGCCAAGTTCAGGCAACGGTAGGATCAACGGCTCGGCGAGAGAATTTCTTGGAATTCCAGCGGGCGGCAAAGAAGGCCGAAGCGCTGCCAGAAGAGATCATGGATGCGATTTTGGCCCTTCACCGAAAGTGGTCGGAGGACCATGATTCTCATGCCGAACCTTGGTCAATGTGATCGAATTGCGGTAACCCAAGACGCCTGACAACGTATTTGAATTGAGTTTATGGAAAGCGGGGAAGAGTTACTTCGGGGCGAGATTGAAAATGATGCCGAGCTCCGACACCTTCTTCACCGACTCGATAACTTTTCCGGAGAAGAAGAGGTTGTCTCCAGGCGTTCTCGGGACGTCATTACCGTTGAAGACGTCGCCGAGACCCTTGGGTTAGATCCGGATTTCGTGGCGACGGAGCTTGCCGATATGCGGCGGCAGGACCTCGAAGCGCGCTTGGTTGGCGTGATGAGGGAGCTCGAAGAGCCGCTCTATCGCGTGGAGCGAACCAGCCCGGAACTGCGGCAGGAGGCGAATCCTTTGCTGAAACTACGCTCGGTGCGGGAGCTGATGGAGCGAAATCGTCGGACCATCGAGCTACCGCGGCGTCCGAGCCAGAGTCCCGAAGAGCTTCGGCGAGAGCGTGAGCAATCTCAGCGCACGCTCTTCATTCTCATCGGGATTGCGATCCTTATCGTCTTGTTTGGTCTGTTGCGCTGAGCGGAACTAGCGCGTGGTGGCGCGGATCGCTTCTTGGATTTGCTTGATGTCAGCCGGTTTCGGATTGACAAACTTCGCCGTCACGAGTCGATTCTTGGCCACGTAAACGATGGTTTCCCAGCCTTCGTAAGGTTGGAGTTTGTAGTCCTTCTGAACCGCCTTGGTGCTGAAGACTCGGCTCATGAAGAAGACCTTCGGGAGCTTCCAGGCGTCGGCTAGGGCCTTCACGTTCGATCGGGATTTCTCGTCGCCGGCGGTGTCATTCAGGTCGACCAGGAAGGCTTTTTGTCGTCCGTTGGGAGCCTGCCCTACGACCTGATTGATGCCCTCAACGATCGGCTTGAGTTTATCTGGGGTCTTAAGCTGCGACCAAACGATGACGAGTGGCATCACGCCGTACTCGCAAACTGGGCACTGGCGAGTTTCTGCGTATGGCCCGGAAACCCAATAGGGCTCAAACGGCGCGACTTCGTCTCCCACGGCAAGGCCGGGGGATTGAACAGCCGCCGCTTGGAGGCTAAAAGCGAAGGCAAGGGTAGCGATCATCGAACGGCGATCCCGGTGAGGGCCAGATCGATATCGATTTTGTTTCCGATTAGGTCCGTGCTGAGGTCAGGGGCTACGTCAAAGTCCAGCCGATTGACGGAGAATTTGCTGTAGATCTGAACGATGTCGCCGTCCTTTTCCACGCCGCCTCGCGCTTTGAGTTTGCCGGGCAGGTACTTCACGGTAGCGTCGATCGTGAGTGGTTTGGTGATGCCGTGGAACAGGAAATCGCCTGCCACTTTCGCGGTGTAGGTATCGCCCTCGCCCTTTTTGACTTCAAGAACTTCCTTAACGGAGAACTCGATGGTCGGGTACTTTTTCACGTCGAGGCACCATCCCTGATGCATGGCTCCGGTCATGTTCTTGCGACCTAGTTCCGTACTATCGGCCGCTACGATTACTTTTCCGGTCGACTTTTTGGGATCCTTCAGATTAAGGAGAAGGTTTCCGGTGATTCCTCCTGCGAACCCTCGCACTGGCTCAAGCGGTGCGTCGATTCCGATGGTCATTCCCGTGACGCCCTTCGGGTCATCTAGGTCAAAAGAAATCGCGTTAGGATTTTGGGGAGTTGCGGCAATTAGAAGGGCAGCAGCCGGGAGAAGTATGAGCCATGCAGAACGCATGCCAGTTGTACGCACCGATGCCTCTGAATATTCGCCAACAAATGTAACTTTCCCCGAATTTCTACAAATTCGGGGTTGGAGTTCTGCTGGATCAGCTCTTGATTTCGAGCTTGTTTTCGATTTTCTGCTTCGACTTGGTTTCGTCGACGATCTTCTTTGTGATCGATCCAGCAAGGTCTTTCAGTTCTTGAGAAGTAACGTGTCCGGTAAGGGTGACGTTGTCGTCGGTGGAGTCGACATCGATCAGGTTGGCGGGCAGATTGAGACGTGTGTCGGCTTCAAGCGCGGTCTTGATCTTTGGAGTGAGCATCGTGGCCGCTCCAAAAGAGGCACCAGCGTTCTTGGCACCTTCAACGATGTTCTCCGTTGATTCGGCAGACTTCTGACGGTTCTTGGCGGAGTCTTCTTTCATGCCTTCGGCAGTGTTTCCACATCCGACGACGAAAAGGGCAGCGAGAATGGCGAGAGCGGTAAGTTTCATGGGAATTGATGATCGGGAGTAAGGGGTAATCGGGTCAGTTCCAAGGCACTTACCAAGCCTAGGTTGTTTAGTGTTTAAGCTTGTCGCTCCACTCGTTGACTTGGGCGGCGGCGGCTTCTTGGGTAAGGCCGTACTTCTGCTGGACAAGACCTTCTAGTTGCTCCTTCTTGCCGGTCAGCTGACCAATCTCGTCGTCGGTCAGATCACTCCACTTTTCCTTTAGTGATCCTGAGAGTTCCTTCCATTTGCCTTCGATGATGTTCCAATTCATGGTGTGTCCTGCAGCCGAATCCGGCCGCGTTATCTCAAGGTACTCCGATAGTGGTCAAATTAACGCAATCGAAAGCAAAAGCATCACTTATTGCTCACTGGGTGGGCATTATGCCGATAAATTCTGATTTTGATGTAAGCGTGTAGCTTTAGTTGGTTCGAGTGGTTCGGCTAGATTTGGCACTTTTGCAGTGCGATTTCTGCCCAAGGATCGTCGGGTCCCAGTGGGTTTTCGACTAAGTCACGGACCACTCGAAGCCACGCGATGCGGGCATTAGTTTCCAGAACGGTGGACATGGTCGCGAGGACACCAAAGTAGTCGCCGATGTCCTCGTTGTCCTTCAGAAGTGACTTGCACTTTTCCAAGAACTCCAGCAGGCCATCAATGGAGCTATCGATAAAGGCGAGCCGATCGGCGAGTGGAATGATGCCAATGAAGAAGAATCGAAGCCGGATCAAGTCGGCGGAGTGCGCGATATCGAGCAAGGGAATTGGCGGTGCCATCCATTCCTGAATCGCAGCCACGCCGGCAGGGGTGATTTGAATATTGTTCTCGGCGGTTTCCGCGAGAAGACCGAAGCTCACGAGTCGCTTTGATACCGAGTAGGCGGTGCCAGCGCGGGATTTGTAGTAGCTCGATCCAGAAGTGGATAGCTCCTTCATGATCGCGTAGGTGGTGCATGGGCCGCGAAGCCAAGCCAAGCCGAGCACGCTCAACTCGATAGTGGAAAGGTTTCGTTCTGATCTCGAGCCCGGTTTCTTCTTCATAGCGTCGCCCGTGCATTTCTGCCGGAAATAGGAACTTATGATACGCGGATTCCTGGTATTACAAATTGTAATAGGATTCACCCATGATCGCCTTCGGATTGTTACTCGCCCTTCACGTTCCCCAAGCCCCCATTTCGGGGCAAGACCTACCCCGGCGCGGCGCGCTTGGATTGCCCTTCTCGCCGATTCCCGCTGACGTTGTCACTAAACTTAAGCTCAAGGCTGGCGAAGGCATGCTGGCTCGCAAGCCGATTGCTGGCCTAACCGCCGAGAAGGCAGGGATTCAGGAAGGGGACATCGTGATGGCCATCAACGGTCAGACGCTGAAGCAAGCGACGATCGGCGAGTACGTTCGGTCGCTTCCGACGGGGAAGGTGGTGAAGTTCGAAGTCTTGCGCGATGCCAAGCCGATTTCGCTGAGCGCGATGTTGCTGGAAAAGCCACGCGATCCTGGCAATGCGAACTTTGAAGTCATCTATAGCCACGTCGTCAGCAACGGTCAGCGGATGCGGACCATCATTTCGAAGCCACGAAAGCCGGGTAAGTACCCCGCCTTTATGTTCATCCAAGGCTTTTCCCCGATCTCCTATGACTACACTTTGGAGACTTCGATTGGAGACGTCAGTTCTCTGGACGGTCCGATTCTGTACGACTTCGCGAACAGCGGCTTTGTGACGATTCGAGTGGAAAAACCGGGAGTTGGAGACAGCGAAGGTGGACCATTTGCGCCGATGGATTACACCACGGAGCTGGATATCTACCGACAAACTTTGAAGCAGCTCAAGTCGTTGCCAGAGGTGGATACCAAGAACGTGTTCATCTTTGGCCACAGCATGGGCGGCGCGTTCGGTCCGATGATTGCGGCGGAGAATCAGGTGAAGGGTCTGGCGGTTTACGGCGTTGCCGCAAGAACTTGGTTTGAGTACATCCTCGACACGATTCGCTATCAGGGGCTCGTCGGAGGCGACTCGTTTGAAAATGCGGATGAGTCCGCTCGGGAAGGCGCACGGCTGATGGCACTGGTGTTCCTGGAAAACAAGAGTCCTGAAGAAGTGAAGAAGTCTCATCCTTCGCTCGCTAAAGCGGCCGATGCCTACTTCCCGGGCGGTTTGTTCAACGGGAAGTCGCTCGACTTTTGGCGTCAACTTGCGGCAACTAACTTTGCCTCGTACTGGGCAAAGCTAGATTCGCACGTTTTGGCGGCAAAAGGAGAAGCCGACTTCGTGGTGTACGAAGCCGACCACAAACTGATTGCCGACATCATGAACCGCAAGAAGCCAGGCACGGGCAAGTTCGTCATTGCGCCGGGGTCTGACCACTTGTTCCACGACTTTCCTTCCGAACAGGCGAGCATGGGCAACTTCCAGCGAGGGAAGTTCAACCCGAAGTTCGGAAAGATGATGATGGAGTGGATGCGCGAAGTAATGGCGAAGGCGGACTAGCCGGCTTCGGCACGGGCGGCGAGCTTGGGGAAGCGGTCGTAGACTTCGTCCTCTTCCCAGGTCTCGCCGGCCGGTTCTGTGCCTTCCAGCGATTCAACTTCGGTGACTAGATCCGCATTGGCAATCTGTTCGTAGGCTTCAGCGGCGGCGTAGTTTAAAGCTTCGTTGTCGCAACCGTTCTTCAGGTCCTTGCTGGTGATCAGAGGAGCGAGGTCATCCGGGGCGAGGACAGCTTGCTCGAAGAACTTTCGGCCTTTTCCAATGACGAATGCCTTGAAGTAATGGAAGCAGTCGTCGCTACATCCATCGTTGAGGACGAACGCGGCACCCCAGATATCCCAGTGGTGGAGCCGGTTCATTTGCTCGCCGTACAGGTTTGCGAAGGCTTCGATCTCCTCTGCCGGTACGAGCAGCAAGGCGGCGGTGACTTTTGCAGCGTTACCGCGAGCATCTTCGATGATTTGCCAGAACTGGTCGATCGTCATGATTTGGGTCATTTTAGACGAAGTTGTGCGCCTTTAACAGCCTTTTGGGGGCAGAGAGTTTGTAGGCTTCAAACAGAACGTCTCGAACCTCATCCCATAGAATTTCTTCGATATCGAGATAGATGCCGATCCAACCGAGGTGCCCGAAGTATTGCGGCACGTGGTACAGTAGCGGATTAGAAGCGACCAGGATTTCGGCAACTCCTCGCGGGGCTTTGTAGTTGACGTCGATTCGGCCATCGCCGTGGTGGCTTTGCATATACCAACCGAACCGTTGTCGGCGACTTGCAAGCTGAGATGCTCGTTTGCGGCAAGGCATGCGCCTTCTGGAAACGAAGAGACGATCTCGACGATCTTTGGGCGAGCGATTTGGTCGGCGGCAAGGATGGCGTCGGTCAAGGTGGGAGCATTGTAAACGATCGCAGCCGAAGCGACGTGCGGAATTTACTGCCGCACGTCGATCTTGGTCTAGCTCAGCGGTTTTAGGCGAGAAGGCGCATCACCTTCGGATTCACCCAGTCTTGATCGTGAAACTGGTTACCGTAGTGCAAGGCAGTGACGTTGCCGTACTCATGAGTCGCTTCGGCCGCCAGGAACGGCAGTTGTAATCGGTGCCGTGTCGCGAACTTTTTGGGTCGCTGTGCGTTAGTACCCACTCATGAGCTTTGAGCGGTCTGAGGAGTACAAGAAAAGCTTGTTGATTATTTGCGTATTGTTATGGGGAATGATTCTGTTTGTCCTCGTTTTGGGCGTTTGGTCACATCAGAACTTTTCCAAAGCTCGTTTTGTCCTAAGTTGCATCGAAAGAGAAGCCAGTCTGTCGCCGAATGAAGTATCAAGTGAGTGTAAAGAAGCAGTCACCATCTATCGTCGAGAGGTTCAGCAGTATCCAAAGTTGAACCAGCCCAGTTGGCTTCGTTTTGACTGTTATGGGGGTCCACTAGATTTAGACCCACAATGTGATCGAATTTTCATTATGGGCGGACAGGAACACAGCGAATACTTTAAGTTTAGTGGATCGACTTTGGTATCAGTAACACGGGATGAAAGTTAGTTGAGTCATTGAAGGAGTGCAAATGTACAGCATCCGATTCGGGCGGGTGGGCACTAGTGAAACTCGGCGTTTGTGATTTCCGCTCGAAAGAACTCGCCCTTTTCGAACTTTTCATTGCCAAAGTTCCAGCCGACTCGGATTCGAGTGGGAATGGTATAGCCGCCAAATGTCTTTTCTGACTCCATGGTTCCGCCGAAGGGCATCATCTTGAAGTCGCCACCGTCCGCGTTCCCCCAACGGTCGAGGCAGACGCTCTCAACTTCGCCAGACTTTTCGAGGTTCATCGCCAGCTTCGATTCCACGCTATAGCCTTGCATCCGGACGGTCACTTGGTCACCGTCCTCTGTCCAGCGATAGTTTGGATTGCATAGCGCAGAAGGTAGCAGGGTGAGTTCGCACGCGAGACGGCCCTCGGCGGCCCGAGAGACGTCGGCACCCGTGAAGCCCATGACTTTGAGCAGGCCGTGAAGTTTCCAATTCATCTCGCCGTGACCATCCACGATTTGGTCAAACCCGCTGATGAAAGTAAATCCAAGAGGTACGTTAGCTTCCCACACGAAGCCATGCCCAATTCTAATGACTTGTCGCGCGGTGAACGGTCGCCACTTTCCGAGCTTTATGACACCTGTCATTTGAAACTGAACCCAAGTCGCCAGTGGAGTACCTTCGGCAATGGCGTGCCTTAGATATCTTTGTGCGTTTGGGGGAAGGCTTGAGTAGTCGTCTATGTGGAACACGACGCTTTCGGTTTCTCGGGGACGACAAAGCAACTCAAATTGAGACGACACTCTTTGTATCGTGAAGCAGGTAGGTCAGGAACTCACGAATTGTAGGTCCATTTTGCGATCCTTTTGCGGATTTCGCCGTATTTTGTCCGAAGTTGGGGGCAGGTACTCTGCAACTCTTGAACGAATTCATGTTCACCAGCGCCAGCCAATACGACCCTTCTCGAATTCACGCGGCGGCGATTTATTGTTCAGATGGCCGAATTGGCGCGCAGTTTGACGAGTTCTTGGTGAACGGTTTGAACCTTCCGCGGTACGACCGGCTCTGCCTTCCGGGCGGTCCGGCTTGTTTGGCGGGCCACCCACAGGCTCATTTGGAAGAGCAAGGGGTGGTAGATGAACTCCACTTTCTGGTCGAAGCCCACGAGCTTCGGCGGGTTGTACTTATTGCCCACCAAAGTTGCGCCTTTTACGCCGCTCGCTTAGAACTGGCGGAGCCGCGTCTGGAGTTGGTCCAGCGAGCGGACCTCGTGCGAGCCGCGGCTTTTGTGAACCGGGTCACCGGCTTGGATGCGATCGACGCGTACTTTGCCCGCGTGGAAGCGGGCTTAGTTACCTTTGAGCCGGTGACGGTTTAGTGATTTGCATCGGCCGGATTCGACTTTGAATCGTGGACAGAGGCAAGGATCGCGATGACGAGGATGCCCGCGATGATGGCCAGCGAGAGCATCGGCGGAAACTTCGGCCAATCCACGAAGACCACTTTCTCCACGTAGCCGTACAGCATTTTTCCGCCGACAAATACCAAGATGGCGGCCAGGCCAAAGCTGAGGTACCGAAACATTTGGGTGAGTCCGGCAACGGCGAAGAAGAGCGAGCGCAATCCCAGGATTGCAAACACGTTGGACGTGAACACGATGAACGGATTCTCGGTGATCGCGAAGATCGCGGGAATCGAATCCACCGCGAAGATCACGTCCGTGAACTCAATCACGAGGAGCACGACAAACAGCGGCGTTGCCCAGCGCTTTCCGTCGATTCGGACGAAGAACTTCTCACCGTGAAAGTCTGGGGTTACCGGAAGAAGTTTGCGAACTAACCGAACGACAATGTTGCGGTTGAGGTCGATCTCCTTCGACTTTGGCAAGGCCATCTTGATGCCGGTGGCAATCAGGAAGATGCCAAACAGGATCATCGTCCAGAAGAACTTTTCTAGCACAACGGCTCCAAGCGCGATGAACAACGCCCGAAACAGCAGAGCGCCAATGATGCCCCAAAACAGCACCCGGTGTTGGTACTCCTCGTGAACTTGGAAGTACGAGAAGACCATCAGGAAGACAAAGATGTTGTCGACGCTCAGGGCCTTTTCGATGAGGTACCCACTCAGGAAGGCAATGCCGGCTTCGCTGTTCGTATAGGAGCTATTCGGTTGAATATGGTCCCAAAAGGCGAACAGGCCGGCGTTGAAGACCAGGGCGAGCGCAATCCAGATCCCGCTCCAGACGAGCGCTTCTTTGGGCTCTACTCTGTGCGGGGTCCGGTGGAACACGCCGAGGTCCAGGGCCAGCATGAGGGCGACAAAGCCCAGAAAGGTGCCCCAAATCCAAACGGGGATGTTGGCAATCTCGGTCATCAGAAGTCGAACAGATCTTCAAGGAAGCCACCACGCTTTTTCTTGTGATGAGCTCGTTCTGTGTAGGTCGTCGTTTCGCGGGGGCGCGAGTATTCGTGGTCGTCGTCATCCCGGTCGAAACTCACGTGTTGGCATCGCTCGATGATCTTGTCGAGCTCGCCTCGGTCTAGCCAAACGCCACGACACCGAGGGCAGTAGTCGATTTCGACACGGTGCTTTTCGGAAATGACGAGGGGTTCATTGCAGTTCGGGCATCTCATGATTTTTCTCTCGATCCCTTTCGTCCGCCATGAAAAAGACCTTCATCGCGGAGCGATGAAGGTCTTGCAATTGCCACTGCATCCGGCTCTTTCGAGCGTGATGACGAACGCAGTGCCTGCCGTAGCAGGTGCTACTCCCCTTCGGAATCAAATAGGTGAACGAGAATTCGCGTAAAAGAGTTCCTGGGAATTCTAAATCGCGCGCATTTTGTTGTTTTTTGCTTCGTGGGTGAGTTCTGCGAGGCCAAGGGCCTCCATGAGCGGGGGAACGTAGACCCCGAAGCGGCCTCGGAGCCCTTTCTTGAGTCCGTACCAGCCTCCGACCGGGTTGGATTCCGACCGGCCCCAAGCTTCGACGGTGCCGGGCTTGGCTTCTTTCTGCTCATCGGCCCCGCCAAGGTCCATCCAGTCGCCATGCTCTTTCAGCATTTGGTGGAGGTCTTCGAGGCAACGAGCATCATAGAGCAGGGTGGTTGAGCCGACGCCGCAGACGATGACCGCTTTGCCATCTTTCTCGTCTCGGTACATTTGGTACTCGGCGGTCCCCGGCGGGGTTTTGAGATTCCACGGATCGGACTTTGTGCCTGCGCTCATCGTCCTCCAGTTTAGGGAAGTATATAGATGCCCGCAAGTGTGATGTTTCTAAGGTATCACGCTGCTGGCGCGATTCGTTGTAAAGTTTGGCTTGGGATTCGCGATGTTAGAAACGTATTTAGCGTGCTTGGATTTGGGCTATTTCGAAGTCACGGAGGCTTTCAAGAACCTTCCGGATGAGTTGGTTTGGGTTCGACCGGCCGATGGACTGCTCTCGATTGGTGAGCTTGCCGGGCATATTGCTTATTGGGAAGCGGCACGTTTTGGCGGAGACACTCCGGACGGCGGGTCAAGCCGAGACTTGTCGAATTGCAGAATTCAAAGCCCACTGCTTGCCGAGCAATTCGGATACTACACCTCGAACATTCCGCAGCTACCCACCGAAGCGCTTCGTGCGCTGACGGCGGCCCAAGTTCAGGCGGAGTTACTCCGGGTTCATGCCGAGGCAATGGCGTTTCTTAAAGAACGGAATCCGGAGATGACGGACAAGGCACCGTATTGGTACTCCAATTTTGGCGACCTGCTGAAGTACATGATTTTTCACGTTTCGTACCACACCGGGCAGATGTACTCGGTGCGGCATCTTTTGGGAGATCCGACGCCAGACAACTGAGTACGGTAGTTTGTCGGCTGGAGCCAGACTATGGGCATGGTACGTCCGTACGCACTCGCCGCCGATGAAGGCACCGTCGTGGAATTGGGAATCCCTCACCTGATCAAAGCCGGAGAGCGTGGGCTCGGGCGGGGTCTCGCGGCCTTTGTGTTGGACACCGTTCATGGTGAAGAACCGCCAACGCACACCCACCGGACGGAGGACGAAGTCTTTTACGTTTTGGAAGGTGAGGTGACCTTCATCTGCGACGGGGAAGAGTTTCCGGCGAAAACCGGCGGGTTTGTGTTCTTGCCGCAGGGCCTTCCTCACACCTACGCCATCCCGGAAGGAGTGCGGACAAAACTGCTCGTCCTTACTTTTCCAAAGCAGGAAAATCCGACCGGTTGGGGTGGCTATCTGGGCGAGATTGAAGGCGAAGGCGACTTTGCGACGGCGACTCCGGCAGCGTAGATTACGCACAGATTGAACCTACGACCAAGCTATTTGGAATCTAGGCGTTCCGAAGCGCCACCGCTTGTTTCCAGGCATGATCGCCCGAAAGTGGGGCCGAATCATTAACGTCACGTCGGGGATCAAGGAACAGCCAGAGCTCATTGCGTACAGCATTTCCAAGGGCGCGGTGGACAAGTTTGTCACCGACACCGCCGGGCACCTAAAGGAGCACGGCGTGCTGATGAACCTGCTCGATCCAGGTTGGCTGCGGACAGACTTGGGCGGACCGAACGCTCCAGGATCGGTTGAGTCGGTCTTGCCGGGTGCCCTGGTTCCAGCCCTGCTCGACGACGGTACTTGCGGCCAGTTGTTTAGAGCGCAGGACTGGGCCGGCCAAGAAATTTAAAGGGTTCGTTCGGGTTTGGAGCAAGCTCCAAACCCGAACCGATCAAGGAACTCTCGACATCAGTTCTTCCACTCTTTCGCGAATCTGATCGCGGATGATTCGAACGGATTCGATGTCCTTTCCGGCGGGGTCATCGAGCTCCCAATCTTCTGCAAGCAAGAATGTTGCTGGGCAGGCCTCTACATCTACTCCGCAGCCCATGGAGATCACGGAATCGGCGCGGTCCGCCATTTCTTGGGTGAGTAGCTTTGGCGCTTGCCCTTCCATCGAAATCCCGAGTTCGGACATCGCCGCGATTGCGAACTGATTCAGAACCTTTCCGCCGACCGTGCCAGCGGATTCCGCCACAAAGTCGTTCCCGGACTCGCGGGCGCAGTGGTTGACGAATGCCTCAGCCATCTGGGATCGGCCGGCGTTATGAACACAAACGAAAAGGACCCTCATTTTGGTTTCGTCGCGCGGATAAAGGCGCCCATGACCTTGCCATCCAGTTCGGGGTGATCGCCAACACCTTGGCTGCCGCGGATGGTTGAGAAATTATAGTATCGAGTCGGCGTCACGCTTGCTTCCTCGAATCCGGCAGCCGTGAGCTTTTCGATGTATTCACGAAGTTCTAGCGCTCCCGCGACGCATCCAATGTACAGTTCGAGGTCTTTTCGAACGTCCGCCGGAAGCTCACCATCTACAACCACATCGGAAACGGCAAACCTGCCTCCAGGCAGGAGCACTCGGAATGCCTCCTTTAGTACTTGGTCCTTATCTGCGCTGAGGTTGATCACGCAGTTGCTGATGACTACATCGACCGAGTTGTCTTCCAGCGGAATCTCTTCGATGTGCCCTTTGAGAAACCGGACGTTTTCGGCTTCGGCTTCCACTCGGTTTTTTTCGGCGAGTTCCAGCATTTCGTCGGTCATGTCTAGGCCGAAGGCAAAACCGGTGGGGCCAACTCGCTTTGCGGAGAGGAGGACGTCGATTCCGCCTCCGCTGCCTAGATCGAGGACGATTTCGCCTTCTTTCAGTTCGGCAAGAGCAGTTGGATTTCCGCACCCGAGGGACGCAAGAATGGCGGCTTCGGGAATCAGAGCGGCTTCGGTCTCTGCATAAAGATCACCGCTAATCGGGTCGCTCGCGGATTCAGCGGAACAGCAGTTGCCGTCCCGGTTGCTTTCGCAGCAGTCGCTTGCTTCTGATTGGGTATCGGGTGGACAACATTCCTCCTTCGCTTCGCAGCAGGTTGCGGCCTGGTTGCTGAGTACACGGAGGGCGGCCGCGCCGTACCGCTGGCGAACGAGTTCGCGGACGTCTTCTCGTTGATTAAGGGTTTCGTTTGACATGGGTGGGTTCCTGGCAACAATCTTGGGCAGTGGACAATTGGGTTCGAAAATAGTTCTCGATCGCGCTGATGGCTTGTTCGTCCACTTTGCAAACCATGTGCTTTCCGCGTCGCTCCATGACGATGAGTCCGGCGTTCCGGAGTTCTTTGAGATGAAAACTGATGGTGGACGTGACTTTGTCGACGCCGGTGATACAGCAACAGACCTCTCCGACCGTCGGGCCAGAGACTTGTCGGATCTCCCCGGCGTCGGCAATCGCCATCGGCCCGCAGCACGACCGTAGGTATTCGAAAATGCGAAGCCGCGTCGGGTCTCCGAGCGCCTTGAACATTTCTGCGGTTACTGTCCTGTCCATGAACCAACTCTAGCAGACATTTCTAGAAATATAGAAATGAATAGAGATTTTTGGGCAGTTTTCTACTCGACACTAGGATTGGGGATGACTTAGAAACTTTCACCAGAAGTGGCAAACTGTCGGTGCAAAGAGCGTGCATAGCCATGATCCGAAATTCTGAGGTCGATCAATATCTTGCCATCGGTTGTATGCGGTGCCCGCTCGGCAACACTCCGGAGTGCAAAGTGCATGGCTGGTACGACGTGTTCCAGGCGCTTCGTGAGCTTGTTTTGGAGAGTGGCTTGGTTGAGGAAGTGAAGTGGAAGGTTCCTACCTACACGTTGAACGGGAAGAACGTGTTGATCATCGCCGCATTCAAGGAGTATTGCGGACTCAATATGTTCAAAGGGGTTCTCATTAACGATCCATCGGGAATCCTTGAGTTTGCTGGACCGAACTCGCGGGAGGCGATGGTCGGGCGATTTCGGAGCGTAGAGCAGGTGCAGGAGAATGCGGGGGCGATCCGAGAGATTCTGCGTCAGGCCGTCGAGCTTGAGCGGTCTGGTGCGGTGGTCCCGAAGCGGGATGCGGCGGACTTGGATCTCCCAGAGGAACTGGTCGCCGCGATGGATGCCGACCCGTCGTTAGCGAGTGCATTCTTTGCCCTTACTCCCGGTCGTCAGCGCAGCCACGTGATCCACATTTCGGGGGCTAAGCAGAGCAAAACGCGCGAAAGCCGGGTCGAGAAGTGCGTTCCAAAGATATTGGCGGGGCAGGGATTTTTGGATTGGGCGGGTAAGGCTAGCGTTACAGACTGACGCCGGACAATCTTTGTCGAGCAACCCACCGCTTAAGTCTTTGCGGCCAGCAGTTTTTGCCGCTAATGTACGCAAAGCGTAACCGGAATCAGATGTATTATGTTTTGCAATGCCTGACTACGAAGATCCTGAAATAGAGGAGCAGTGGTGCAACGAGCAACGGCAAGCCATTGCCGAGTATCTGCAGAAGGAAAAGGTTCCGTACAACGACATCGGCGAATGGCCAGCGTTTCACCTTGCTCCGCATCTGTCGCTTTGGGCCGTTGAAAGCCGCGAGGTGCTTGGCAGCATTGGCTGGTGGGCGATCTGTGGCGATCTGCCGACCGACTACATTTCTGCGGCAGATATAGAACCTCCACAACATCCTCGGAAAGCGCTTCGCGTGTTTGCAGAGAACTGGGACGACATCGTTCGTGCTTGGAAGGAGGGCAAGGAGGCGGTCAACGTTCGGCTTGGTTCAATCAAGGATCGGGAGGTGCTTGGTCCGATGTTGGCGACGCGCTCCAAATTCCTACTTGAGTTGGCAGCAGACGACGAGCTCTGGGAAGAGTGAGGCAGAGATAAACATAATGCGCTGGAGTTTTCCTTGGGAGCCCAAGACTGAAGAGAAGCGGATCGATGATCTGTACGAGAAGGGAGAGGCGGCTCTGCAGAAACGGAATACTAGGAAGGCACACCGAATCGCCAACGAATTGGCTGATTTAGGAAACTCCGGTGCATATGAAATTAGAGCCCGCGCACAGTGGCTGGAAGGTGACCGGAATGGGGCTATTCAGACCCTAGATCGCGCCGTTATCTCGTACCCGCAAGTTGCGCTGCTGTGGTCATACCTAGGCGAGTTCTTATCGAGCGAGAAGCGATTCGGGCGTTCGAAAGAACCCGCGTAGGGCTTGCCGGATCAAATGGATTCGCGGACCTGAACATTGCGATCGTGCATCACCGAGCAGGTGACTATGAACGTGCTCTCGCATATCTGGATACCGTTGATGACAAACCGCCACGGTACAGGGTAGTCGAAGTTCGTGCCTGGATTCAGGTGGATTCCGGCCGGGTGGAGTCGCTCTGTCCACTGCCATGACGTACTGCGGTGGGCCATATCGTAACGTTGAAAACTGTTGGCCGCATATAAACCAGTGTGGGCGAGGGATGCACTAACCAGTTTAGATAATAACACTTTCAAAGAACTATAGTTTTTGAAGGGCACTTATACGGATTTTTCTGCACGGAGTTAACGTTTTGATATCTGAAGTAGTAGCTAAGTCTGGAAACGGAGAGTAATGTTTCCCTTGGCTACAAGATTTAACTCCGGCAGAAAGTGCGCCAAGCCATTAGGAAAGTGATGTTTCAAACATACAGAACGTCCGCGGAACAATACTTTAGGAATTCCCTCTTCAAAAGTGCCGGGTATCGTTCGTAGAAGTTGTTGTCGGCAGTTAAAGACACGAGTCTTGCCGAAAGGACTAAAGACAAAACATGAATTACTTTTCGCTCAAGGTTCTGAGCATTCCGCTTGCCATCGGCTTAGTTGCACTCGCTGCGAGTCAGGGGAACCCAAACGAGACATGGCGCTACTACCGGCCCGGGAATACCGGCATCCAGGGTGACCACAACGAGACGATTTGGATTGGCGCGGACAATGATCCTTGGATCGGTGGATGTAACCCGACGGCAGAAGAAGGCGGGATCGCGAAGTTTATTCAGAGTCAAAATCGCTGGCTGAATGTTTCGAACGTCGACTATTCGATCATTGGTAGCGCCAATGATCCCGGCGTGAGCCGAGCCACCGACATGGTGGAAGATGGCCGTGGCAACCTTTGGATCGGAACCTACCGAGGGCTTCTCCGGATGAATCTGCTACTCGGCCCGTCCTCGCTCAAGAAGTTCGGACCGCACAATTCGCCCATCGCCGACGGTCGCATCGCGGACATTTCGTTTGCACCAGACGGAAGCACTTGGTTCTCTGGCGAAGGCGGTCTCGTGCGATACAACAAGCAAACGAGCACCTGGCAGGCGTTTCCAAATCGTGGCGGCGATCTCATTGCCGTTCAACCCAAGGCGAGTGGAGGCTATTATCTCTGGACATCTCCACCCGGATACATCCAAGGCAACGTGGAGCGCTGGGATAGCACTACGAATACTTGGACAATTTTCCCGCCGACGCCCGGAAACCCTTCCCACTTGGTGTCGAAGAGTTCCGTCGATGCCAGTGGGAACCTGTGGATGCGACGCTGGATCGGCAATCAGAACGAAGAAACTCTCGAGTTCGTCCGACCAAACGGAACGTGGGTTTCGCCGACTCTTCCACCGGCAAACGGAAACATTTCGGTCGCGGCACTGTTGCCGTTTGGCAACACCCAGGCGCTGATGGTGGACGGATTTGGCCAACTGCACCAGTTCAATTGCGCGACTTGGACCAACCTCGGCACCGTGCCCCATAGCGGCTTTATCGACGATCTTGATCGGGATTCGAAAGGGAACGTTTGGCTCTGCGGAACGGGCACCGGCGGTGCAGCACGGCGAGACGCGGTGACCGGTCAGTGGCAACGATACCGGGTGACGAATACCAGCCAGTTCGACTTCTTCAACAACGAGCTTTCGGTCGATCCAAGGTCAAACAATGTTTACGCGACCGCAAATGCGAACTCTGATACGGGTGGCATGGTCAAGTTTGATGGCCAGCGTTGGACCGGATTTGTTACGCAGTACGGTTATGGACTTGGAGGCAATTGGCCATTCCTTGGGAGCCCACAAAGTGGGGCGGTGTATGTGCGTCCCTCGAACGGGCTGGTTGTGGTTAACCCGATTAATGCCTTCACGCATCAGTTCGACGGGAAGAGCTGGACGCAATTGCCTGGAGGACCGGACCAAGTGCTTGGCTACCTTGAGGATTCGCTTGGGCGACTTTGGAGTGCCGGATATTACGGCGGCTTAAGACGCTATGAGAACGGGAGTTTCGTTGACGTCGAGTCTGGGTTCCTGTCCAAGATCCTGAAGGACCCCCGACGGCCCGGCGCGGTGTGGGCGAACTTTGGAACGGAAATTATTCGTACCGACGGGATCAATCGGTTCTCGAAGAGCGTGGCGGAGGTGCCCGGACTTGCCATTGACGGCGGAACGTTCCAAGGTTTGGCGATCGGATCGGGCGGCACGGTTTGGGCCGGCGCGACCTCTGCAACAGGCAACACGCTGGTCAAGATCGATCCGTTAACGGGCGCCGCTAAGGTTCGGTTCAAGTACGGCGTGAACTGGCCGTTCCCAGGCACCTATGTGGAACCCGTAGCGGTCACGCCGGATGGTCGCATTTGGATGAAGTACGGAAAAGAGTATCCGTTCGACAATATGGGCTTGCTCTGGTGGGACGGTACGACCGTTGGTGTCTATCCGGCTCCGCCAAACGGCGAGTGGCGCTTCGGCGGCCTACCGCACTACATCATCAACGACCTAGAGGTGAAGGTGATTCCTGGCGGCTACGAGCTGTGGATGACCTGCTTTAGCCGCGGCATCGCCGTGCTAAAGGTTACGACGACGACGACACCGTAAGTTGTGCGTAGGTTCTGCCGCTCTGCCCTCCATTGATGACAGGGCGGCAGTTTCAGTTCGACAAGCTAAGTTCCTTGCCTTGAACTGGGCATGGAGGTAAGTACTTGCTGGCCTCAACCAACTCGAGATCACCCGAGTCTTGAATCAATTCACGCAGAATCTTTGCGTGGCCGGAACCATAGATGACTAACACGCGGTCTCCTTTAACGATGCCTTTGCGGAGATTGCCGTAGATTCGAGCATTGCGCTTATACCAATCGCCCAGAATGTCAGCACCAGGATAATCTGCTCCGTCAGTGGTGTCGCAGAGAGACACGTAAAACTGGTGGGACTGTTTGATGAACGTTGGATTGTTGTGGATAGCCAACAGCGCGCTTACCGAGAACCTGGAGTCCCAGTCTTCAAACTTTGCCCCGATCTGCTGGATTTGCATACCGAACTTTTGAGCTCGATCCGGTTCTTTCGATTGCATAAAGCCCATGAGGCGATTGAATTCTAGGTCGAGCTGATTATCGATCGGCAGAAGGGTGTTAATCTTGCCCTGTTCCGCTAATCGAAAACCCACCTGCTCGATTTCGTTCGCCCCTAGTTCATAGGTTTTAGCGCGGTATGCGGCCAGATTACCGTTGAGTTTGGCGGCATTCTGAGGTTGCGATTCAACGGCAATCTTGGTAGGTCGAAATGCGCTTAATCGCTTGACAAGCTCAGCTATTTCTTCCTGACGGGTTGAAGACATCGTGTCACGGAGGCGACTCTTTACCGCATCACGTCCGGGAATCGCGAAATGGTAGGTCCCAAGAACCATAACTTGGGCGAACGGAACAAGGGCGACGGCAAAAAGCATGGCGTTTATTCTGCCTTCTAACGTTAGGAATCGCCATCCGGGCCTAGGACCAGCTCAATCTAAGGCGGCCGAATTGGGTGGGCGACACTAAAGCTGGTGACTTATTTTGATCCTGAGCAATTGATTTAAGCATTGATCCTTTGCTCTCAATGCTGTCCTTATTCGGCGCTGCTTCTTCCGATGAAGACTCGGAATTCCAGTTCTGCGGTCGACGCTGCACACGTGCCTTGTTTTCCTGACGCATTTCAAAGAGTATTTTGGAAGTGCTTGATTAGGCACGCTTTATCGGGCTTTCTCCTATATCTGGGAGTAGCAGGGAAGGATCATGAACCCTTCCAAGATTCCGCGAAACCTTACGCGTGGCCAGTTTGTGAAGCTTTCGGCGGCAGTTGCCGGGGGCGCGGCGGGAGCGTATGCTCTCTTCCAGTTGGCCCCGTGGATGGATGACCGGGCTTCGGCAAATCGAGTTCGGCTTCCACTGCGAGGTGACACGAAGGGCAACGACCAATCGCGGGAGCTCATACGATACGCGACCCTTGCCGCGAGCGGGCACAACGCGCAACCGTGGCAGTTCCTGGTCACGGGAAGTGAAATCCAGATTCAGCCAGACTCGGCGCGCCGGTTGGCGGCAGTTGATCCGGAGGATCGTGAACTCTGGATGAGCCTGGGTTGCGCGCTGGAGAACCTGAGCTTGGCGGCGCGTCATCTCGGGTTTGAACCTGAGATCACATATCCCGGAGCTGACAATTTCATCCGGGTCCAACTTTCCGTGACCAAGTCCGAATCCGGTGGGCACTTTGACGCTATTCCGCTTCGGCAAAACACCCGATCGGCCTACGACGGTCGAAAGCTGGGAGCATCACTGATGGGCGAGATCGCCGCGATTCCGCTGGAGAACGGGATCAGTTTGCGCGTCTTTGATAGTTCGAGCGACCTCACCAAGGTGCAAGAGTTTGTGAACCAAGGGAATCGGATTCAGTTTGCAGATGAGGCATTCATGACCGAGTTGGTGCAGTGGATTCGGTTTGACAAAAGGGAAGCTTTGGCTTCGCTAGATGGGCTCTATTCCCGTTGTTCTGGCAGTCCGCAAGTGCCGCGTTGGGTTGGGCAAGCCTTCGTTAATGGCACGACTCCAGGGAAGCAGGCAGATTCTGACGCCGCTAAGTTGCGAAGTTCCGCCGGTGCGATTGCTATCGCATCCGACACAGACGATCGGTCAGCTTGGGTCCGGACCGGGCAGGTTTATCAGCGGTTGGCGCTCAGAATGACTTCGCTCAACGTGAAATCTGCATTTTTAAGCCAACCTTGTGAGGTTCCCGCGATTCGAGGACAGTTTCAGGCCGCCATGGGATTTGGCAATGCCCTCCCGCAGCTCCTAATGCGCTTCGGCTACGCAGAGGCAATGCCCTTGTCGATGCGTCGACCTGTAGACGACGTCATCTCCTGGGCATAGCTCGCCAAGCTCGCCGGTTTGGCGATAAAACACCCGGTGGTGCATCGGTTAGAATGACGTCAGCTTAAGCGGTCGCTTAGAAGCCGGCGCTCCTGCTGGCAGTGTCCAGGGCCATATGATCGAAGCGATTACGATTTTTTTAGTGCTGTTTTTCGCGCTTCTTCTAGCGGTGGAGATTGGCTACCGAGTTGCAAACCGCCGTTCAAAATCCGAAGATCAGCCGGTAGAGCGAGTTTCAAGTATCGATGGGTACATCATTACTTTGTTAACTTTGTTGCTTGCCTTTGGAATCAACTCGGCCCGAGACGATTTCAACGCTCGCACCGCCCTTGTGCTATCCGAGGTTCAGGCTATTCGTTTGGCTAACATTGCGTTTGAATCGCTTGATTCGAAAACTCGGAACAACAGCTCCTTCTTTCTTTCGCAATATATTCAAACACGGCGAGATTACGCCCGAACGACAAACAACGAGGCGCAGGCAAAAGTCTTCTTTGAAGAAGGGCAGAAGATTCTCGGGAAGCTCAACGTAACTTTGCG
>Ga0164295_10000612_pt1 | contig 30008 bp, 29 predicted proteins | sample GEODES006metaG_FD_111798 | JGI IMG/M metagenome (GOLD analysis project Ga0164295, IMG submission 111798) | Oligotrophic lake water microbial communities from Sparkling Lake, Wisconsin, USA - GEODES006 metaG | ecosystem: Environmental > Aquatic > Freshwater > Lake | place: USA: Sparkling Lake... | reverse complement strand
TAATTATGCTCCGGGTACTAATACCGCCTGAGCTAAAATTTGGGTCTTGCTCGCGTTGAGCAAGAGACGAGACGTGATCGTCTTAGGTGCGCCAACAAGGTCGTACCCGCGGTCGCCCACGGGAATTACGAACTCTGAAGTTGGGGTAGAGACTAGGGAAATTGTAACGGTCATAAGGTACTGGCCATTGGACATACGCTCAAATTCCACGCTCGTGGCGTCAGCGTTAGCTACCGCCCAGGAGCCCTTCATACCGAGTGCTACATAACTGACCTCATACTTTGTGCCGTTGCCATCGACTGTGATGATCTGATCGATCATCACGTTTGGTCCACCCCCAGATGTGATGGCCTGGGTGGCCAAAATTGTGCCTTCTTCAGTTGCAATCGGAGTATTGCGGTTGACGCGGATCTTTCCGATTGGACCATTTTCACCTGCGACGGTGAATCCTGTTGGGACGCCCTCATCATCAAGGCCAGGCCAGTAGGCCTTCGCACTCTTGACGTAAACGCCAGAAACCATCGTTGATGACTTCTTAGCTGGCATCGATAGGGATGGAGCAGGTGACGGTGAATCTGTGGTTGCAGATCCAGCTGTAGCACCTGAAGAATCGTTAGTTGAGACTGTTGGAAGTACACCCTCACGGCCAGTCATTGAGTTAAAGCCAAGGAAAGCCGTGACTACTAATAGTAAGGAGAGAGCGACCTTTGAAGACTTCGCAGCAAGCTCGCCTGCCTTCTTATAGGTGGTTGAAAGTAGGTCGAGTGCGGTGAGACCACGCTCTTCATCGATAACAAGCTCTGAAAGTACGCGGCGAAGAGATGTGCGAGCGCGAGAGACGGTGTGGCGCACTGCAGATTCCTTGATCCCAAGCTCTGCTGCGATCTCTGAAGTTGAACGACCTTCCATCTCCCACATAACAAGCGCTGCGCGCTCAGCAGGTGAAAGGAGAGCCAAAGCCTGACGGATGATCGCTGCATCTTCAGCCTGAGTAAGAACTTCTGAGTGATCGCCATTTACCTGCCATGTTGCCTCAACTTCAGCCTGGGCATCATCGATTACCACAAGGTTTGGTCGGCGCCCTTCCATGCGGAAGTAATCGATGCAGAGGTTTTCAATGGTGCGGTGAAGGTATGAGAGTGCGTGCTCTTGTGATTCAAGCTCAGGGGCTGCGAGCATGAACTTAATAAGTGAGTCTTGGGTGATCTCTTCAGCCTTAGCTGAATCCTTTAATACGCGATTGGCATGCGAGAGTAGCTCTGAACGGTGCTCAGTGTAAAAAGCCCCCAGTTCAGCAACTGTCCATACGCTAAGTGCCACTTTATTGATCCTTCATTAACCGGTTTTGTCTTACAGAGCCAGCCGTCGCTGCCTCTATCTCCTACTACGAATCTCAGTCTAGATTGTCGTGGGAAGGAGACAAAACGGACATTTCGATAGATTTAAACCAACTTAGTAAATCTTCGCGCTCAACCCAAGATTTGCAGATCCCATCGGCGCACACTGCATCAATGTACTTCCCCCAATGTGGGCCTGAAAGGCCACTTACTTGCGAGTCTTACCACCGCCCTGGCCCATTCGAGGTCATACCTGAGACGCACTTGTCGTCTCAGGTATGGTGTTGATTTTCTTCAGAACGTCGACGTGGACCAAGGTAAACAATTATTGTGTAATCTTCTTGGACCCTAATTTGTAAATATTTGTCGATACTTGAATTGGTATTTGTCGATCCCCGAAGTATTTCCGGAACATTTGTTCTCTATTTAGTGCTACAAAGTCACAAAAAACTATGTACTTAACAACTTGCAAATCCTTTGGATTTGGACTGATTCCCCATTCCGGAATCATCAAATTTAAAGTTTCTGCATAATAAGGAATCTCTGGATTCCAGTCACAACCTAAATACAAAACGTGATTCCCACTTGGTACCGTTTGTCGAATTTCGTGAACTAATGGGGGGATTTCGGAATGATTAAACAAATTTGACATATAGTTAAGTCCTACTTTGGTGCTAATTGAAGACGTAATTAAAATCAAAACCAGAAGATATGAGGCAAACACCTGATTCTTACCAAATTTTTTAGACACCGCATAAACGCCTGAAGAGAGTAAAATAATCAATACTGGGTAAAGCGCAGAAACGTAATATTGATGACTTCTATAAAGATTTATAAACAACAGAGGTCCAAAAAATGGCACAAAAATAAGAGGGTAAATTAACTCTTTTTCAAAGTAATTCATCGCAAAATAGGTAAGCAGCGTCAGTACTAGTAATCCAGAGGTGATGGGTCCTAAGTATTGAAAATAAATAAGGACCCAAGATTTTGGATCAAGTCTGTCTTGAAGAGTTCCAAAATTCCAATTAACCATTTGCGGCGTAGTTGATATTAAGTGAGCAGTAAATGGATTCTGAGTTTTGACAGTATCGGCAAATGAATTCCATAAAACAACCAGGAATAAAGATCCAAGGGTCGAAACAAACAGGAGAAGAAAGCTTGTCAATTTCTTTATCTTGCTAAAATCTTTGGTAAATATTTTTAGCACAAGTATGAGAAAAATAGGTAAGAGAGCAATCCCAGTTGTAACTTTAGTTAAGAAACCTGCAGATAACGAAATCGCAGCTGCTATCGCGATGATAAATTTTATCTTTGTTTTTGAATTATTCATAAAAAGTTCAAACAAATAGACTGAAAGTAGGAAGTAAAAAGTAGCTGCGAATTCCATTAATGGTGAATGAGCAAATCTCAATCCGAAAGGTGTAAATTCAAAAAGCAAAATTACAATTAGAGCTACTTCCTTACCGAACCATTTCTTTGAGAGAGCGTAAGTAACTACGCAAGTCCCTTGAAAAAATAGAAGTGCGGTGAATCTGGTTGCAACAAGAGGTTCTAGCCCGAGCAATTTTGCAATAATTGATGCCACGGCTTGAAATAGGGGAAACTCAAAGGGGACAAAACTATTGCTTCCAAATACTGGCAATGGTGTACGAAGATCTATTCCATTATTTATAAATTCACGAACCACCATTGTAGTTTGAGCAAACCTGAATGAATCACCCTCGGATAGATTAAAAAAGAGCATCGGAACTTGAATAATTACGCTGATACCCACGACCCATAGGTAGGTAAACCTAGATTGCAATAGTTGTTGATAACTGGAATTCATTATCGGCTCGAGTATTTTTTTCATCCAGGGCCCTTTCACACGCTTTCCTTTTTCTCACTAAGAAGCTGTTCAGAAGTTTATTCTGCTAAAAATTTATGGCTTAAAAGCCCCTTCACTTCTTAATAAATATAGCATTTCCGGATGGGAAAACAAGTAAGTTCTCACCCTTGACATCTAAAAAGGTGCCGATTTCTTTGCGAACTTGCAAACAATCTAAATGTGCATAATCATCTAAATACACAACAGCACCAGGTGAGAGAAGGGGGTAAAGGTATTTAAGAGAATCGACTTCCGCTTGAAAATTATTCATATCAATAGACAAATAAGCTATTTTATTAATTTGAATGCTAGGTAAGATTTGAGGTGCCATGCCTTTAACTAATTGTACATTTGGATAACTTGCAAATCTATCTTCAATCTTGCTAAAAATGTTTTCCGAATATCGTGTGCCAACTAGCCCCCCCCATGGATCGACTAAATAAAATTTTTTGCTTAAGATTTGGGGTGAGTTGTATTCAAGAATGGTTTTACTCAATACTCCCCACCACACCCCAATTTCTATGAAATCTCCCGGAACTCTAAGGGCTTGAGTTGCAGCCCAAGTTGCTATGTGCGCCCTGTACTTAATCCCAGAGAATTGTTCTTGTAAGTCGGATGGAACTTTATATAACGCTGATTCAAAACTTCTTTCAAACTTTAGTTCATCCAAGAAACCCATCCAATTATGAGTTGCAAAATTATCATTGATCCATTGAGGGCGGTTTAAAATTCTTAAAAATGGATGTTCTTTTTTTCGAAACAAGAATGTCAAAAATATACTTAAAAGTTTTACTCTTGTAAGGATGATTCTCATAATCTTTGGAGTAATCTTGCGGTAAATCTTCAAAATTCCAGATTCCATAAGTCAATCCTATCTTCATTACTCGAAATTACTCGTCCTTGGAAGATTAATTTTGGCATACATGCCTATACTTAACCTGTGGGCGAGAAATTTGCGATTATTGGTTGTGGGATAATTGGACTCAGTTTGGGGATAGAACTCAAAAAATCTCATCCAAACTGTGAAGTAACGATTTTTGAAAAAGAAGAATCAGTTGGCCAACATGCAAGTGGTAGAAATTCTGGAGTTCTACATGCGGGTTTTTACTATTCACCAGATTCACTTAAGGCTAAATTTTGCAAAGATGGAAACCAAGAACTGAAACTTTTACATAAGCGCCACGGTCTACAACTCAAAAATTGTGGAAAGGTCGTAGTGGCAACAAATCTCGGAGACGCCGAAGATTTGACCATATTATTTAATAATGGACTAAAAAATGGTGTCGATGTTGAATTGCTCGATGAATCCAAGCTTTCAGGTTTCGAACCAATGGCAAAAACTTTTGGAACTTTTTTGTGGTCTCCAACAACTGCAGTAGGACAACCAAAAGAAGTCTTGACCGCCCTTCTATCGGATTTCTTGGAAATTGGTGGGAAGGTGGAATTTAATTCCAAGGTCGAATTAAAAATTAAAGGTGAAGAAGTTCTCCTTCATTCAATTAACGGAAGTCGTAATTTTGACCACATTTATAACGCGGCTGGAACTTACGCTGATAAATTAGCAAGGGATGTAGGAGTGGGCGAAAAGTATGCCTGTTTGCCTTTTCGTGGGAACTATTGGGTTAGTACTTCGAATCAAAAAAGTTGGCCAAGTTGCTTAATTTATCCAGTCCCGCACAGAATTAATCCTTTCCTTGGTGTGCACTTAACATTGACGAACTTAGGTCAATTGAAAATCGGCCCCACGGCGTTACCGATTCTTGGGCGCGAGCAATATGGCTTTACAGATCTTCTCTCAATGGAGAATTTTGAATTCCCTTTTAAAGCATATCTTGCCCTTTTTCAAAGTGATGAAGTAGATCTCATGAAGGTTTTAAAAAGTGAAGTCCCAAAACAATTCCTCCCAAACATTCTTAATTTAGCTAGCAAACTCACTTTTACTAATTTGAAAAAGATGCATTGGGAACCCTCTAGGCCAGGAATTCGTGCACAGCTTGTAGATGTGGAAAATGAATCTCTGGTTAAGGATTATCTTGTGATGCGAGGCAGGAATGTAACCCATATATTGAATGCGGTGTCTCCGGGCTGGACGAGCGCAATGCCATTTGCCCGATGGGTTGTGAATCAAGCAGGGTTGAGTCAATAGACTTCCAACTCTTGATATAGTTTCCGTGTGAACGAGAAGTCTAGAATTGCAAATCTAGTAAGACTAGTTCGCAATTTGCAATTACAAATTGAGCGTGATGTTCGGTCTAAAAAATTCAAAATTCCTGTTCACCTTGCTATGGGGCATGAAGCAATTGCAGTTGCTATTGCTTCGGTATCTGAAGGGGCAGACAGTATTTTCCTGACTCACCGAAATATTCATTTTCAAATTGCACTGGGGGCAAGTTTGCAACAGATTCGCGATGAATATTTACTTGAACCGACCGGATTGGGTAATGGGAAAATGGGATCTATGAATCTAACTTCCCCACATCTGGGGAACTTGTATACCTCAAATATTCTTGGGAATACATTGGCAGTAGCTACAGGTGCTGCATTGGCGTGCAACCTTCGTAGCGAGAATCAAGTAATCTGGGCCATCACGGGCGATGGTGCGATTGAGGAAGGCGTGTTTTATGAATCAATTCTGATTGCTGCTGCCCTCAACTTGCCCATATTGTTTGTTGTGGAAAACAATGAATGGTCTCTTGCCTCAAGTATTTCTGAAAGAAGGAAGCCAATCAAATTGTCAGCATTGGCAAATGCGATGGGTGTAGATTTCTTGGAACTCGAAGGTAATAATGTCTTTCACTATGCCGAACAGTTGAATTCTGCTAGAGACAAAGTTGTATCGCGGAAAACTCCAATGATTATTCAGGTTAACTTGACGACTCTTGGAGGGTATTTTGTCAAGGAAGCTAATTCCAAAAAAAGATACGTGAATTACCATTCAGGAAGCTTTAATTTCGAAGTCGATGACTCGTTAATAATTGAGAAAACATCAAACGATCCAGTTTTTGTACTAGAAAGTCTAGGTTTATAGTGATTACTCAATATGAAAACTTACTTTATGTTCAAAAAATAAATCAAGAAATTGTTGATTTCTTAAGGAAGGGGAGTCCGTCCGCCATATTCGGCCAAAATATAATTTCGGGATCACGACTAGGTGGACTAGGGAAAGGAGTGGACCAGTTGCCAAATGTTATGGCAATTAATTCGACGAATAGCGAAAATGCGCTTTGTGGAATGGGTTTTGGGCTAAGCCTTAAGGGAATTCCAAGCATGTTCTTAATGAAGCAACATGATTTTTCTCTTCTTGCCCTTGACCAGCTTGTGAATACATATAACTCCATACGAGGGACGAGAATGCAAAGTCCTTTTGTTTTATTCATGGTTGTGGTGGATTCGGGGTTTGAAGGCCCTCAAGCAAGTTTGAATAGTTTAGACGAATATGCTTCTTTGACAAAAGGACAAGTACATTATCTCATTACTAAAGAATCTATAGAAAAAACTTTTGAGTTGATTACAAAACCAGATTTACATTTAGTTGTTATTGCTCAATCACTACTGAAAAAGAATATCTATTTGAGTGAGTCAGAATTTATAGTTGGAAACGATTTCATTCTTTTCAAAACCAAAGAAGAGTTGAAGCAAAACAAAAAGCAACTTCTTGTTCATTTTGGCGTAAATTTAGATGTAGTCACACGATTACAAGAACTCGCAATTGAAAGTTCCAAATATTTTGACTTGATGCAAGTCACGAGAATTCACGGCGAAGTAATTGAGAATTTACTTGATATATGCAGAGTCTATGACAATGTCATAATCTTAGACCATGGTAAATCTCTGATTAGTTTCTCCCAAAAACTTGCATTTGGTTTATCGCAAGAAAAAATCGCTTTCAGATATTTTCCAAGAACCCACAGCGGTCGGTGGTCTGAAGTTAACGATGATTCCCACGAAATCAGTCCGGAAGAGATAATAGAAACTATGACAGATTTATGATTAATAATTTTGAGGAATACGCTGAGAGTTTGGCAAAAATCTCACAAATAAGTGAGGTGGATTTCCATAACGTGACAGAATTACTCTATCAGGTGATAAAACGTGGCTCAGCCATTTGGATAATTGGGAATGGTGGCAGCGCTTCAACTGCTGATCATTTTGAAACTGATTTATCTTTCATTAAAACAACTATCAAATTGCCGAAGGTTCGCGCTTATTCGCTCTGTTCAAATAATTCCTTGATTACCGCGATAGCGAACGATATCGGTTACGACAATGTCTTTAGTCATCAGATTAGAAGAAAGGCTGAGGCAGGAGATGTTCTTTTTGCAATTTCAGCCTCAGGGAATTCAACTAATTTAATTAATGCAGTTAATTTTGCAAATGAAAATGACATACGCACTATTTCTCTGGTTGGATTTGACGGCGGCGAACTCGTTCATTCTTCAGATTTATCAGTATTCTGCAAATCTGAGATAGGACTTTATGGGCCGGTTGAAGATTTGCACTTGTCGATTTGTCACGCACTTGCCAATAGACTTAGGAATAGATTGGCTGGTACTGCTTAATGAAAATCTTGATGACGGGAAATTTAGGGTACATCGGCTCTGTCGCTGCCGAATTCCTCATAGCCAAGGGGTATGAATTGGAGGGATTGGATATTGGATATTATAAGGATTGTAGCCTTGACCAATCGGCTAATGATGTAAAAACAACCTTTCTTGATGTGAGGGATGTCGAAAGACATCACTTAGTAGGTTTCGATGCGGTTGTCCATTTGGCAGCGCTATCCAATGATCCAATTGGAGAATTAGATCCGAATCTTACTTTTGAGATTAATTACGAGGCTCCTGTTCGAATTGCAAAACTTGCCAAGAGCGCTGGAGTTAAAAGATTCATTTTTGTTTCTACGCAAAGCATTTACGGAATTTCTCACTCTGAAATTGAATTAGACGAAGATAGTTCCAGCAAAAACCCACAAACTGCATATGCAGATAGTAAATGGCTCGCAGAGCAAGAAATAATGAAGCTCGCAGAGCAAGATTTTGTTGCCGTGGCATTGCGTCCCTCTACAGTTTTTGGTTGGAGTCCACGCCTTAGAACAGATATTGTCTTCAATAACCTCTTAGCCCACGGTTTTTACAAGAAGAAGATAGAAGTCCATTCCGATGGAACTCCGTGGCGACCCATAGTCCATGTACGTGATGTTGCAAGTTTGATTGAAATTTGCCTAACAGCTCCAGAATCAAAGGTGAATGGCGAAGCGTTTAATGTGGGGGTCATAGGCGGAAACCATACTGTCAGAGAAATTGCTCAAAATGCGGCAGGCCTTCTGGATCTAGATAACTTGATTTTCAATACTGAAAAGATTTCGGATCCAAGAAGTTACAGGGTGTCCTTTGCTAAAGCAAAAATGGTCCTTGGTTTTGAAGCGAAAATAGGGCTCGAGGAAGGCGGAGCGGAAATACTCTCACATTTAACGGGTTTAGAGTTACCACCAGAATTGCTTCTTGGCCGATACACAACAAGACTCGCGCAAATCAGATATCTGCTCGACTCAAATACTATAGATTCGAAGCTTAGGTACCGTTAATATTTCATTCCTTTAACCCGGCAAAAGTTTCAAAATCGAAATCAGGAAAACTTTGATCTCGTTCGGATACCTCAGAAACTTTCAGAGGCCACGTTAAGCCGAAAAATGGGTCGTTGTACCTAATTCCAGATTCATTTATCGGCGAGTAAGCATTCGAGACATAATAGTGAAGCAAAGTTTCGTCTTCAAGAGTTTGGAATGCTGGTGCGCAACCTTTTGGAACTTGTAAAACGTCACCTAAAGCATGGATTTCAAAAGATTCAACCTCGAGATAAGTTTTGGAGGTCTTTCTTAGGTCGATTACCTTGTAATGCAGACTGCCTTTATACACCGTAACTGTTTTCGACTCTTCATGCCCATTCTTTTGAAAATGAAAACCCCTAACAGTCCCTTTTTTTTGATTAAATGAAATGTTAGCTTGGGCGACCTCGGAGAAGCCATCAGCATTATCGATTGACTTCTTGCAAAAATTGCGAGCAAAAAAGCCCCGATCATCCGCGTGTATCTCCATTTTGAAAAAGTTAAGGCCGCTAATACGCGTGTGCCTGATTTCCATTTTAACCTCATTTCGCCTGAATTCTAGCATTCATAGTACACAATACACCTATGTCAAAAATACTAGTGACTGGTTCGTCAGGATTTATCGGGCGTAAACTAATTTCACAGCTGGCATCTAATCCAAACTTACAAGTTACCGGCCTAAGTCGCAATCCAGTTCATAATTGTGAGATTCAAGGAGATTTTTCGGATTCCTCCACTGTAGTTTTGCTCTCCAGAATGAATTTTGATTTCATTTTTCATTTAGCTTGGGATGGTTTGCCTGATCGGTCTGACGATTGGTGTTCATTGAATTTGAAAAATTCATACAATTTTCTTGGTTTCATGCATGAAGTTAGCCCAACAACGGTATTTAATGTCATGGGATCTTGCTTAGAATATGGTTCTAGAACTGGTCCCGTAACTGATGAAACTCTTCCCTTTGGGGAAGATAGTTTTGCTCGAGCAAAAATTGAACTTCATAAGAAACTTGTGAGCATCGGTTTGAAACTCAATTGGTATAGGCCCTTTTTCGTTTACGGTGAAGGTCAACCTGCTAAGTCGCTCATGCCATTTTTAACTCAACAGTTGGAATCGGGGATAATTCCGAAGATATCCTCACTTTCAAACTCTCATGATTTTATAAATGTCGAGGATGTTGCCACGGCACTTACGATTTCGGGACTTAATTATTCCAAATCACGTAGCATTAATATTGGTACCGGTGTCTCAACTGAAGTTAGCCAAATAGTTAATGGGTTTACTAGGCAGCACAAAATTGAAACAGTAGAAAATAAACTATTCGGCACTAACGGATTGAGGTCTGAATCAGAATTTTTAAGAAAAGAATGTGGTTGGACTCCAAAGTACCTCGGGATTGAGGGCATATTGCAATATTTTTTTGGCGAGAATTATGCAAGATAGATTGGAAACGGCGGTCATTTTAGCAGGTGGAATGGGGGAGAGACTTCTACCAGTGACAGCTCACATTCCGAAAGCTCTTGCACCTGTGCGCGGTGAACCAATACTAGCAAAACTCATCCGGCAAATGGAAAACATTGGAATGTCGAGGATTATTATTCTAAGTGGCTACAAATCTGAGTTGATTTCAGATTTTGTCTCTGAATTGGAAACAAATGCAAAAGTAATTTGTGTCTCAACTGAGGTCAATCTAAGTCCAGCAGAGAGGCTTCTGTCTGCTAAAGAACTTATAGGAGATTTGTTTATTCTCCTGTATTGTGACAATTTTGTGGACGAAGAGGTTGTACTAACGAATAACTTAGACACCAATTCGCCGATATCACTGTTAATGCAGAGAAGAGCCGTTGGAAATTCAGTTCTAAATACGCGGGGTGACCTTATTTATTCGGCGTCTAGCCGCTCAAAAGAGACGCCATTTGTAGAACTGGGTTATATAGCAATCAGAACAAAGCTATTTTTTGAGATTCTTGCTCAGTTTGAAGATCTTCCCTTAACAATTGAATGCTTGAGTAAAAAAGCATTAATCAAAGGCTTCGAAGTCGAAAATAATTATGACAGTGTGTCCAGTTTGAACACATTCAACAAAGCGAACAGTAATCGAAAAAAAATCCTAATTGATCGTGATGGGGTTTTAAATTTAAAGCCACCGCACAGAACTTACCTTTCAGACTGGAATCAATTTACAATAATTCCAGAAAATTGGGCTGCGCTCGGTATTCTAGCTCGCAATGGATTTGATTTCATAATTGCAACCAACCAACCCGGTATCGCGCTTAAATCTGTTAAACAAGAGTTTCTGGACGCTTTGCACACTTATATCACAATGGAATTTCTCAAAAAGGGTGTATCGATTTATTCAATATATTGTTGTCCCCATCATTGGGATAAACATTGTGAATGCAGAAAGCCAAAACCAGGAATGCTTACCAATGCAATTAGGGATTTCGATTTGGCGCCTGCACGAACAATCTACATAGGAGATGAAACAAAGGATGCTGAAGCTGCCTTTAGTGCAGGAATTCATAGTTTGACAATCAGTAATTCACACTACCCCACTCTGTTGAGCGCGCTTTCGTTAATTGAAGAAACTCTCAATGTTACAATCATTCGATGATTTACCAGAGTATTTTAAGTGCCGCACCGTTGCGAATAAGTTTTGTTGGTGGTGGAACAGATATCTCCTCTTTCTATTCAAAGTTCGGCGGAGAGGTAATTAGTGCATCAATTAATAAATATGTTTATGTGCACATCAAAAGGCATGATCCTCTTTTTCAAGAAAAGTTCCGAATTTCGTATTCCGAAGTTGAACATACTAATTCCCGAGATGGCATTAAGAATGACATCGTGCGAAGTTGTTTAGAGTTTCTCAACTTTGATGAACCTTTGCAAATATCGACATCCTCTGACCTGCCTAGTAATTCAGGGCTTGGATCTTCTAGTAGTTTTTGTGTTGCTTTACTATCAGGTTTGCATGCAATTCGTGGCGAAGATGTAAGCGCTGCACAATTAGCGGAAGAGGCATGTTTTATTGAGATTGATATGCTTAAAGGAAGTATCGGCAAGCAAGATCAATACGCAGCTGCAATCGGTGGTTTCAATCACTATATTTTTGGAAGGGATGGGAAAGTAACGATTGCCCCGATTACTTCCACAAATCACTTTATTGATGAATTTTTTCGACATTCAGTTCTTGTTTGGACTGGATTAGCAAGAAATGCATCTACCATCTTGAAGGAGCAAGAAATCCGTAGTAAATCGAATGAGGATAACTTATTGGAGTTAAAGACATTGGTGTCTGAATTCTTGAGTGTCGTGCAATCTAATGAAGTTGATTTAATGAAATCTAGTAGAATCATACAACAGGGTTGGGAATTGAAAAAATCCTTTGCGACTTCGATTGTAACTCCAGAAATTTTAGACATTGAAAATGCTCTCAATTTGGCCGGCGCAAGTGGGTACAAATTACTTGGAGCTGGTGGGGGAGGATTTATTTTTTCTACATTTACCAACTCACCCGCTCTGAACGATTCTTTTCTCCCAAACTGGTCTAAGTTTAAACCAAGAATAGATAACTTAGGTGTTAGGGTGGTGTCGCGGATTTGAGAAGACAAACGTTGGTAATCACAGGGGCATCGGGATTTGTTGGCAACAGTTTGGCAAATGCAGCTTTGGCATATGGGTATGACGTGATAGGAATTGATAAAGTCTTGATTCCAAATGCTAATTTTCATCACATTCAAACAGATTTGAGTGATCCTGATTTACACAAATATATTCCAGAACACTCGAGGGTGATTCATCTTGCCGCTGTATCCACCGATTCAGGAGCAAAATCTGACCCGGTTTCAGCAATCAAAGCAAATTTGATGGCCACTGTAAATTTAATTCAAACTGTTAATTTGAAAGAGGATACATCTATCACCTTTGCTTCTAGCGAATGGGTGTACCCTGAAAAAACTACCGATTCGTCGGATTTAGAAGATTCGGAATTAAGAATGGAAGACTTGCAATCCTTCTATGCTATTTCGAAGCTTGTGGGTGAAAATTTATTCAGAGTATTTTCAACTACAAGATTCTTTATATACAGATTTGGAATTATTTATGGTCCTCGGGAAAACCCTGGTTCGGCTCTTGAATCCATAGCTTCAAAAATCGCCCGTGGAGAGACTGTAGAGGTTGGCTCAGGGAGTACAGCTCGAAGATTTATACACATTAACGATCTCGTGGATGCTCTACTCATTGATAATCAAGAATTTCAAAAGCAGAACTCGAATATCTATAATCTTGCGGGTGATGAATTGATTTCACTCAAACAAATCGCGGTTGAGACTGCAAATATTGTTAATTTGCCCCTCAAGTTTGTCGATAAGGGAGAGTCTCCCAGTATCCGAAATCCCGATAGCAGTAAGTTCAAGAAGGCAAGTTCATGGGCTCCCAAACACAACTTAATCTCAGGGGTTCAGACTTGCCTTGATAAGTTGATACCCTGAACATTCGTAAATTGGTGAAAAATGGATAAAACAAAGGAAAAATGTAAGATTCTGATTCTTTTGCCCGTACTGAATGAGGAACAATTTATTCAGAGAGCAATCGAATCACTCAAAATTCAAGATCTTCGAAATTGGATTCTTTGTGCTCAAGACAATCATTCTGATGACAAAACTTTTTCCATTTTGAATTGTGCCGCGGAGAACGATCAACGAATTAGGGTATTTTCTAGCGTTTCAAGGTTAAGCGCATCTGAGAACTGGAACTCAATTGCAAGTAAGGCACTCGAAGAAATAGAGTCAGAGTATGTCGTTTGGTTCTCTGGTGATGATTTTTTCGTCTGTGAAAATTATTTTTCTAAGCTTGTCGAAATCATGGAAAAAGCTGAAAACAGATATCCTGTTGCGCCTAATTTTTTATTACAATCAGAACAAATTCCTAGAAATCTAAAATACTTTTTGAACCAACTAGATTCGCCTAATGTTGACGAAAGACTTAGAAATCTTTGTGACGAGTGGTTGAATGTTTGTGGAATGTACGCTTTATATAATCGGAGACAATTTGAATCCACGCTAAATTCTTCCCAGGGAAGGCTTACGAATTACCTTGGTTCTGATTGGTGGTGGGTTTATTCCGTTGTTTCTGCTACTCCAATCTTAAACTGCCCAGAGATATCTTACCGAAAAACACATCATGAGGCTGGGTGGCGTCATACTAATTATAGAGTTCTGAATAAAAAAGAGATTCTTATTAAGAAATACACAGACACCGTTTTTCGGCTTCCAAAATTTATTTACAACCATTTTTTTCTTCAACGGCACCGGTTCTCAATAATCGCTGATCACGCTGTACGTTCACTCTTAGTAAAATCAATTATCCGAGGCATTCGAGATTTTCTTATAATTCATATGAAAATTTTTTCGGGTTTCTACTTGATTAGTAAATTCTTCCGGACAAAGAAGAAATCAGCTTGAAGTAATTCGCCATTGGAAAACGGATCTCTAAACCAAGGATCAATTCCGTACAGCACGAATTCATTCTTGTCCAGAAATTCCCATACTTTAAAGGCAATTGAATCACCATCGTAAAGTGTTTGGGTTGAAACTTCGATATGAATGGCTGCTATCTGTTTAAGAACTTTGAGTGCCCCCGTAAGTGCCGGCAAATCATTTCCTTGAACATCAATTTTTAGGAAGCCATTCTTAAAATCTTTGTCTTGACATAACTCGTCTAGGCTTATCGTTTGCACTTTGATGGTTTGAATTTCAGCAGCATGTGGGGCGGCCTCTAGGTGACGGCTGCCAATACTTAGTAGCGAAGAACTTTGCCCATCGTTAGCTGTGATATGAAACGTGGATTCGCCAGCCTTGTCAGAAACGGCGTATTGATTTATAGACATCCCGGGATTGGATTTATACTTTAAAGACAAAGCTTCGCATAGTTCCGGTATGGGCTCCACTAACATGGTTTTAACTTTGGGATTTATTTTATGGAAGTGATCAGTAAAACTTCCCCTATTTGCACCCACATCGATTAGGAAATCACAATCCTGTCCAAATCGTAGTAAGAAATCATTAGTTTGTTTTCGCTGCATATTTGAACGCAACAATTTCTTTGGTACAGGCTTTAGAAATGGCAGGTAGTCTCTTGACCTCTCTATTTGGAACCCTGTTGGGAGTAAAAAGATATTTATATTTTTACGTATTTTCGCAAGTACTCTCATGCAAACAGTCTACTTCATTGACTTAACTATTAATGAAGGATTCAAATGAAGTCTGATGATAGTAATTTTGACCCTGGAAAATAGAAAGCGTCGCCTACTTCTTCGTGCCAGTTAAGAAACCAGGGCTGTGGCAAGACAACCGTTGAGCCCGCCTTGTTTGCCAGATAACCACCCCACCAAGATAAAGTACTGTTAGCCGTTACAAGATATGGAGCCAAACTCATAATTTTTAACGTTTGCCATGCATCTAATGTTTCTGGCCCAATTATGCGAGTAATTCTTCTCATATCTAGAACCTTTAGCGCTCCTGGTACATCATCGGTCACAACAATTACATTCTTGCCTGGGCTATCTATAAATAACCGATCTAGAGCCCTTGAGTAATATTGGGCCGAAAGTATTCCCATAGTGTTCTTTACATTATTTAAATCACCTTGCCTAATGTGCAAAACGGCGCTTGTCTGAATTTGAATTAAAAGATTTTCGGGGATTTTTACGTTTGAAATGGTTGAATTCAATTCCAGCCCAAAATTTGACCATACGTTTTCGATGTACCGCCAATGTTGGAAATAACCTGCAGATAACTTTTTCTGAAATTTCGATGAGGTACTATTCCCAAAAGTAAATGCTTTTATTTCTAAATTTGTTTGAAAAATTCTTTGAAATAGAGGTGTGAGAAAATTTAAATGCATACGCAATAAAATTTTGATAATTCTGAGTTTATTTTTTAAAAGAAATTCATCTGAAGTTCCTTCAATTCTCGAATGTCTGCAAACCGAGAGGAACTCATCCAGTTCAAATGGTCGATCGGGGCGCGGATTCGAATCTCGATAAATCTCTATGCAATTAGTGTTCTTTAAGCCCTGATGGGCATAAGCGATTTGAAAAAGTTGATTTCCTAATCCGCCGTTAACTACGATTTTCATTGTTTCCCCCTCCCAACAACAAGTATCCCAAATCATTGAGGGCCAAATGATGTTGGCCCACAGACACCGGAGAGTCATCCTGACCCGCAGCCGAGGAGTCGAGTCTCAATATTCGTAGGCTCTTTGAGATCGCTAGCATTTGAAAAGCCAGGTCAGCTCCTAGGATTGTAGGAACGTTGTAATCCAAGAGTTTTTGAGCACCCATTCTAGTCACCAAATATGCATGTGTTCCGGATCTAAATTCAGGAAGTAAAATAAAATTTCCATCAATTTGTTGTTCGATTTCATTTAATTCGTTAATTTCAAGACTTCTGCTTTTCAATTTTCCGCGGATGCTGGTCAATTTAGGAATCTGGATTTTGTTTAGGATAGGGTGTGAAAACAATTTCGATAGATTCTGGAAGACGATTCTTAAAGTTTTGGTTTTAGAATAAATCAGATATTCTGACAAAGTGTAATTCCACCTTGAATTTAATGGGAGAAATCCAATCTGGAGAACATCAAAAGTTTTGAAATCTAATTTAGTAATTGAGGCAATAATTTTTGAAGATTTATTATCAAACTGCACATCATCTTCGAAAACAAAACAAGCCTCATCGTTTGTAGCGAGAAAGTGTTTCCAAACTTTCCTGTGCGATTGCCAAAGCGCAATTACATTCTTTGGTGCCGTGCCCTCGTAACGCAAATGTTCTATTTCATCTCCAGAGATTGCCACAATTATTTGAGGAGACTGTCCAATCCCAGAAATTCGATCTAGAGAGTTCGTTTTGCGATCCCGTCGAGTGGGCAAGTTGATTACATAAGACTTTAAAACTGCAGTTTTTTTGATACTCATCGAATGACCTTGAGTGTATTTATTGAACTTGGTGAATTTGATTGGCTGACTTGTGACTTACTAATCCGCATAATATTGAAATTTCTACTTTTGGCTACAGCCATAATCATTAAGTCAGCACCCAAGTACGTAGGTTTGTTTATCGAAGTGACTACCCGAGCAAATTCTTTGCTCATTACATAACAATGTGTCCCAGCTTCGAACGAATGATAAATCAATGCATGCCTAGAGCCAAGATGGGTCCTCAACGCACGCTCATTCACCAAATAAATATTTAACTTTCGAATTTGAGCGGGAAGTATAGAGATGCTTTCACCTAAAATTCCCAACGCTGATCGAATTATAAATCTTGTAAATACAATCCAATTACGGAAAATAAAATCAATCCTTGAAATGGCTTCACCAACATAGTTTCTTAAATCTAAAGTGTTGCGAAGCCCCGCATCAAATTCTGGAAAGTCTAACCTTAAATTATGCGTCAAATATCCGATCTGCAAAACATCTATTCCTTTAAGTTTGACTGAGTTAAGATTTAAAATAAAGTGAGCTGCCGATTTAGAAATAATCGCATCATCTTCGAAAATTACAGCATGGGAACTTTTTGATTCTAATAGTTTGGCAGCTGCAACTTGATGAGAACTCCAACATGCTGTCACTGTTGGGCTAGTAAAACTTGAGGTCGCAATCTCCTGCTTAGATACTGCCTTTATTCTAGTTACGTCTAAGCCAAATTTTTCGGTTTGTGCGAAAAACTCATCCCTTCGATCTGTGCGATCATCCAAGTTTATGACATAAAGCTCAATTCCCACCTTCAAAATATATAACAGATGTGTGAAATCTTTGCATTAAATGGTCATCTAACTAGCGATGGTTGTATGCTTTAGCGACTCAATAACCTGGAGGAGACAATGAGGAAAGTTTTAGTGCTCGGAGCCGGCGGCTTTATAGGAAATCATATGGTTTCGCGCTTAAAGTCCGAAGGATTCTTTGTCCGAGGTGTTGATTTAAAGCATCCCGAATTCTCCGATTCTGAGGCAGATGAATTTGTGGTAGGGGATTTACGGCACGTAGATTTTGTGCGTGAGGTTTTGCAAATAGAAAATTTATTTGACGAGATTTATCAATTTGCTGCAGACATGGGCGGGGCAGGATTTGTATTTACTGGCGAAAATGACGCAGACATAATGCACAACTCTGCATCAATCAATCTCAATGTTCTTGAAGAGCTTTGGAAATTGTCAACAGAAAGTCAATCGAATAAAACTAAGATTTTTTATAGTAGCAGTGCCTGCATGTATCCTGAACATAACCAAATGGATCCAGATAATCCTAATTGTTCTGAGTCATCCGCTTATCCCGCAAACCCGGATAGTGAATACGGGTGGGAAAAATTATTCAGTGAGAGATTATTTCTAGCTTACAACCGGAATCATGGAATTCCCATAGCTATTGCTAGATATCACAATATATATGGGCCATATGGAACATGGGATGGTGGGCGAGAAAAAGCACCTGCGGCAATATGTAGAAAAATTGCTTTAATTAATGATGCGTCAGGTGAAATTGAAGTTTGGGGTGATGGGTTACAAACTCGCTCATTTCTCTATATCGACGAATGTATCGAGGCTACACGCAGATTGATGGCTTCTGATTTTCAAGGCCCTGTCAACATAGGTTCTGAAGAAATGGTGACGATTAATCAGATGGTCAATCTTGTTAGTAAAATCGCTAATAAATCAATTACTAGACGGCATAAATTAGATGCTCCGACAGGTGTACGCGGGAGAAATTCTGACAATTCATTGATTCGAAGCATGCTCGGCTGGGATTATTCTATGACTCTCGAAGAAGGACTAACCAGGACCTTCAAATGGATCAATCAACAAGTGGGACTTTCTAGAAACCAGAATCAATAAGAATGATTGCACTTTTCAATGGGGAATGAGTTACTTACTGCAATCGTTCCGATTGGTCCTAAGCACATAGAACAAAATAGAATTTCTGATTGGCTTCATGAAGCAAATCAACTTTCAGAGAGTCTTAAACTTTTGTTGATTGAAGATACTGGCAATAACAATTTTTGCTTTCCGCCATCGGACGGAATGTATTTAGGATTAAAAAATTTTGAAATTCATAGAAAAAAACTAGGGGGTCCAGGGCAGGCTCGAAATTTTGGTTTAAGGCTTGTCCAAAGTCCTTGGGTTTGCTTTTGGGATTCAGACGATTTACCTAAAATTTCAATATTTTTTCAAAATATTATAGAATCCATAGAATCGGATTGTGAAGTCCTAGTAGGTGACTACGCAAAAATTACAGGGTCCGATGTAACTGACAAAACTTTATCAGGACATAACACTAATTTAAAACAAATTGCCATGGACCCCGGAATCTGGCGAATGGCTTTTCGAACAAAAATAGTTAGAGAAATCGAATTCGAGTGTGTAAGGATGGCTGAAGATCAGATATTTTTATTGGACTTAAATTTAGCAAATAGAGAAATATTCTTTTCTGATGATGTTTTATACTCCTATACAGTAGGCAATCCAAATCAATTAACTTCCGACACCGAGGCTAAACAAGATTTAACTAAAGCAATAAGTTTAATTCATTTGAGGATTAGACTAGGGAAGATTCAAGTAAATGAATTTACTGCATTAATCTTAATGAAACTGAGTCTTACTTTCTTAAAGACGAGTTCTTTATGGAATAAAATAACCTCCATTTATAGTCTCCTTAAGAGCTTCATGTTACTCAGTGGTTTCAGACTAAAGGCAATTTCTTATCTTTTGAAAACTTTTTATACTTCTTCTTTGAGCGGAGTTCTCGATGTTCAAAAGTGAGTTTAGATTAAATCTACATTTGTCTAAGTTTCAGCACATAAATAAATCTAATTTTGTGAAATCAATAAACGTTCTCAATAAGAACGAAAAGTCAAGGGTCGGCGCTATAGCGGTAATTCAAGTCGCCAATAGTTTACTAGACTTGATTGGTGTTGGTTTAATCGGAATTTTGGGCGCTCTGACAATAAGCGGTATGCAATCAAAAAAACAGGGGCCACTTGTCAGTGGAGTATTAAATTTTTTAAACATTGACAACTTTAGTTTGCAAGCGCAGGCCTTGACGCTTGGATCGCTTGCCGGTTTAACTCTTATTTCCAAAACAATTCTTTCAATTGTATTCACTCGGAAAACACTCTATTTTCTAAGCAGATGCGGAGCTAAAGTCTCTTCAAATATGATTGAACGGATCCTGTCGCAATCTGTGATTAAAATTCAGGCAAGATCTTCACAAGATATTCTCTATTCAGTCACGACGGGAGTACAAACAATAACTTTGGGTATCATTGGGCAGTCAGTTATTTTACTAGCTGATGTTTCCCTTTTAGTTATTATGGGTGTCGGTTTGTTCATAGTAGACCCACTGATAGCGCTAAGTACGCTTCTTATTTTTGGTGCGATTGGAATATTGCTCTATAGATTAATGCATAAACGCGCAGCAAAACTGGGACAAAAAAGCTCTCTTTTGAATGTTGCAAGTAATGAGAAAATAATCGAAGTAATCCACTCTTACCGAGAACTTGTGGTGAAGAATCGGAGAAGTTATTACGCTAAAGAAATTAGTAATGTCCGACATGATTTAGCCAATACACTTGCCGAGCTCAGTTTTATGCCTAGTTTAAGTAAGTACATTGTTGAAAGTACGGTCGTGGTTGGCTCATTAATTATTGGTGGGATGCAGTTTGCGTTGAAAGATGCTTACCAAGCGATAGCCACATTGACTATTTTTATGGCTGCTGGAAGTAGAATCGCTCCTGCTGTCCTTAGGGTTCAGCAAGGTGCTATTTCAATAAAGTCAAACATAGGCGCCTCTGTACCCACTTTAGAGTTGATTGATTCTCTTACCTCTTCTCCTCGAATAGATGAATTAATTCCTGATTTTTCGAATCAGCACAACGGTTTCATGGCACGGATTAATATTTCAAATGCTTCCTTTACTTATCCCGGTGAGAGTAAACCGATAATTAATTCGGTAAATTTATCCGTTGAGCCTGGAACGGTCCTTGCCGTGGTTGGTCCTTCTGGAGCTGGCAAATCAACTTTGGTCGATTTGATCTTAGGAATTCTAGATGTAGCAGAAGGGCAGATTGAAATTTCTGGAATGCATCCATTGCAAGCGGCAAAGAAGTGGCCAGGGGCAATTGCATATGTCCCGCAAGATGTTCTGATTGCAAATGGAACAATTCGTGAGAATATTTCACTAGGTTATCCGGCGAATGCGATATCTGATGCGCAAATACTTTTCGCTTTGAATAAATGTGCGCTGGGTGAATACTTAGCTGGATTACCCTTTGGTATCAATTCAATTGTTGGAGAAAGAGGGGCAAGATTAAGCGGAGGTCAAAGACAGCGACTTGGAATAGCCCGCGCGATTGTTACAAATCCTAAGTTGCTTGTCTTGGACGAGGCTACCAGCGCCATGGATGGTGGAACTGAGTTGGAAATAACAGAACAATTGGAAGCTCTGCGGGGGACTACAAGCATAATCTTGATCGCGCATAGGCTTTCGACAGTCAAAAATGCAGATAAAGTTGTCTATATCGATGCAGGGCAAATTGTTGCGCAGGGCAAATTCGATGAAGTTAGGCGCTTGGTCCCTGATTTTGATTTACAAGCAAAACTTATGGGAATGTAAAAATGATTCGTGGACATTGTTACGAGCACGTCGGCTGATAGATCTAATATCAAAACCAATTTCTGGTTATAATTCAATTGTGATTTCCGAAAAGATTGAGGGCTCATGCGAATCGTTATAGTAGGTGGGTGTGGGCATGTTGGATTACCACTTGGTGTTTCATTAGCTGATTGTGGAGCTCAAGTAACGGCCTTCGATATAAATAAAACCGCGGTCGATTTGGTGAATTCAGAAGTGACGCCATTTTATGAAGAATCGCTTGAGGCTATGTTGAGTAAAAATCTAGGAAATGGGTTTATCGCTACAACAGATCCAAAGGTTATCTCTGATGCGGATGTTGTAATTATGATTGTGGGAACACCGCTGAATGTACATCTGAACCCTGATCCAAATGTCGTTATTCATGCTGTTAAAGAGTTAGGTGATTTTTTAAGAGACGATCAATTACTGATTTTAAGGTCGACGGTATTCCCTGGTGTGACAAACCGAATAGAGTTTGAACTAAAGAAATTGGATTTAAACCTTCATGTAGCGTTTGCCCCCGAGAGGATAGTTGAGGGTGCTGCAATGAAGGAGCTTCGCGAGCTTCCTCAAATAATTGGTGCGCGAGACGAAATAGTGTTTGAAAAAACTAAGGCAGTATTCGATTTACTTAAAATTTCGTCGATTCGCACAACACCTGAAGAGGCAGAACTAGCAAAGCTATTCACTAACACTTGGAGATACATCAAGTTTGCAGCAGCCAACCAGTTCTGGATGATGGCCAATGATGTAGGTGTTGAATATGAAAAGGTGAGAGCAGCAATACGTTTTGAATACCCCAGGGCCGCTGATTTACCGAGTGCAGGCTTTGCTGCAGGTCCCTGCCTATTTAAGGACACTATGCAGCTTGCGGCTTTCCTAGGGAACAATTTTCCATTAGGAAATGCCGCCATGCAAGTTAATGAAGGACAACCAGATTATATTGTCGAAAAAATCAAGAAGAATTATAATCTCTCTCAGATGAAGGTGGGAATCCTGGGTATGGCCTTTAAAGGTGAATCAGATGACACGCGTTCTAGTCTTGCCTATAAACTGAAAAGGATTCTCAAGTTTAATTCTCTGGAAGTTCTTACTACAGATCCTTTTGTGACCACCGATGAATCATTATTGCCATTGAACAAAGTACTTGAAGAATCGGATCTACTTATTATTGCAGCGCCTCATAAGGAGTATCGATTATTACAAATTGAAAAGCCAATTATAGACATTTGGAATCTTCGCGAAACAGGAACTTTAGTATGAGCCAACTTCGAGCAAGTCTCATTGTGCCTGCTCGAAATGAGGATCGATTAATTGGAATATTCCTGGAAAGAATTGCGGAAAATGTTAGTCTTAACATTGAAGTATTGGTGGTTGTAGATTCACCAGAGGATTCAACATTGTCTGCATTACAATCAGATAAAAGAAGCAAATTTAGTGTGCGCCCGATTGTTTCAAACCTTGGTACCGGTCCTGCGAATGCCATTAAGTTTGGAATTGCGTCCGCCAACAGTGAAATCGTTGTCATAACTATGGCAGATGGCTCCGATGATCCTCGGAATATTGATGACTTAATCAGACTGATTGAACGTGGATGTGTTGTTGCTGCAGCCTCAAGATATATGCCAGGAGGGCAGCAGATAGGTGGCCCAAGATTAAAGAAATTTTTATCCTTGAACGCCAGTCGCATTTTAAGGATTTTAGGTGGCTTAGGTGTTCATGATGCTACAAACTCATTTAAGGGCTACTCTCTCCCTTTCATTAAGAGCGTAGGCATCGAAAGTGAGCATGGATTTGAAATTGGCTTAGAGTTAACCGCAAAGGCTCACCGTAGAAAGTTGTTAATCGCAGAAGTCCCAACTATTTGGATAGACCGTGGAATCGGAATATCCAATTTTCAACTAAAAAAATGGTTACCGCATTACTTAAAGTGGTTTTTTTACGCATTTGGCAAGAAGATTCGATAGGGAGAAGTTAAATGGAAAAAGTCTTAGTTACTGGATCTGCCGGCTTTATCGGTGGTTATTTGGTTGAAGAACTATTGAATCAAGGATACAGGGTAGTCGGTTTAGATAACCTATCTAAATATGGCCGAGTAAGTCGATCCTTTGAAGAGAATCCAAATTTTGAATTCATTCAAGGAGATGCTTCAGATGGTTCGTTATTAGAAGATTTGCTTTTTGATTGTAATCATGTAATTGCGGGTGCTGCCTTGATTGGTGGAATCTCCTATTTCCACACCTACGCTTATGACTTGCTGGCAAAGAATGAGCGAATGATTGCAGCGATGTGTGATGCTGTTATCGCTACGAGAGCAAATGGACGCCCCCTTAAAAAAGTTACCTATATGTCTAGTTCGATGGTTTTTGAAAGCACCAATCAATGGCCGAGTAAAGAAGGGGATGAAAGATTGGTGCCCCCACCGCTTTCTAGTTATGGTTTCCAAAAGTTAGCGGTTGAGTACTTTGCCCGAGCTGCCTGGGATCAATACAAGGTCCCTTACACAATATGCAGGCCGTTTAACTGTGTAGGAATCGGAGAGAGTCGAGCCATAGGTGGTACCCGAATCAAATCGGGAAATGTAGAACTGGCGATGAGCCACGTAGTGCCAGACATTATCCAGAAAGTTATTAAAGGACAAAAACCTCTCCATATTTTAGGAAATGGTCAGCAAATCAGACACTACACATATGGCGGTGACCTTGCACGTGGAATTGTCACAGCAATGAGTCATCCAAACGCATTGAATGAAGATTTCAATCTATCAACTGCAGAGTCCACCTCAGTATTAGAACTTTGCACCCTTATTTGGAAAAAGATAAACGGTGATGCTCAAATAGAGTTTTCTTTTGATGAACCTTTCCAGCATGACGTACAAAAGAGAATCCCAGATGTTCAAAAAGCCAAGGATTTAATCGGTTTTGAGGCGAAAATGTCGCTAAGTGAGATGCTGGACGAAGTAATACCGTGGATTCGCGATGCAATATCAAAAGGATTTATCTAAAAGTTTGAGGCTTGGGTTAGAATACCACTAATCCAGCACTACGTAGCCGTTGGGTGAAGATAATTCGATTGCAGTTATCCCATTTACACCATCGTTCTTTGACGAATCAGTCCAGTCAATCTTGATATTACCAAGTGCACTAAGGATTTCATCTTTAAACCAAGATTCAGCTAGCCGATTTTTATCTGCAATCACAATCTTTTCAATCCTTGCAACTGCTTTACCATCTTTTGACGGGTGATCTGAAGTAAGCCATTCGATAAAGAAGGGCAGTTCGCGAGCCTCGGAAATCTCATTCACTCCAATTTGCTTCCACTTGAGATCACTTCCATCGGGGCGAGTGCGATGACCTTCTACTGCTTCGCGACCAAACCTTTTTTCAATAGGCCCAATATCTTCAGTGCTAAATACCCAAGTGAGCCATCCACCACCTTCGTTGGCTTTCTTTGAAACCGCTTTACCCCAAGGGGTTTGTTCTGTTGCTGGATGATCTAGTGGACATACAACTTCAATGTATTGACCATTCTTTAGAGCCGCCGTGAAGTTTCGAGTTCCAAATCGTGGGTGAATTCCACCGTCAACGAATGCACTCCCAAGGCGCGAACCTAGGCGTTGTACGGTGTCAGCAAGTTGGTCATGGGAAGTCACATAAGAAACATGGTCTAGGAGCATGATGGAATTCTGCCTTATGGCAAGGGGTGCTCATGACCACTCTCAAGGGCTAGTTCAGGTTGTTATTTACGGGCTAACTGGCACATAAGTGCTTCACAGGTAACCAACGGAGCTGCATTACGTGCAAGGTTGACACGGGCCTCCATTAAGGCATTGATCTTCAGGATTGTTGAATGCTCCGGGTGAGATGAGGCGTAATCTTCAATTTCTTCACGCATATCCGAATTAATCATTGATTCGGTATTACCCGATTGCACCATCATCACATCGCGGTAGAAAGTCGCAATATCAAGAAGTGCGCCATCGATGGAGTCACGGACCATGCGGGTAGAGCGTGACTTCTGTTCTTTCTCTAACTCTTTGACTGCTTTGGCTCCGCCTGTTGCCATGCCGCGACCAGTGGCGCCTTTTCCGTAGGCTTCTTGAAGTTTTTCAATCTCTTTTTCGTCTCTCTCATCGGATGAAGAATTGGCTTCACCAGTTGCAAGGTCGACAAGTGTTTGTGCTGCTTGGAATGCTGTCGCAAGTGAACCAAGTTGAAGTGGAAGCTGCATGATGAGCTTGCGATTACTTCGAACTGATTCGTTGGTTGCTAAATACCTTGCACGACCGATATGACCTTGGCTGACACGTGCTGCGAAATCGGCCATTCCTGGTGCAATGTGATCGCGATTGATAAGGACTTTGGTAACAGCCTCAAGACTCGGTGCGCGCAGTTGTAGGTGACGACAGCGTGAACGAATTGTTGGCAAGACATCGTGAAGCGTTGGTGCACATAGCAACCAAACAGTTCTTGTTCCTGATTCTTCAATTGCTTTAAGAAGTGCGTTTGCGGCTGATTCGGTAAGTCGATCAGCATCTTCCATAACCACTACCCGCCAGCCACCCATGGATGGTGCCCATGCAACACGGGTGAGAAGTTCACGCACTTCTTCCACTTTAATTGATAATCCTTCCGTGCGAATGATTTCAACATCAGGATGGCCACTTGTCTTGGCCGCATTGCAGTCAGAACATGTGCCGCACCCATTGTTAGAACAAATAAGTGCCTGCGCAAAAGCGACCGCAGCCGATGAGCGGCCTGATCCTGGAGGCCCCGTAAAGACCCAGGCATGCGTCATTTCTTGTGATTCTTCCCCTGTTCTAGAGGCAGCAACTGCCCCTTGCAGGATTTCAATAATGTGTTCTTGACCAACAAGGTCATCAAAGACTGAAGTCATTTACTTCTTTTTCTTCTTTGTTGTAGCTGACTTGCTTGCCTTTGCAGCCCTTGTAACCGTTGTCGTTACTGCATGTGTTGCAATACGTATCGGTTTAAGAAACTTATTCTGTTGCGGCCCTTCCGCATTGCGCTTGAGCGCTGGAAGTTCAGCAACACGAGCAATTATTTGTGTGTGGATCTCCTCCACTGATTGAGTTCCATCAACAACAAAGTAACGCTCTGGATCCATCATGGCAATTTGCAAGAACTCTTGGCGTACTCGTTCATGGAACTCAGTGGGTTCTGCCTCCAAGCGATCGCGTGATTGAAGTCGGCTTAGGCCCACTTCAGCAGGAACATCGATAAGAATTGTAAGAGTTGGATACAAACTCTCTGTTGCCCATCTCGAGATACGTGCAACCTCTGATGGATTTAGAACACGACCTGCACCTTGATAGGCAGCAGAAGAATCGAAGTAGCGATCTGAGATAACTACTTTACCTTCAGCTAATCCTGGTCGGATGACAGAGAAGACATGGTGGGCGCGATCTGCTGCATAGAGAAGTGCTTCAGCCCTTGGTGATATCGCACCCGTCTCATGTCCAAGAAGAATCTTTCTTAAATCTTTTCCAAGATCTGTGCCGCCTGGTTCGCGGGAGAGAACAACGCTCTCACCTTCTTGCTTTAACCATTTTTGCAATAACTTTGATTGTGTTGATTTGCCTGTGCCTTCACCACCTTCAAATGCAATGAAGATTCCTTGTGTGGCAGCTCCTGTGATGCTACCTAGCTCTCCTTGCATCGCTGCCAAGATGTCTGACCAGAGAGAGACTGTGGGGCGATCTTTCATCTGGTGGTAGGAGATAGAACCAATGAGAGCTGCAATCAAACCCGCAAGGAGCATGGTGACCTGTGCTCCGTTGTAGTTGAGCTTGATGTTTTCAAATTCATAGCTGTGCACACCGATTGTCGCCGCAATGATGGGTGCAATAGCAAGGACTGCAACCAGAGTGATGCGAATCAGTGATTGCACGAAGGCAAAGGTGCGCCCGCGAACATCATCATGGACTTCCATGCCAAGCATGGTGAAGCCTGTGACCCAAGCAATTCCGCTGAAGGCACCCAGAATTGCAACGATAACGACTGAGAGAACTAAGTTAGAGATCAGTGCAAGAAGAACCAGGAAGACACCTGACGTTGTAAGGGATGCTCCAAATAAACGGCGGCGAGAGAACTGGGCAAATATCTTGGGTCCGAATGCAATACCGATTGCGAGACCTGTAAAGACTGAGCCAAAGAGAACACCGTATGCAGCATCTCCTCCACCAAGGTCGCCTACGAATGTGCGGGCAAGGCCGATAACAGCGCCCGCTGCTGAGAACGCACCGACCATACCGATAATCAATCCTCGGATAATCTTTGATTCAGAGACTGTTTTCCACCCCTGAATCAGTGATTGTCCAACGTTCTCATCTTTATGTGATTTAGATGCAGCACCCTTGGGTATCTCTTTAAGACCTCTGATTGTCCATGCAGCAAAGAGGAATGAGAGCGCGTTGATATAGAGGGCGATATCGACTGAGTTACTTGGCAGCAGTGGACTCACTGCTGCAATTGCACCTGAGAGAAGTGTCAGCAGTGAGAACAAGATTGCAGCTATCGGCGCTGTGCCATAGGCAGCTAGAAGTGAGACTTGATTTGCATTCTCTAGCTTGTCTCTTGGGACAAGATTAGGAACTGATGCTTCCTTCGCCGGTGACCAGAAGAGAGTCAGGCACTCAACCAAGATCATTGCTGTGTAGAGCCAGAAATATGTGTGAACAATTGGAATAGATATATAGAGCCCAGCTCTCATCACATCTACTGAGACCATCAAACGCCTGCGATCAAAGCGATCTGCGATTACACCTGCAATAGGACCAAGGAAGACTGCAGGTAGAAGGCGTGCAATAAAGACACCAGCGATTGCAAAGTTTGCTGTTGCATAGGAGCCACCAGAGAGTTGCTGAGCGAGCGCCGTAGTTGCAAGAAGGCCGAGCCAATCACCAAGGGATGAGAAGAGCATGGAGTTCCAGAGCTTGCGAAAGGCTGGGATAGCAAGGACGCTGCGGCGTGCATCCTGTGCGGGTGCAGCAGGGGTTGGCAGGCTTGCAGGCATGGGTTGAGTCTATCGGGCGTAGCTGTCACGCCTAGAAAGGGCTATATCGGCCCTATTCATAGCCTTTTCGCAAGATTCGTAGCAGTGCCTTATCACCCCCCCTATCTACCATTGACCATGCCCAAAATGTTTAAGCGCTTCAAAGGGCTCTTCCTCTTTGTCATGCTCTTATCTGTTTCGGCTCGTGTACTTACCGGCGCATCTGAAGCTCAGGTCAATTTCACATCAATAATTGTCGATCAACACCTGATTACGCACAACAGCGTCAGTGAACATAATCTTTTGCATAACTCAGTAATTAAAAGCACTGAGGGTGCAGAAACTATTCCCGATAAGCATCGTACTTATGCCACATATAAGAAATATGTAACTCCTGATAAATCACTCTCGGTTGATCTTGCAGTCACTCAACGTAAAGCAGTACGAGCAAGTGCTATCAGATTTATCAATCTCAACCGTGTTCATAGCACTATCTATCTTCCACTTTCCAACTCTCCTCCTGCAGTCGTGTCTGCGCACTCACATACACACACGACTACAACCGATATACCGGTAGTTACGGAGAATAATTTTGGAACGACTGCAATCAATTACAGTGCTGGGGGGCTCGGCAGCTTCTAGCTTTAACGATGACAAGAACAAGTCATGGCCTTATCTGCTCAAAGCATCTCTTCCCTCGCATATTGACTTCAGAGTGGAGACTCGTGGTGGTCTTACCTTTGTCCGCGCAATAACAGAGCTAGCTGATTTTCCTAATGAAGATTTACTTGTCTTTCACTTTGGAACATCAATTGGTTGGCCAGTATCTGTTGTAAGACTTGGTCATCGGATGGGAATCGACTTTCAGAGTGAATTTAGCTTCCACCAACCTGCCTATGCCAGCAGTACGTGCAAGACGCAGTTGAAGCGCTTTATCAAGGTGCGCTGTAGAAACACAGTCAAGTACGCCCTGTACTTCACTGGTCTCTATAAGTCACGTATCAGCAGGCGAGAGATCGCAGATCAAATAAATGCTGTTGTGCATCTTGCTAAACATCAGAGCAAGCGGATTATGTGGATTCAGCACCAGGCGCTACAGAACCGCCGCATCTTCCTTGAAAGACGCAGTTATGAGCGTTATTACAAGGAGATTGAGCGATCCTTGCAGAAGTACAGATCCCCTGAGTTCACTGTCATTACCTTGCCGGATAGCTTCTTAAAACAAGAGAACTATCTATTGGATTGTGTGCATTTGAGCGAAGAAGGACATCGCCAGATGTTTGCAATCGTAAAAGAGGCTTTTAAGAACGGTTAGAAAAGACTTCTCACGCTCTCCTCAAGTGAGTACTTGGATTCAAAGCCCATGGCGCTCTTTGCCAGGGTTACATCAGCACACAGGAATGCTGGATCTCCCGCACGGCGCTCCACCTCAATGACCTGGGTATCACTCTTCTTAGTTGCATCCAATACAAGCTTGATGATCTCTCGCACTGATGCACCACG
>Ga0164295_10000611_pt1 | contig 30012 bp, 25 predicted proteins | sample GEODES006metaG_FD_111798 | JGI IMG/M metagenome (GOLD analysis project Ga0164295, IMG submission 111798) | Oligotrophic lake water microbial communities from Sparkling Lake, Wisconsin, USA - GEODES006 metaG | ecosystem: Environmental > Aquatic > Freshwater > Lake | place: USA: Sparkling Lake... | reverse complement strand
TCCTCCTGCGGCTCCTTCCAGCAGAACAGCCCAGAGACCTCGGGCGGCGTAGACCACGTTCGTGGCGGTGGCGTGGCCGAAAATTCCGATGACCAAAATCACCAGAGAAGTTTGAAAGCCGATCACGGCAGAACCGGCCAATACGCCAGAGCGGGAAGGAGGAGGCATAAGGTTGTAAAGGGAGCTGGGGCGGGAAAGTTTGGGAAGGAAGAGCAGCGGGGTCAGGAGAGCAAGGGTCGAAAACATCAGGGGTTGAAACCAGCCGACTCCGAGGAGGAAGGCAAATTTTTGGACGACGATGTCGGTTAGGGCAAAAAAGAAGGCGGCGAGGAGAGCCCAGAGAGTCGTGGCGCGGTCGAATTTTCCCGGCCACCAGGATTTCGCTAGGGGAGTGGGGGTGATGGAAAGCAGGGTGACGGCCAAGCTGGTGAGGACGGCTCCGGCCATGAGTCCGGGGGTAATCGGGTCCTCCAGAAAGAAGGAGGTTAGTACGGCAACAAAAACGGTTTTTGTTCCCAGAAGAGGGGTGGCGTGGGAAAGGTCTCCATGTGAAAGGGCACGGATCGCACAGGTGCGACCCAGGAAAAGGGCGGTTCCTGCGAGAATGGCACCCCAGAATCCGGAGGCGTTGGGATGCCCCGGAAAAAAGAAAATCAGGGGGGCGGACCAGCCGGCCATCGAGAGATTCGAGAGGGCGGTGACGATGCCCGGGCGGGCCCCACGACGCAGGCCCAACTTCAATCCCCAAGAACCGACGGCGTAAAGGAGCGAGGCGAGAAGAGGCAAGGCCAGTGGCATTCGGGGAGAATGCACCCAAAGGCACTGGGGTGCAAAGGGCGAGACTTGATTGTGGGCGTCGGGGTCGTTAGGAAAAGAGGGTGATTCGTGAGTTTATTCCGGTTTTATTTTCCCTAGGGATGGCGTTGGCGATCGCCCTGGGAGGAATCGGGCTGGGGATTGTTCTCGGAAAGGTGGGGCGGAGGAACAAGGGGAAGGATATGGCGTATGAGTGCGGAAAGGATCCGATCGGTTCCCCTTCGGCCCGGTTCTCGGTGAAGTTCTATCTTGTGGCGATGATTTTCATCCTGTTCGATATTGAGGTGATCTTCATGTACCCATGGGCGGTCAGTTTGATGGGATTCAAGGAAAGCGGGATGGGCTGGCAGGTTTTCGGGATGATGCTGGCGTTTGTTCTGCTGGTGGAGGTCGGGCATCTCTACGCCTATAAAAAAGGCGTCTTTGACTGGAACCGACGGGGCTGAGGCTGATTAGAGTTTAAGGACCACGGGGTCACCGACTTTTACACCCAGTTCGCGCGCAGCATTCCCTTTGTTGACCGCAATTTCAAACTCGCCATCGCTGTTGATGAGGGCGAAGGGACGCTCGGCGGGGGCTTCGGCGTAAGTCCGGAGGAAGGGGACAGAAAGAGTTTTCCCTTTGATTGTGACGCTGAGGAGTTGTCCAGGTTTGAGCTTGGCAATTTCCGAGCCGGGAATGTTGGTCAAAATATTTCCGTAATGGTCGACATAAAGAACCTGACCCTTGGCCAGATTGGCCATGACCGTCGCTGTGTTGCGGGGCAGGCGGAAAATCTTTTCTGCTTTGGGTCCGCAGGATTCCATGGATTTTGACCCGACGAGACGGGCAGCCACCGGACCAAAGATGTCCCGGGCGTGGAAAGTGGAGGAGGCGCCCGCAGTATTTTGGGTGTTCAAGGTGCGGGCCTCGGCAACGCCTTCCCGGGCGAGGACTTCCGTAAGAATGCCGTTGTCTGGAGCAACAAAAATATGACCGGAGGCCGTGCGAACAGCCAAGCCACCCCGGTTGGAGCCGACACCGGGATCGACCACGGCTACAATAATGGTGCCGGGAGGGAGCGTGTGGGTTGATTTTGCGAGGAGATACGAGGCCGAGGAGATGTCGAAGGCGGCGTTCTCATGGGATAGATCGAGAATTTCTGACGAGGGAGCGATGGTTTTAATAGCTCCCTTGAGTTGGGCGACGTAGGGGTCGCCTGACCCGAAGTCGGTGAAGAGGGCCACGAGGTTGCTCACGGGATGGGAAGATTGGCATCCGGCGAGCCAGGGGGAAAGGGCAAGAAGAAGAAGGAGTATGCGGGGCATAGATTATTTCTTTCCGGTTTCGCCAGAGTTGATCAGTTCCCAGAATTTTGGGTTTTCGGCGAGAACCTCGTCTTCCGAAAGAGGGAGTTGAGAACGGAAGGCAAAGTCCTTCAGAGAGTTTTTGTGCAGGACGCGATGGATGATCAGGCCTTTTTCTGTTTTTTCGAAATAGATCCGGTATTCGTCCGCGCGGTACCGGTACAGGGTGCGGTCGGGCCGGCGAACGATGCCAAAACGGTCGGGATGTTTTTCGAGGAAATCGGAGGTGAGAACATCAAATTCGCGAAGGACTTCCACCTGAAGAGGGGTGGGTAATTGGGTGATTTCAGCGGAGCTGGCAGGGGTAAAGATGATCTGAAACGAGGCCATATGCGAAGAAAACCCTAACGGGAGGGGGGGGGCAGGTCGAGAGCGGAGGCGCTGGTTTTAGCGTGCGTGGAGGGTGGAATTTCCTTAAAGCCAAGGGGTGAAAGTACATCCTGCAGGACGACTAATTGTCATGGGTTTGCCCGGACCCGAGCTAACGGATGGGTTAAGGGATCTGATTCGTCGGGTTCAGCCTGGGGGATTTATTTTTTTTACCCGGAACATGGCTGAAGCGGGTCAGTTTCACGGACTGGTCAAGGAATGTGCGGATTTGCTCGAACATCCGGCGATCATGACCGTGGATCAGGAGGGGGGGCGGGTGGCCCGGTTAGCAGTGATGGGGGAACGCCCCCCGTCGGGAGAGGAACTGGCGCGGGCAGGGAAAGAGGAATGGTTTTATGAGCACGGTCGGTTGACCGGGCGAGTGATGAAACTGGTAGGGCTGAATCTGAATTTGGCGCCCGTTCTTGATTACGCTCCGCCCGAGCGGGCGGGGATCGATAATTCACTGGCGGGGCGTTGTTTTGGGCGAGACCCTAAGGAGGTGATTCGACGGGCGGGAGAGTTTTTGAAGGGGATGCAGGAGGAGGGGGTGAAGGGAACGGGAAAACATTTTCCGGGATACACGTTTTGCGGGTTGGATCCGCATGGGGATTTGCCTTTGGTCGACCGGACGAAGGCGCAGATGGAGGAGGAGTTGTCAGTTTTTCGGGAGGTCGGCCAGAAGTGTGATTCAGTGATGGTGAGGCACGCGCAGTTTCCCGCTTGGGGAAAGGACTCGGGGCCGGCCAGTTTGAACCGGGACATTGTCACCGGTCTTTTGAAAGAGACGTTGGGGTATCGAGGGTTGGTCATGACGGATGATCTGGAGATGGGGGCGATTGCCAACCGGTATGGGAGTGCGGAGGCCACCCGGCGTGCGGTGCGTGCGGGAGAGGAGATTCTGTTGATTTGTCATAATCCGGCGTGCGTGGAAATCGCACGGGATGCATTGGCGGAAATGCCAGATAAGGATTGGTCGGGGGCGGTGGCTTCTGTTGAGAAATTCGGGAAGACGCTGCTCAGCCCATCTCCTGTGTTTGATGCCAAGGGGTGGCGCGAGGCGAATCAAGCGACGCGGGAGCTACGGGAAAGAGTGCAGTCCGCCGAAAGAAAAAACTAAAACCGATAGAGAAAGTAGCCTTCCACGCTTTGGGTGGAGGTTCCGTTGTTATTCTGGACGAATTGGAAAAAATTGCCCCCGGTAAAGTCCTGAGCTCCTGTCCCTGTGTATTTGTAATAGAGGCCCGCCTGCATGTTGTCCGAAAAAGGAAAATTCAGCCCAAATTGACCGGAGTAGGCAAAGGAAAGAGCAGTGCTGATTCCGTCCGAGTCCTCGAGCGACACTCCTTGCAGGGAAGTTGTTTGGGCGGCGGAAACCATTCCGCCCACGCCAAATCCTGCGGAAATGGTGAATTGGGGGTGGATGGGGATGGTGAAGAGAAAGTTTGCGAGAATGGGGATCTGGTAATAGTCACCCACGAGGGAAGCCTTGCCGTTTTGCGACACGGTTTGTGATCCAATCGAGAGCGAACCGTTCGTGGGCTCGATGTATTGGATCGTGTTCAACATAAACCCCGGGGCAAATTCTAGGGCGAACCAATCGGTAATCTTTGCACCGAGTGGACAGTCCATCCGGAACCCAGGATTATAAGATAGCGTGGCTGTGCTGCTGCTTACCGCCGTGCCGCCGGTGGATCCTGAGAATTGATTGATATCGGTGTTGCTGATGATCGAAACGCCCATAGCTGGCGCGACATACCAGTCGAATCCGGCAACTTCCTTCTTTTCTTCTTTCACCCATGGGGGGACGTAATTCTCTTCATCCACGGGGACAGAACTGGGCACGGCCATCGGACTTTGAGCATGGCAAATCGGTCCCATCCAAAAGGAAAGGCCAAGAAGAAATGAGCACGATTTCACACTTCTGGCATGCAGGGGAATCGAATCCACGTCGAGAAAGGGGAGCCCCGTTTGTGAGATAAAATGCCAGTAAGTGGAGAGAAACCGTTGGGGAAAATGTCACGGAAATGTAACTGGCCAAATCCTAGAAAAAGATCAAGTTACCCCTATGCCAAATCTGCCCAACACCGCCATCCGGTATGAGGAGGCTTCTATAAGAGAAATCGTTTATCGCCCGGGGGAGGGGGAGGGAAAAAGGGGTATATCTAACCCCGGGGGGCTTGCCGATGATTTATATGAGGAGTGGGTGATAGGGGAAGAGCGTCCCTGGTGGTATTTTCGACTTTGAGTCGGATAAATTCCATTCCCCGTCCGTTCCGCGGGATGCCTATCCGGCGTCCGTAGTTCCAATTTCTGAAGCTACTTATCTTTTAACGTTTCCAGAACGTTAGTAAGTTCCAGATCTTGATGAGACAGGTTTTCCACCATGGCAAGGCCGGTTCTTCTCCCCCGGCGGCAGTTTCTAAATCGAGGCCGGGTACTGTGCCTAGGGAAGCGATATCATCCGACGTCTGGGGAGTGCCATCCGGACCGGAGGAGAAAAGGGAGAAGTTCCTGCCATCGGCGGAGGGAATATAAGCAAACTCCCTGCCCCACGGATCGCGAGGGGGTTCAGGCAGGTCTCCAGAGGAAGCCAAAACATCCATGGATTCGGGCAGACGACCTTTATTTTTGTCCTGATATTGCCGGATGGCTTTTTCGATCTCTGAGGTGGCTGTTGCAACTCTCTGCTGATTCATTCTTTGAATTTCCTGTTCGTGATAACCCGAAGCCCTCGCTTTTTGAAACCATTCCATGGCTTTGCGTTGATCTTGGGGGATGCCGTTCCCCTTTTCATAAGCAATGGCGAGATCGGTCTGGGCCTCAGGATCCCCGGCCCGGGCCCGCTTTTCCAGTTCAGGGGAGTACTCGACCGACGCAAAAGCGGGCACGCTGAGTAGGCAGACAACGAGCAGAGCTTTCATCCCTAACAAGGAAGCGCAGGAACCAGAAAAATCAAGGGGGGCAGATTTGCCTTGGCTGAAATACTCAACCCTTTGCCCGGGTTTTGAGGAGGCGTTCAATCTGTTCGAGGTAGCGGGCAATGCTGTCCCGCGCCTTGATTTCTTGGGCACGTTTTAAAAGGGGGACCGCTTCCTCATATTTGCCAGAAGTGACCAAAACCTGGGCGTGACGGACTCGCGCATCTGCCTCGAACTGTTCCATGCCTTCGGCACGTTCGAAGAGGAAGATGGCCTTTTCTGGTTGGTTCGATTTTGCGTAATGCTGCCCAAGAAGAAGAAGAGCGTCGCCGTCGAGAGGGTCGTCTTTGAGAATTTGTTCGAGAACTGCAGCGGATTCGGCGGACTTGCCCTGAGCCGAGGCGATTTTCGCCTCGAGTTTGAGCATCTTCTTTTTCTTGTCCGGCTCGAGATTGCCGCCGGTGTAGGCTTTGAGTTTCTCCAGAAGGATCCCTGCTTCCGCAGGCGCGCCGCGGGCATTGAGGACTTCGGCCGCACGGAGTGTCCGGTCGATTTTCTGGCCGGGCTTCAAATCCAGCCCCCGGACATAGGTTTCGACCGCGAGGGGGTAGTTGGATTCCTGAAGGTAGATGTCAGCCAATGAGGTCAAGGTATCGGGGGTGGATTTGCCCAAGCGATCGATCATTTCATAGCAGGTGGCGGCGGCAACGGGCTCCTTGAGCCCCAGATGGGCGCTAGCCAGGAGAAGCCAGAACTCGGGTTTGTCCGGTTGCCTCTCGATCAGATCGTTCATGAGGGAAACGGCCTCGGCATATTTGTTCTGACGGAAGATGCAACGAGCCAAACCAAGCTTCCATTCCGGCGTCGCCGGCTGAAGGAGAAGGGCGTTCCGGAAAGCGCCTTCGGCGGCGACAAAGTTTTCTTTCGAAACATAGGCAGTTCCCAGTAGCCCGAATGTGTTTCCATCGCCTCCGCCCAATTCGATCGAGCGGGTCAGGCTCTTGATCGCATCATCCGTACGTCCCTGTTGGAGTTGGATCAGACCGAGATTTTTGTACGCCCTCAGGTAGGCAGGAAATTTCTTCGTGGCACTTTCCAAATATTTGGCGGCTTCGTTGGGGCGGTTGAGCTGGTAGGCAATCGACCCGAGGGTGAAGTCAAAGACGGCACTCGAATCCGGGGTGATTTTTGATTTGAGTTCAAAGTAGGCTTTGACGACGTCTGTGGCGGCAAGATCGGCGATTTTGGTGAAGGCCTCCTTTTCGTTGGCCGGGAGCTTGGGTTCGAGATCGCTCGAGATATTGAAATTCTCAATCGCGCGCTTCCGGAAGTCCGGATCGGCAAAAACCTGCATGACGGCGGCACGGGTGGCTCCAGGCGATCCGGGAGCCGGCTTGGGATCGGCGGCAGACGCGCTGTTGGTCTGGGAAAATGCGGGGCTGATCAAGACGGCAAGGCCACAGACGATGGATGAGAAGCGAAGAGGGAAGGAAGGGAGGTTCATGAGGAGGCCTTCGTGTCAAACCGGATAGGGGCGCGCATCTTAGCAGAAACCTTACGGCCTTCCTTCATCGCAGGATCAAATTTCCATTTTCTCACGGCATCTAGTGCGGGTTTGTCGAAAGCGGGGTCGGAGCTTTTTTCCACTTTGGCGTTCGTGACCCGGCCGTTGGAGTCCACCACGAAGAGGACCGTCACCACTCCGTCGATTTTTCGGGAACGGAGGGAGGCGGGATAGGTCGGGGCGGGTTGATACACGGCACGGGGTTTTTGATCGAGATCGGCCATGGAGAAAGCCTGGTCCATATCCGTGCCTGTTCCCCCGGGGCCGCCTTTTCCGCCGATACGACCGGATTGGAATCCTCCTCCACCGCCGAACATTCCGCCTCCGCTCCCGGGCGCAAGGGCGGACTCCAGATCGCTCAAGCTCATCGGGGCAAGAGCGGGGGCATCATCCATCTGCGGGGCTGCGACATTCACATTTTCCATGATGGGAGCAGGAGGGGGGGGCTCTTTTTCCTCTTTGACCTCTTCCTTCGGTTCCTCCGTGTCGGGCTTCTTGATGTTGGAAATGTCGACTTCCTGGACTTCCTCGACTTTCTTCTTTTTTTCGAAGGTTGTGACGGGGAAGAGGATCCCGCCCACCACCACCACAAGAAAGAGGGCAAAGCCGAAAATGGCGGCAAAACAGAGGGGGTAGAGATTGGACTCCTTGCGTGACTGGAAATTGGGGGACCGAGCGGGTGGGTTCGGAGGCCGGGGAGGAGGGGAGGCAACGGGGCTCATTGTCGGGCTTTCGTGGAGATGCCGATCTTGGTCACCCCGAGTTTACGGATTTCATCCAGAACCAGAACCACCTTGTCGAAATTGGCTCGAGAATCCGCATTCAGCGTGAATTTTGGGTCCGGGTTGGAGGCTTTGATCGACGAGAGGCGCAGGGGCAACTGGCTCATCGTGATTTTTTCCTGATTGATATACACATCGCCGCTTTCCGCGACGGAGACCGTGGTGATGCTGTCGTCTTTTTCCTTGGCTTCCGAAGTGCTGGAACCCGGGAGCATCACCGAGACCCCTTCGTTTTTCACCATGGAAAGCGAAACCATGACGAAAGTGGCCAGAAGGAAAAACATGATATCGATCAGAGGAATGATCTCGATCCGGGCCTTTTTTCGCCCGCCCCTTGTGGTGCCTCCTCCTCCGCCGGCCATTTTGTTTTAGGCCTTTCCTGTTGAAGGGCCGCCTGGCGATTTTGGTTTAAAAAGGGAGAGAAGTTTAAACCCCGTTTTTCCAGAGGCCGGATTTGTTGTAGAAGCCGGGGCCTTCGCTTGCAGCTTGGGTGTGACAGATGGGACGGATGGAAGAGAGGGGGCGGGGGATGGCGGGAGCGTGACCGTGCTGGGAGGCGTCACTGGCATGCGGGTTGCTGCAATTTGAGGCGAGGGGGGTGCCGATGGAGAAGGGGGTGGGTTCGAGCGAGGGGAGGCCGGGGGAGGATTTCCAAGATCCCCACCCTGGGAGTGGCTGGCTCTTGCGAACGCTTTTTCCGCCATGAGCAGAAGTTCGAGCCGGCGACCGGCATCTTCCATTTCGTGCTGGGCCGATTCGATGCGGGCGTTCAGGTAGTTGTTGGGAAACAAGCAGGTGATGGCCACAAGGAGACCGAAGGCGGTGGCGATCAAACCCTCGGCGATACCGCCGGTAATGGCGGCCGGAGCGCCCAACTCATCTCCACCCATCATACTGAAGGTGTTCATCATGCCCGTCACCGTACCGAGCAGTCCGAGCAAGGGGGCTGCCGTGATGATGGTGTCGAGAATTGGAAGGCCCCGGCTGAACCGCTTCAGTTCGAGGGCACTGGCCTTGCTGATGGCATGACTGATCGAAAGCTCGGCATTCGACAGGGCAAAGCCCAGGACGCGCGCAATAAAGTCCGTCGAGGATTGGGCGACCCGAATGGCGCCGGCACGATCGCCGTTTTCCACGAGAGTGAAGATCTGTTCCACTTGCGCCGGGTTTTGGCGGCGCTTTTCCGAGACAATGAAAAGAGTACGTTCAAGGGACACGACGGCGGCCACAATGGCGGCAAAGAGAAGGGGCCACATGATCGGGCCACCGTGGATGAAGGTGCGGATAATGGAGTTTTTATTTCCATAGTTTCGCAAGGCCTGGCCCATGGTGAAATCAGAGGCAATAACTGATTCCCCTCCCGCCATGAGGGAGGCAAATGCCGGGCCGAAGATTTTTGAGTGTTCGGCGCCTTTGAGAACGGTTTCTTTCGAGCCCTTGGCTTCTGAAGCCCAGCCAGCGGTTGACCCATCGCCGGAGGAGAAGAGAACCATGGGTCCGATCTGGGCGAATTTTCCTTCTACCAGACCTCCCTTGGAATCTAGGGCAACTCCGGCATAGGCGTGTCCACCCAGCAGGTCACTGATTCTGGAGAGTGCGGCATCCACGATGCGGAACGAGGCTTTGTATTTCTCTTCGTGGGAGATGGTTGTGCTTTCATGGGCCGCTTTGGCCAGGTCCAGCTTCTCGCGGTGGGTAGCACGCTCAGAAATGTGGATGCCTTTTTCCCCGAAATTCCGACCGAACTCGTTCAGAAGATTCAGCATGTAGGTATTCTCTTCTTCTCTTTGTTTGATTTCGGCCTTGAGGGAAGATTGGTCGAGATTCTTCATGTCGCGGGCCCGTTGTGCAGAATCGAGCTCCTTGCGGGCGAGGGCCAAATCATCCTCCGCTTGGGAAAGTTTTTTGCTGAGGGGAAGTTTTTCTGAAGCGATTTTTTCCCGCGTGGCAGAGAGTTCCTTCAGGGCCGATTCCAAATCGGCTTGGGCCTTGGCCGAAGCCGAGGCCAGAATGTCGACAGGTTTCGGTGCCGGGGGGGGGAGGACGGAGGGCGTGGGGGCGGGTTCGGGGGCTGCAGGTTGGGCGGATGGGGGAGCGACAAAGGTGGCCGTCGGGGCGCGCAGATCCATCTTAGCATCATTGGAAGTCGGGGCTTCTGCGAAAGCACCTGCATGGGAGAGAACGAGACATCCGAAGAGGAGATAAAGAGAGCGTGATTTCATTGAATTTTGACCGGGAGATCAATAAAGGTAGCTCCCTTTTCCTTTCCTTCAAGAATGTGGACCGCGAGGAGGATCTTTTTACCGTTGGCGTTGTCCGGTTTCCACTCCCAACCTTTGGGGCTGGGGTGACCGGTGCCTGCCAGCGTGCCTTCCCGGTTGGTGTAATAGGCTTGGGCAAGGCCAAGATAGACCGTCGTCACCTCGGCACGGGTTCCGTCGGGGAAAGTCCGGAGTTCCTTGACGCTGGCAACGGTGGAATTAAACGCGCTGGCCTGATCGAGAACACCCAAAACATTCTGGAGCCGCTCAGCCAGGGAGGCGGTGGATTTTTCCGAATCTTCCGGAAAGCGGGCGAGAATGGGTTTGAGTTTTTCCCGGAGGGGGTCGGGCAGTTGAGGGAGGAGGGGTCGGAGTTTTTTTTCTGCCGCCATCACCATGGCCTTGGTTTTTTCCGAGGTGGCTTTGAGCTTGTCGTTTTGAGCTGCCAGTTCATCCCGCTTTTTTTGGGCTTCCGCCACCGCGACTGCGATTTCCTTCAGCTTGTCCCGGACGGTGGCGGTTTCAGCCTGAGCCAGACGGACGCGATCCTCGAGAATGTCTTTTCCGGTGGTCCATTCAGTTTTTTCCTTCGAAATCATCTGTTTGGTTTCGACCCATTTCGTCAGATTTTCACGGGTGGCTTCGATGATCGGTCCTGTGTCACTGGTCACCTTGACGGCAGGCGGAGCGACAGGGGCCGGAGCATTCGTCGCGGGATTGGAATCGGCTGCTCGGAGGGAGGCCGGCACCCAGGCCAACACCGCAAAGAGGATGCAGGGCCGGATCAATGGACGTAGATCAAAGAGGTCGAACGACACAGGCGCTCGATCTTGAAAAGAGAGGGACCAAGGAAGGGGATTCATCGGGATTAGAAGCTGTATTTCACTCCAGCGGAAAGAAGTTGTTGGGCCGTGAAATCGTTCTGGGAGTTGGAGCCCCCTTGGACCGGCGGGTTGATCGTGGTCTGCTCGCTGCCATAAGCGAATTTGACATCGAGCCACGCCAGAAACTTGTATTCCACAAAGAGTGTCAAGTTGTCGTAAATCTGCCTTTCCATTCCAACAATCGCCTGAAGTGCCAAGCTGGTATTATTCCCGGTTGAGACACTGGTGGAGTAGGCGGTTGGGGTTCCGTTGATTTGACCGTCGACCGTCATCTTGTGATTCAGGGCGGTCATGAAAACCACACCCACTCCTCCACCGAAATAAGGGGTGACAGGCAAATCTTCAAATTTCACCAATCCGTTTAGAATGAGGTTATAGGCATTGAGACTGTACGTTTCGTGCCCCACCGTGGGTCCACCCGTGCTGACGTTGTAGAGCGGGATATTTTCGTAGGTGCCAAGGTAGCTGCCCTCGAGTTCCATGGAGGTTCTCATCGGCGTGGGGCCACCGAAAGCGAGTTGGACATCCCGTACGGCAAAGTCGTACCCCACTTTGAATTCCGCGTAAGAGCCAAGGTTGCCACTGGGTCCCTGATCGAGGGGTTGTTGTCCAACAGCGGTGCTGGTTGCGTTGACCTGAAACTGCTCGACCATGGCTCCGCCCCCGATCGAAACGTACCAATGGCCGTCACGCGGGCCTTTGGGCCCTTGGGACCCCGATGTCTGGGTTGGGGTGACCAACTTGGGTTGATTGGCAACTTCCGGCAAAGGAGCGTCTGTGACGTTGGATACGAAAGAGTTGTTTGTTGAATTCGAAACAGAAGTTGCGGGAGTTGGGGAACTGGTTGGGGAGGGTGCACTAGCTGGGTTGGCCTGAGATGTGGGCGGAACAGGCGTGGTGTTGGTCATGCTTCCGACAGAAAGGCGACCGGAAGTTTCCTGTGCGATTGCGAAATTCGCACCGATCAACAGGCTGATCAAAAGAAGCATCCGCGGATACATGGCAAAATCATAAAATCCGAGTTGCGCGGAAACGAGAAAAGTAGTGTGACAATTCGTGGGTTACTCCCAATCGGGCTTGGTAAGTCTGAATAACTTTGGGTCTTTATTAAAGAATATGAAAACTGAAATTGCCGATTGCGTCGAATTTGTCCCCCAGAGTGGAAGTGACCCAAAGCCGTATTTTTTAAAATCTCCAATTCATCTCAAACTCTGCCGCTTGGGTGTAAAAATTCTGCATCGTATAGCCCCCAAAATCGGGGCTGAGGACCCCGTCCAGCCGGTAGGCGATGGACACATCAAAACCCGGAGCCACCTGATATCCGCAACCCACAAAAGTCTCCCATGCCCCCATGAAGTTCGATTGATTGAAATCCCCCTGATAATTGATGGAACCTGAGACTGTGCTGACGGTAAGTTTTTGGAACATACCGCCACCCCCTGCGCCAAGGAAGGGGCGCCAACCCTCTCCGACCGGGTAGGAGAACTCCACATTGACCATCAGGGGCACCTGCAGCAGATATCCTTCCGCATCGAGCTTCATCGTTCCATTGAGATTGGGATTCCCGCTTACCCCCGAAAAAGTTCCGCTCCCCGTGATGGTGTAGGATTCGACCGTGTTATAGATGCAACCCGTTTCGAATTCGAAATTGATCCATTCGTTCAACCTGTAGCCTGGGGCAAAGTCAAAGCGGAAGCCCGGGTTGAAGGCGATCGATTCGTAACTGATCGTGCCGTTGAACTGAACCTGATTTGAAAAGAGAGGGTTGATGTTTTTTTGGGGGTAATCACGGTTGTCCCTTTGGGAGACCGCCATATCGGAATCAACCGTTCCACCCAAGGCAATCCGCAGGCCGGGTCCGGGCCCTGTGATGGGTTCGGCCTGGACATCGGTAAGGGTCAGGCGTTGGGAAAAAACATTCGGTCCATAAAAAAACATCATGATCAGTAAGCACGACTTCAAAAACCTGAACCCCTGACACCCTGAATTCCTGAATCCCTCCGCACAACATTGTACCTTCATAAATTCACTCCTTGGCTCAGAACCGTATCGTCACTGTTCCCATCATGGACATGGACGGAACCGATTGTCCGGAGATCGAATTCAGGTAGCGAAACTGCACATCCACCATCAGGTCGGGTTCGCCCGGGTTAATCTGAATCCCTCCGAACCCCTGGTACGCACCCAACGTCTGGCTTTCCGTGTAATTATCCGGAGATCCGGTAACAAAGATCTGTCGGAAAATTCCGCCCATGCCGCCACCTGCCACCAAGCGGATGCGGGTAGCCCCCAACGGATCGGTCCGAAAAATAAAGTTTCCCATCATCGGGACTTGGAACAGTTGTACATTGGTCACCTGCGTCATATTCGTGGCCGTCACATTCCCCGTTTGATTCGAGTAAACCGTATTATAGAGGAGGCCACCCTCGATCTCGAAGGCGATGTTGTCGTGAAACTGGGTTCCCAGCATGACTCCCGTCGCAAAACCCGGGGCCATGTCGACGCCCCCGGTGATTCCGAAATCCGGATAATCCACATTCGTGATAAAACTCAAACCGATCCCCGTGCGGACGTAGTATGGGGTCAAAGTCCCGCCATTACCTGTAGAAGATCCGTCCGTCTCGGATTTTGTTCCCGGCAGGGGACGGTCGACCACTTCCGCATTGGGATCCGACAAAGGAGGCGGGGTTACAAAAGGACGGGTATTGGCCGCGTCATTCTGAGCGGTATCGACTCCGCCACTGTCCGCACCCCAAGACACCGCTGAAAAAAGCGTTAGCCAAGCGATCGACACACCCCATCTGCACATAAATAGGAAGCCTGAAAAGCCAGGGGGAAGCTTCAAGTGTCTATCCGAGAGCCAAAAAAGAACCTGTGAATAGTCGTCGAAGTGTCGTTTTGAGGTTATTCCGAATCGATTCACAAGCTGTGTTTTTGCCGAATCAAACTCCATCGCATCCTTGGGGGTAAAATCCAAAAAAGAGTATGCCTTTGCAGTTTTTTTTCCGGCTGATTCCGGTCGTGGTGTTGGGTCTGGCCCTTGTCCTGCCGGGCATGCTGTTTGCACAAGGGTTCGGTGGAATCCGCGGCCAGGTTCTGGATTCTGATTTCGGTCAACCGATTGCCAGGGCCTCCGTCGCTTTGCAAGACACTCCTTTTGGAGCGATGACGGATGAAGCCGGACGATTCACGATTAGTGGTGTGCCTCCGGGGGTGTATGTCCTGACGACCCGCTCGTCGGGGTATGTTCCAAGAGTCATGCCGGATGTTTCGGTTGCGAGCGGACTGTTTAATGACATTCGGGTCGAGACAATCGCCGAGGTGGAGGAAATGGAGGAGTTGGTGGTTCCCGGCGATTTGGAAAAAACCTCGGAAACCGGGCTTTTGGCGGAGCGACAGGGGGCCACGGCCGTCTTGGACACCATCGGGGCGGATCTGATTTCCAAACTGGGAGCTTCCACCGCCGGCGATGCCTTGAAGCGGATGGTCGGAACCTCGGTGGTCGACGGCAAGTATGTCGTCGTCCGCGGTCTGTCCGATCGGTACGTCAACACGCTGATGAACGGGGGCAGGTTGCCCTCGTCCGACCCCGACAAACGGGCGATCAACGTGGATCTTTTTCCGGGGCCAACTTTGGAAAGCATCAACACAACCAAGACCTTCACTCCGGATCAACCGGGCGATTTTACCGGGGGTAGCGTAGACATTCGGACAAAACAGTTTCCGGACAAGCCCTCGTTCGGGGCATCCGCCACGGTGGAGTACAACAGTCAAGCCACGTTCAATCCCGATTACCTTACTTATGCGGGAGGAGGAACGGGGCCGTTCGGCTTTCGGGCCAACCAAAGGGAAATTCCCCAAAGCGTGATTAATAATACCAATCTTGTGAATTTGGATCCCAAGACACTGAACGCCGGAAATGCCAACCTCGACAAGGCGGAGAACGTCAACAACGCCATGCGGCAGATGAGTTCCGTTGTGGGGCTGACCAACAGCACCCCCGGGCCAAACTACAGCTTCAACATGCAGGGGGGAGACTCCGTGGATTATGGGCCGGACCAAAAAATTGGCACCTTTGGGGCTTTCAGTTATCGGCACAAAAATATTTATAATCCACAAACGACCCGGGGAAATTACTCCATCCAAGCTGGAGCCATTCAGCCGGACATCGTTCTGAGCGACAACAAGGCGTCCGAGGATGTTCTTTGGGGCGGGCTGGTGAATTTTGCCGTTCAACCGGAAAAGGACCACCGGGTGGCGATCAATGTGATCTTTAACCAGCAAGCCACCGACACGGTAGATTTCCAATATTCCGACCAAGCCTTGAACCCTTCGTTGCCGGCCGATAAGCAGTTCCAGTACACCACGATTCAGTACAGCGAAAGGCAGTTGGGTTATGTGCAGCTGAACGGAAACCACAAAATTGACGCATTCCGTGAAATTGAAATTGATTGGGTTGGCGGGTTTGGGCAGGCCCAGTTGAACGAGCCGGATCAGAGGCTTTTTCAAAATGCTTATGACCCGACCACGGGGGATTACACGGAGCTGCAGCCCGGCGATCCCTCGTTCACGGCGTCGAAAAGGCCTCTGCAAAGGTATCAACGGCAACTCACGGAAGGGGAGTACAACGCCATTGCCAATGTTTCAGTGCCTTATTTCGAGGAGAAGGACAACCCCAGTAAATTCAAGACGGGGTTTTACATCGACACGACCCAGCGGGACTACAATCAGGCCAGTTTTGTTTATGAGTATGGGAACGCTAACTACCCGCAGGACTATCAGGCCTATAACGAGGCAGAGGCAAATGGACAGAACTGGAATGATGTCTTTCTGAACGAGAACCGGTCCGGCTTAGTCAATCCCACGGGTCAGGGGAACGGCCAATTCATGTCTTGGACCGCCTCGAACAACTCGTCCGGACTGGGCACTTACTACAATGCCTACCAGCAGGTTCTGGCCTCCTATGTCATGACCGATTTCCGTCTTTTCCCCCAGTTGACCTTCACGGGGGGCACCCGTTTTGAAAACACGAACATTCAAGTGGAGGGGCCGACTTCCACGCTTTTCCCGACGACGGCCGATGCCACGGCCGATATTCAGGAGCTGGATCTTCTGCCGGCGGCCGGTGCCACATTCCAGATCATGCCGGAAATGAATTTACGGCTCGCTTGGTCCCAAACGATTGCCCGCCCCTCGTTCAAGGAGTTGGGGCCGGTGGTCACCCAGGACTTTTCGGATGCCACCATTTTTGTCGGTAATCCCCAACTCAAACTTTCCCACATCAACAACTACGACGTCCGAATCGAATATTTTCCCCGAGCAGGAGAGGTGGTTGCCGTCAGCGGATTTTACAAATCGATCAAGGCCCCGATTGAGCAGTCGATCGCCCAGTTGGGGGATACCCAATTCTATCAGTACCAGAACAACCAAAACGGGACGCTCTGGGGGGCGGAATTCGAGGCCCGCAAACGACTGGATCAATGCCACGAATATTTGAAAAACTTCTCCGTCAACTTCAATGCAACCTACGTTCAGTCTGAAGTGCCCCTCAGCTCCGAACAGCAGAGAATCGCCCAGACACGGGTAGGCAACTACGCCACCAGCCGACCCTTGCAGGGCCAGCCCCTCTACATCATCAATGCTGGACTCAGTTACGATGATCAACCCAACGGATTCTTTGCCGGGCTATTTTATAATGTCACGGGGCCATACCTCTATGCAGTCGGCTACGATTTGCCGGATATTTATGAGCAGCCGGCCCCTTCGTTGGATTTCAACCTGACCCAGGAATTTGCTGATCACTGGTCGTTCACCTTTCGCGGCAAAAACCTCCTGAACCCGGTCTTCCGTCAGACCATCACCTATCAGGGGAGCGAAGTGGACTATTTGGCCTACACCAAGGGGTATGATGTATCTCTTGGGCTAAAATACGGATTCTAAATCCGTTCGGAACGGACTTAAGGGACGTAGGGAATAACGAAGTCGGGATCGGGCTTTATCTTCCGGATTTCCAAGGCTTTGGTGGCCGGGGCAATCACGGCTTCCTCCGGGGGGAGGCTGTAGCGGGACTGAAGGGAAACCCATTGGGCAGGTGACCCGGCCAGAAATGCAAAGGTTTCCATTCTTTGGTCCACCAGAATGCGGACTTGATCCGAACTGGCGGAAGAGGAACCGGCCACAAACCCGTTCGCAGAAACTGCGGAAAGCCCTTGGAGAGAAAAATCCTTCAGATGTCCGGGGGCCAGAAGATTCATTCCTGCGCGGAGTGGAAAGCGGAAAGCGTGGGTGCGGGGTTCGCCCGTGACCGTGAAGGTCAAATTGTCCTCGCGGTTTCTCAAAAGAATCATTCCGTAGCCCGGAGGGACGATGGTTTCCGATTGTTCGGGCCCCATGCGGTTGGTGGTCAACCGCCATCCCGGAAGATTCTTGGCATCCCCCGTGGAGGGGAAAAAGGCACGATAGCCCGATTTTGCCGTGGGATCATAGAGACGGATTTCGTCACTGGCGGCAGCGGACCACCCTTTTCCAAGGGCCGTGGTGGTGGCACTGCCGAACAAGGTGGCGAGTGTCCAATGGGGATGAATGGAGAAGCTGGCACCCGCGAGAGAAGAAGGGAGATCGGCCCGCGTGTTGTAGGGGGAGGATTTTAAGACGACGAAACCTTTTTCTCCCAGCGTTCGGACGGGGTCCACCTCGTACCTTTCCCCTTCGAGGGATGAATCGGCGGGGGCGGAGGAAATCTCCAAAAAGCAAGGACCGCTGCCCCATCCCGGGACGGTGGTGAAATCGATGGGAGGATAAGAATTTACCTGCACGCGGAAATTAGCCGAGTCCGCCTGATTAATCTTTCCGGAAAACAAGGCGGGACGAAGAAGGGGAACTCCCACATAACTCGGACCAGGAGGCAACGAATACGGGAGCTGTACGGGCCCGGCAAAAAGTCTGGGGGCCAGAAGAAGGAACAGCAGTCCCAGCTTTCCGAGGCAACATAAGAAGGAAGAAGAATTAGGATTTTTCATGGGAGAATCGTGATGGTGGCGTTCTGGGTGATGTAACCCTTGGGGTTGGCGATGTAAAATTTGACTGCGTAGGTGCCGGCTTGCGTGGGCGTTCCGGTGATCAGGCCCATTTGGCGGTCGGCAGCCGTGGCCAAGGAAAGGCCGGGAGGAAGACCTGATGCATTGAAAGAAACCGGATCCGCGGCCGAGCGGGCGGCTCCGGTGGCGGTGATGTATTGCCGGTAGGCTTGGCCGACTTGACCGGTGGGAGGAGGTACGAAGCCGGATCCGGCAACACTGGGAGAACTTCCAATCACGGTGATCACGAGATCACGGCTCACACTTTGCAGCCCTCCTCCTCGGCCGATGTTAGAAACCGTTTTCCGGATGGTGTAGGTTCCCGGTTGGGTGGGGCGACCGGAGACGGAGGCATTTAGTCCGGAAGTCGTTCCCGTAAGCCAATCCGGCAAATTCGAGAAGGAGGTGGTGGTCGCGCCGGAATAATTGATGGCAAAGGTTTTTGTGCTGTAGGCGGCCATGGAAACGTAGTCTGTGCCCCCCACCGTGACATAGGTGGCGGCGTCCGTGCCGTCCACGAGAGTGGGAGGATTGACCTCGATCGTGAAGGTGACGGTCAGGATGGCGCTGTCTCCACCGCCCAAACCGGCAGCGCTCAGGCCGTTGTTGGCCTGGAACTGTGCGGTGAAAACCCCAGATTCAGTCGGAGTGACACGGAAAACGCCGGTGGTGGTGTTAAGTCCACTCAACCAGGATGTAGGCACCGCACTGGCCCCCAAAATGGAGTAAAAATCGGGGGCTACGGCACTTGGATTCGCCGTTGTTGTCAGAGTGTAGGTGATGGGTGTGCCGACATATCCCGTCACCGTGGTGGCACTGTTCAGCGTGGGGGTTTGGCTCCTCACGGTGATGGTGATGGTTCCCGAGGCGGTGACTCCATTTGCTGTTCCATTCACCGTCACCGTCGTGCTGCCGATGGCGGTGGGGGTCCCGGAAATGATGCCGGTTGTTGGAGAAAGGGATAATCCAGCCGGCAGGCCGCTCCCGAGGGCATACGCCGTCGGGGTAAATCCCCCCGTGCCGGTCGGTGCAGCGGTTGAGCCGGCCGATCTCAAAGTGAGTGATGCGGGGCTGAAGGTTAGGGTGGGGGCGGTCACCGTGAGCGAGAAGGAAGAGGATCCTGTCCCGGAGCCGTTCGTGGCACGGATAGTCACATTGAAAGTTCCGGTTTGGGTGGGAGTTCCGGAAATCACCCCTGTGCCGGCGGCACAGGACAGGCCCGTGGGCAATCCGACTGCAGAGTAGGATGTGGGCGAGTTGTCGCCCGTGATGGTGTACCCGGCGTAGGCGACACCGGCCACCGTCGACTGGTTGGCCAAGGGGCTGGTGATGGAAGGGGTGCCTCCGGCGGGGTCGCTGAGGGTAAGAACCAGTGTGGCGGTGCGGGCGCCCAGAGGACCCGTTGCGGTGAGGGGGATGTTGTAAGTCCCGGCGACGGCCGTGGGGGTGCCGCTGATTTCACCCGTTGTGGTGTTAATCGAAAGCCCGGCCGGCAGGCTGGTGGCGTTGAACGAAGTGACCCCGTTGTTCGCAAGAATCGTGTAGCTGAAGGCATTGTTACGGGTGGCGCTGGCGACCAGGGAGCTGGTAATGCCGTACCCGTTTCCAATCGTGGCCAGCCGGTAATTTCCGTCCCCTCCAATGCTTCCCAAACAGGGACGCATATTCGGACCATCGAAATCGTTGCCGTCGAATTCGAGATCGGCGGAGGACAAAGATCCGGCTCCGATAGCGGGAAAGACAACGGGAGAGACCCCGTCATTGTAAACGAAAATGCCGACCTGGGTTGCGGTCGTGATCGAGGTTGTGTTGAAGACCAGAATATAGATGGGATTTCCGTCAAAAACCGTGGTGGAGTTTTTCGTCAGGCTGGCGGTGGCAGCGCCATTGAAAACCGTGTTTACCGTGGTGGATCCCCACAGGGTGGCCTTTCCCGCGGCAAAAAGGTTGTCGAGATTGGTGCGAACCTCAGCTTGGGTGCCGTTCAGTAAAGTTCCAATCTGCGCGTCGGTAAGAGGGGTCGTGGTGCTGGTCGCGTTATTGAAAACACCGACGCGGATGATGGAAGTGGTGGCCAGGGAGTTTCCACTTTCATCCGTAATCCCAGCCGTACCGGTAATCGTGACTTTTTCAATAGCTTGAAGGGAGGAGGTCATTCCGAGGAGGCCAATCATCAGCCCGATCGCTTTGATCGAATCTCCGGGGAAGAAAGAAGAAAGACAGTTCCAGTTCTTATTCCTCATCTTTGGGGACAGGAAGAAGAAGGGGACTTTGAAAATAGAGCCAAGTAAGACCACATGATTAGGTAAGTCTCATTTTGTGAAAGGTCAAAAGACGCTTTGTGACAATCTCGTGGCATTTCCAATAGGTTTCGTGTGGATTGTGATTATAAAAATCACCGTTTTGCAAAAACTCGGATAGGCAAATGGATTTGTTGATTTTCCCCGGGCTCTGCCACCAGGAAAACTCCCGATTTTTGTGACAAAATTAAGGCAAGACTGTGACGAAAACGCGTAAACCATTGCATATCAACTCACTGTTTTGGCGGCACGCCGACATTTTGTCACACAAACGTTACATTAAACCTGTGGCAGAAAAAATCCGGCCGAGTACATTTTCTGCATGTCGAAACAGATTTTGGCTTCAACTAAAACAAACCAAGGAGAAAAGACCACTATGAAAATTCGTAACCTCATCCTCGTACTATCCGCCCTCGCGCTGCCCCTGCAGGCTGCCGATGTCGGCACTTCCTACCTCAACCTCCCCGTGGCCGTGACCAAGGGGCAAACCAAACTTGTTGGTGTATTCCTTTCCCGGGATGTTCTCTTAAAGGGCGAGCTTTTTGCCGATGTCAGCTCCGGAGCCACCAGCTTTGTGGCGACAGGTTCGAATCTGTTCTCGGGATACAACGCCCCGACAAGCGAAGTCGGAGCGGCAGAACTGGCTCCTGCCTCGGATGACCACTACGTTGTTGAAATCACCAGTGGCCCCGCCACCGGGCTGATCAAGCAGGTCTCTAATCTCTCCGGAAGCACAGTCACCGTGATTGGGTCCCTTCCTGAGCTCACAACAGGCACCCAGTTTGTTCTCCGCAAGGATCATACCTTGAACTCCCTCTTCCCCGGGGGAGCTGGGCTGACAACCGGAAACAGCGTCGCAACGGCTGACGTTATCTCCGTCCTCTCATCGACTGGACTTCTCAATCGCTTCTTCTATCAGACAGGATTCGGATGGCGTTTGGAGACAGATCGTAATACGCCTCAGAATACTAATCCAAAGAATCGGGCCCACGTCCGGGTTTCCCTCGGATCCGGCTTTGCCTTTAAGTCGTACTCGAACAAGAACATCAACCTGTCCGGAGAATATCGCGGCACCCGCAGCCGGATCACCCTGGAATCGACCACCGGTACCATTGTGGCTAATCCATATCCCGTTGCCGTTACGTTGCAAAATTCGGGCCTGGCCCAGTATCTCACGAAGGACGCCGTCGCGGCAGGTGCAGACAGCCTGAGGTTCCTTGAAGATGGAAAGTATGTTTCTTACCACAACAACGGAACCAACTTTGTCAAATCGTCCGGTGGCGCGATTGCAGATAGCAAACTCCTCGGAGTGGGTGACGCCTTCTTGATCGTAAACAAAGTCACGGAAGATCTGGCTTTCGCTCCTCAGGTCATCACGAAATAACTTAAAGTTCGAACTAGAAAACCGGCAAAAGGGAAAAAAATGGCAAATCAAAGAAAAGACTATTTGGGAGTGGCCTGTGCCCTCCTTGGTTTTTTTGGGATTTTGTCTGGGGCCCAAGCCGCCAATGTCACTGTTCAATTCGACTGGAGTTCTGGTTTCGCAGCTAAGGATTCGGCGGGGGCAACTCTGTCCACAGTTTCAGGGACAAGCCTACAACTCGGTTGGTTTGACTCCGTTCCAACGAACTGGAGTCTAGTCAACCGGTCCAATCTTTCGGCCAGTTTCACTAGCTTGGGTGAACTCAGCTACTCGGGTCCGGGTGGTTACACCTTTGATGGTGATTACACTGCCCTCGATGTTGACCCAACCGCCCTCAACAGAGCTTTTCTCGTGATCACAAGCGGATCTTCCGAATTGGGGATTTTTGCTTGGGCGAAAGCAGGGGGATCTGATTTCTATCTGCCGCGTGATCCAGATGTTGCACCGGCAGATGTGAATGCTGTGAACACTATTTATGGAGACCCTCGACCCTACATGTACAACATGACTGCCCTAGTCGGCTCGGTATCGTCGGGTGGAGTCCAGCTGGCTTCTGCCTCCGGTGCAGTAACTTCGCCTCAAAGCATCACTTTTGGATCGATCCCTTCGAAGAGTGTCGGGGATTCGTTTGCCTTGGCTGCCACCGCAACTAGCGGATTGCCTGTGAGCTATAGTTCCTCCAATCCCTCTGTGGCCACGGTCGCAGGGAATATTGTGACGATTGTTGGGAGTGGCTCGGTCGTGATCACCGCATCCCAGGTTGGGAACTCAAGCTACTCTCCCGCCACCGTTGTGCCACAGACGATCACCTCATACGCCAATACTTCATTGCGGGTCGCTTCATTGGGGACTCCGGTTCTGAATGCCGGGCAGACTTCGGTAACCCACACCTTCGTTGGGAATCCCAATGCTACTTACACGATTGAGTACAAGAATGACCTGAGTGCCGCTACATGGACTACCATCACGGCCCAAACAGGGGTCAACGGGACGTTTACCGCTACTTTTACCTCTTCTGGTGATTATGTAAACGCCTGGAAAAACCGGATGTTTTTCCGTGCTAAGAATTCATAAACCAAACCCAAAGGAAAAAAAAAGATATGAAAAACAACACACTCAAAATGCTAGCCCTCCTGGCTGGTTTCATCCTCAGCATTGGTTCGGCCCGCGCGGCCAATATGAGCTACACCTTTTATGCCGATCTCACCGTTAATCTTCCGACGGCGATCAATCCCTCGAACCAGAACGGTCGGGTTTGGCTTGGGAACTTTGGTAGCGATGCGAATGGCACCCTTCTGACGTTGGCTGATGTGCAGGCCGGCGGATCCAGCCTTCTCAGCAGCTTCCGTCCTTTGGCCAGCTTCGGATTGAGCAGTGGCTCTCTCGTCGGGGATACTGGAAACGGTCTCCGTGGGTTATTGAACGTAGGGACCGGGATTACCGGGTCCTACAATGTGGCTGCCGGGCAATTTGCCGGTCAGGATGCCTACATTTTGGCATTGTCCGAAGGAAGCAACGTTTGGGCCGACGCGTTGGCCAACTGGGCGACTGCCGGATCGAACAGTGCGATTATTCTCCGTTCCGCCAACAACTTTGCTGCCAACACGGGTGACCCCACCTGTGATTTTGCTTTGGATGCAGGCAATGGATCGCTGATCTTCGGGACTCAGACAGCCAACTCGATCACCGCCGCTGCGGTGCCGGAACCTTCCGTCACGGCCATGCTGGTGCTGGGTGCTCTCGGCTTGGGGGCTCTCCGCCTCCGCCGCCAGAACGTCTAAATTTCAAAGGAAATAAACCTAAAAAACACACAAGGAAAAATAAAATGAAAAACAACCTCATTAAAATCGCACTCGGAATGATCCTGGCTGTTGGCACTGCCAAGGCACAGGACACGCGAACCTTTACCAACGGATACTATTTCCAAAACGTCAATCAAATTGCCGGCAACGTCACCCAGAACAGTGGGACCCTCGCCGGTCGTATCACTGTAATCACAACTGATCAGCGTTGGACATCGGATACCGTTTACATCCTGAACAACCTGACCTTCGTGGAAGCTCCTGCGACCTTGACCATCGAGCCCGGAACGATCATCCGTGGTGAGCCCAGGACAACGGGAGGTTCTAGCACTCTTGATCCAGCCGATCCCGGTTCCTTGATCATCTGCCGTGGAGCAAAGATCGTTGCGCAAGGGACAGCAGAATCCCCGATCTACTTTACTTCAATTGGTGATCCCTTCGTTCCCGGCGGCGTGAAAACGGTTCCAACCGTCCTCCCGACCAATTCAGTTGCTCCTGCGGCTTATAATACTGCTGCTAATAGTTCTTTTTCGGCACATGACGTCGATGGCCAGTGGGGTGGTTTGACCATCTTAGGACGAGCCCCGGTAGGTTTCGGTGGGCCAAGCTCAAGCGGTGGAAACCTACAGATTGCTATCAATCAGTACAATACCAATAGCCCCCAGTCGTATACACGAAATCCTACCTTCACCTTTTCGAATATTTCGAATGTGGGAACCAATACAATAACTTCCACAGGGTGGGCAGGGTCTAGCGGTTTTAATCTTGAGGCCCTTTTTAACCCTGTTGGAGTTGCGGGACTGCAAAGCACAACCAGTGGCACATTCACTAAGTTTCCTGGAACGTCTCTCAAAGCAACGGTGGCTGATGGCTCCCGGACTGCAACCAGGACCCTCTTAAATAATGTTCCGGTCTACGTAACAAACGCAACTTCCGGCACAGATGTAACTGCAAACTATACAATTGGTCAAACTCTGACTAACAATGACACGGTTGTGGTTAACTGGGGTGCAGCGACATTCAGCAATCGCGGTTTGCAGTACAATGTACCAACCAAGAGTGGTACGGCGCCCTTTTTGAGCACGTACGGATATAGTGGTTCAGAGATTGCTTTGGAACTGACCTCCAGCTCTGTATTCACCAACGCCGCAGTCCCCACCTCCTTGACTAACGTAGCCACGGCCTATCCCTCTGCGCAGTTGGTCTTGAGCAATACGTATCTTTATGGAGTAATTGTTAAAAATCCTAAGCCTTCGACATGGAATGGTACTGATGTGCCAACGATCGCTATTACTGGTAGCTCACCGAACAACGCAATTGCGACGGCCTCAATTAGCGGGAGCGCAGTGTCTGATCCTTCTGCCATTCCCTTGAAAGGTGGCATCGGTGCCAACTTTATCGAAGGATTCCAGGCTATCGACGGTGCTGCTTATGGATTAGGCACCAATCCCACTGTTGACGCGGATGGGGCCTCTTGGACCACCTTCAGCGGTGGAGTCTATGGTGGCAATAACCCGAACGACAACAGCGGAATCATCCGGTTCTGTCGCTTCTCCTTCGGTGGTTTTGTTCTCTCGCCCAACAACGAGATCAACGGAATCACCTATGGAGGTGCTGGTAGCGGCACTGTTACCGAATTTGTTGAGATCTTCAACAATGCGGACGACGACTATGAAATGTTCGGTGGCAATAATAATCTAAAATACGTCGCTGGTATTTTCGGTGGTGACGACGGATTCGACACGGACCAAGGATATCGTGGCAAAGGACAGTTCATGTGCCAAATCCAGAACAATACCCGAGCGGCAAGTGCCAACACAGGCCGGACGACAGGGAACATCGGGGATAATCTGGGTGAAAACGATGGCAACGAGGACCCGAACACGATCGCCAATGCCACCTATCCTGGAACGGAATTCACCTACTTCAATCTCACTGCGATTGGTGTGGGATATAATGTAAACGGTTCGTTCCCTTCGGATCGTTCCGGCCCGAATTTCAAGGATAACTCGGGTGGAAAGATTCTGGACGCTGTTTATGTTGAAGCCCCCTCGGGAGCAATTCAAGACCAGGCAACAACAGCTGACACTGCGGCCGCAGGTCGCAGAACCGCGGTTGCTCCTTATGCCCCGATGGTTGCCAATGAACCTCAGGGTGTCATTGCCTATAACACCTGGTCAAAGTGTGGTGGTGGTAGGACAGCCGGTGGTTTGACTAACTCTGTGGCTTTCACAAACACAGTAGCAGGTGGACCTTTGTTCCCGCAGACTAGCGGTCGTACATCCTCAGGTGGCAGTACGATCAACAACACCGTTGCCGTTAGCAAAATGTTGGTTACTGATCTGTCGAATCTGTTTGTTGGTTCCGATGTTGTGGTCAGCACTGGTACCAACGGTCGACTCAATGGTGTTAATCCGGTCCTTGCTTCAGGTGTTGCAGAGCGTTCCAACGGAACAAATCCTCGTAACTCGATTGCTGTAGCTGCTGGTCAGTCCACAGGCATTCAGCCTGGTGTAGCGGTTGACCGTGGCACGTTCTTTGTTGCGAACACCTTCCGTGGGGCTTTCCGGGACTTCAACTGGCTCAAAGGTTGGTCCTTGGCTGACCAACTCGGCGTGTTCGCCGATAACAACGTGGTGGTCCCTGATGTGACCCTCACCCGGGACGGTTCCGGAAATGTGGTCGCCAACTTCACTGGCGCTGCTGGCATCCAATACAACATTGAAGTCTCGAGCGATAACAAGACCTACCTGCCTTTCTCAACTGAGACTGGTGCAGATGCCACCATCTCGAAGAATTTGGCCCGTTCCGGCCTGACTTTCGTGCGGGTGACACCTCTCTAATTATCGCAACATTCTGTTTGAAGAGGCGGGCCGGTCTATTGACCGGCCCGCTTCATTTTCGAGGAATGACAAAATGACAAAACTTACACCCTTAGTTGTGGCTCTTGTTGTCCTGGCAGTCGGTTGCCATCCGCCTCTCCCTGAGGGGAAGATCCCGGCAACTCTTGTCTTGGCTTGGGATAAAAACCAACTCGTAACTGGGGATGAAGAAGCGCGGAACCTACTTGGCATTCTTTTAGCGCGTCAGGCCGGGAATATTCATGATTATCAGGCCGCAATGAAGGAGGCTCAGGCCATCGGTGGAGTCCAGCGGGGATTGGCGCTAGCCATGCTGGCCTGGGATGCGGCGAACAGCGGCTACACGCCTCAAGCCAAGCAGTTCATTCGTTTAGCCGATGCGGATACCTGGATTCTTTCTGATTCAGATAAAGGGGCAAGAAACGCCTATTTGGCTGGTGCAGAAATGCGTTTGGGTCAGACAACTCAGGCCAGCAAGCGGATGAATTCTATCCTGGATGCCAATCAAAAGCAGTTTGCCGCCGATCTCATACAGGCTGCCCAGTTGGCTCGTAATCCCCATGAGAGCATTCCTGAGAGCAAAAAAATCCGTCAGGACGCCGTCAGTCCCACCGTTTTGGCACTTCTTTATCATTTCAAGAATCCTGCCGCCACACGCACGGATAAAGTTAATGCTTATCGATTGATCGAGGGTCTGATTCCCGCTGCCGATCCCGGTACTGCGGCGGAATGTTGGTCTCGTCTTGCCGTGGTGGCTTATGAGAGTGGCTTGGTGGGTGAGGGGGCGGTTGCGGCGAGGAAATCGATGGAACTGGCGCAGGCCCTGGATCCCCGCACGGAGGGGTATGCCATTGCTTTGAAGCATGCCGCCTTGGCCCTGCTGGTTACAGGAGATAAGGCGGAAGCATTGCGTAGCCTCGAATTGGCTTCGGCCAAGCCGGAGCTCATTGCATTCTTCTTCCAGCCCGAAGCGATGATGGCGATTGCGGAGGGATACGAGAAGGCGGGGGAAAAGGAGAAGGCGAACACCTACTGGTTGAGGGCCATCAAAACGGCTAAGGGGCACCATCACCCACGGGCCCGTCAGATGAATGTGGTTTTACTGCTGAGCAACATGGCCCGGGCTGGCGTATCACCAAGTCCCGAGGTGATGGAAGTCATTGAGGCGATTGGACGTGGGGAAGGTGGGGATGCGCCGCTGCCGCCTGGTTATGTGAAGGTCGGTGATACCAAAACCAACGCAGTTACATCACCGGCCAAGCAAGATAAGAAGGAGACAAAGGACAAAAAGGACAAGAAAAAGAAGGAGTCCAAGGTCCCAGCGGCCTAAGAACCTCTCTATTTCGAGCTATAGCGAACTTTGAGCAGATAAAGCCCCTCAGCCGGTGCGGTTGGAGGGGCGCCGGTACGGGATCTGGCTTTTAGGATTTTTTTTAGATCGGCGGGGGAGAGTCGTCCTTGTCCTACCTTCACCATGGCACCGACCAGATTCCGGACCATTCGGTAAAGAAAACCGTTTCCGTCAAAGGTCAGTTCCAGAACACCGCTCTTTTTTTTCACGATCCGGATGGACCGAATATGGCGTGTGGTGGACTTGCGCTCGTAGCCCGGATTGGAAGTGAAGGAGGCAAAGTCGTGTTTTCCCGTGAGAACTTTGGCGGCCTGACGCATTAGGAGAAGATTGAGTGGACGGGGAACGTGCCAAGCCCGTCCAATTTCGAGTGGGTGAAGAGGATCGGTGTTGGCGATTCGGTAGAGATAGGTTTTTCCCTTGGCCGAAAAGCGGGCATGAAAGCCCGCTTTTTCCCGACGGATGGAGAGGACACGCACGCCGGGGGGTAGATGGAAGTTCAGGGCCTTCACCAGGGTGGCCGGGGGATGAAGGGGGGGGATTTCGCATGAGGCGACCTGTCCGAGGGCATGGACATGGCGGTCGGTCCGGCCCGAACCGGCGACAGCAACGGGGTGGTTGAAGATTTTCTGAAGGGCTTTCTCGAGTGCGAGCTGGACGGTGGGGTCGGGGTCTTGGCGTTGCCAGCCGAAAAAGTCTTCTCCGCGGTAGGCGAGAAGGAGACGGTGCGGAACCGTCTTCATGAGAGGATCAATGGTGGCCGTCTTCGAGCCAAAGATTATCAAAGTAGTAGGTGAAGCCGGCAAAGCCACCGTACGCGTTCACCCCTTCATTCCGGGCGGAGGTATTCGCGTTCGAGATGTGTTGGAAAGCACCCTCGATATTAAAGCTGAAGTTATCGTCGATGAGGAATTTGAGTCCTCCTCCGAACTGAGGGGTAAATTCCCAATTGCCACCGATGGCTTCCTGGTTCGACCAGTTGCGGGCGTTGGTATAGATCACACCTGCGCCTCCTTGGATATACGGGACAACGATCCAGTTGGGTTGAACGAAATTGTATCGCACGATACCCGTGATGCCGGTCATGTAGGTACCGAAAGTTTCCCAGATATAGGATCCGGTGACTTCGAAGAGAGCTTCGAAATTTCCGCGGAAGGGGGTGTCCCGGAATGGGTTTTCCTTGTCGTCCGGGGAGACGAGCATCCAACCGAGGCGGATGTTGTTCTGCTGGTAGTTAAAAACGGGTTCAACCGGCCCAAGACCGCATGGAGAGAACATCACGCCGGTCATATATTCGAGCGTGATGCGGTCTTCCACAAAAAGATTGGAGGCGAGGTCGCCGGTGTCGGACACGGGGGAAAGACGGGCGGGGGCGTTGGTCGTTGTCAAAGCAGGATCGATTTTTGCGGTGGATTGACTGCTTTGCTCCATTTGGGCAAGGGCACAACCAGCCCATAGAATTACGGGAAAACAGGTAAAAATTATCTGGATAGGACTTCTAGCCTTTGATGTGTCTCCGAGTTGCACCCTATCTGCCTAGGGAAAAGACTGCTTTTGGTCAAGGTATTGTTGGAGGATGATGCAGGCGGATGAGCTGTCCACTTTCTTTCTTAAGTCTTTGTGGCTTAATCCTATACCCATTAATTGCTTGGATGCTTGGGCGGTAGTTAGGCGTTCGTCTATGGTCTGGATGGGCAGGGGGATCTGCCCTTGGATTTGGCCGATAAAATCCCTGACTTTTTGGGCGGAGGGGCCGTAGGTGCCGTCCATGTTCCGGGGAAGACCGATGATCAGACCGATGACTTCATGGGTTTTCACAAGAGCGTCCAGGTCGGCAATCACCTGCCGGATGGATTTATTTTCGAGAAATGGAAGGGGGGAGCAAAGGGTACCGGTGGGATCGGAGAGGGCGAGGCCGATGCGGACTGTGCCGAAGTCGATTCCGAGATAGCGGCTCACGCGGAGTGGACGGCCTGGGCTATCGGGCGAAGAAAGGAGGTGATTTCGGAAATCAGTTGGGGGGAACGGCCCAATTTTCCGATCCGGTCGACGATGGCGCTACCGACGACAACTCCGTCAGCGAGTGCAGCGACTTGGCCGGCCTGTTCGGGGTTGGAGATGCCAAAGCCGACGCAGACGGGAAGGGGGGTGGATTTTTTCAGGAAGCTAACTTTTTCACCGAGGGTAGTCGGGAGGTTTTGTTGCATGCCGGTGACGCCTTCGCGGGAGACATAATAGACGAATCCGGAGGCAGAG
>Ga0164295_10000610_pt1 | contig 30087 bp, 26 predicted proteins | sample GEODES006metaG_FD_111798 | JGI IMG/M metagenome (GOLD analysis project Ga0164295, IMG submission 111798) | Oligotrophic lake water microbial communities from Sparkling Lake, Wisconsin, USA - GEODES006 metaG | ecosystem: Environmental > Aquatic > Freshwater > Lake | place: USA: Sparkling Lake... | reverse complement strand
CGGGCTGACCGCCGGGCATGGGCTGTCCGCCGGGCGCGGGCTGACCGCCGGGGGCGGGCTGACCGCCGGGCGCAGGCTGGCCGCCGGGTGCGGGCTGGCCGCCCACGCCGGTGTCGGCCGTGGGCTGGCTCCCGCCCGCGCCGGTATTGGTCTCTTCGTCATCCTTGCAGGCGGCGAGCGTGAGACCGGCGAGCAGGCACAGCGCAGCGGTGGACTTCAGGTGGCTCAGGGACATGGGCGCTCCGGTGTGATCGAGGGGGGTGTGCGGAGCGTCTATCATCGACGGGGTGTGTCGCTCAAGTTGGCGCGCGGTGGTCCCGCATCAGGCCCTCTTGCGCGACAGACGCCACGAGCCGGCCCGCGCGGTCAAAGAACCGGCCGCGCACAAGCCCGCGCGCGCCGCTGGCCGACGGGCTGTCGACGTCGTACAGGAGCCAGTCGTCGAAGCGAAAGTCCCGGTGAAACCACATCACATGGTCCAAGCTGGCGACCTGCATCCCTGGCGTGAGCCACGACACGCCGTGGGGCAGCATCGCGGTGACCAAGAAGTTGAAGTCCGAGGCGTACGCGAGCAGGGAGCGGTGCACCGCGGGGTCGTCCGGCAGCGGGCCGGCGGCGCGGTACCAGAGCTGTCGCCGCGGCGCCGCGACCGTGGGCTTGAGGTAATTCACCGCCTGGACCGGCCGAATCTCGATGGGACGATCGGCCAAGGCCATCGTCCGCAAGCCCTCGGGGATCATGTTCACGGCGCGGCGCGCATGCTCAAGCTCCGATGGCAGCGTCTCAGGCGGTGGGACCTCTGGCATCGGGTCGGCGTGGTCGAGGCCGCCTTCGACCCGCTGGAACGACGCGGACAGGCTGAAGATGGGGCGCCCGCCCTGCACCGCGACGACGCGCCGCGTCGTGAAGCTCGATCCATCGCGGATCGTGTCGATATCGTAGACGATGGGCTGCCGCGCGTCGCCCTGCTGCAGGAAATAGCCCTGCATCGAGTGTACGGGGCGGTCGCTCGGGACGGTCTGCGCTGCGGCCGAGAGCGCTTGCCCGAGGACTTGACCTCCGAAGACAGCGCCCCAGCCAAGGTCTTGGCTCTGCCCGCGAAAGAGGCGGCGCTCAAGCCGCTCAAGGCGGAGCAGCTCGAGCAGCTCTGTCAGTACGTCGGTCATGGGCCGCATCATAGGGACGGTCTGCGTGGGCCCAAAATAGAACGAGCCGCCCGGTATGGGGGGACCCGGGCGGCTCGCCGAAGGCTAGACCTTCGGAGTCAGGCTCAGCGCGCGGCGGGCGGCAGGAGCACGCCGTCGATGACGTGCACGATGCCGTTCGCGACCATGATGTCCGTGATGATGACCTGCGCGTCGTTCACGAAGACATTGCCGCCCTCGACGCGGATCGTCACGTCCGCACCGTTCAGCGTCGTGGCCGACGGGAGCTCGACGACGGTCGCCGCGTCCACCGCGCCCGAGACGACGTGGTAGGTCAGGATGCTGGTCAGCGTCGGGATGTCCTGGAGCAGACCCTCGACCGTGCCAGCGGGCAGCGCCGCGAAGGCCGCGTCTGTGGGCGCGAAGACCGTGAAGGGACCCCCACCCGCGAGCGTGCCCGCGAGGTCGGCGGCCACGACCGCGGCCTCGAGCGTCGTGAAGCGGGGGTCGCCGACGACGAGGTCCGTGATGGTCGGGGGCAGCAGGACCGAGTCGATCACGTGCACGACGCCGTTGCTCGCCTCGATGTCCGTCATGGTGACCTGCGCGCCGTTCACGAACACGCCCGCCTCATTGACGATGACGTTGATGTCGAGGCCGCTGACCGTGCGGATGAAGTCCGCCTCGACCACGGCGCTCGCGGGCAGCTCGTCCGGCGACGCGTGGTAGGTGAGGATGGCGGTCAGCGTGGGGATGTCGGCGAGCAGCGCCTCGACCGTGCCGGGGGGGAGCGCCGCGAAGGCCGCGTCTGTGGGCGCGAAGATCGTGATGGTGCCGGGCTCCGAGAGCACGCCGGCGAGGCCCGCGGCCACGACAGCGGCCTCGAGCGTGTTGTGGTCCGGGCTGTTGATGACGATGTCGGCGATCGTCGGCTCGGCCGGCTCCGGGGCGGCCGGCACGAGGACCGAGTCGATCACGTGCACGACGCCGTTGCGGGCGAGGATGTCGACCTGCGTGATGTTCGCTTGGTTGATCATCACCATCTCGCCGTTGACGGTCACGTCGAGCGTGCCGCCGTTCGCCGCCGTCAGCGTGTCGGCAGCGACGACGTCCGCCGCGCGGAGCTCGCCCGGGACCGCGTGGTAGAGGAGGACGCCCTGCAGGGCCTCCACGTCGCCGAGGAGCGTGTCGAGCACGCCGGCGGGGAGGGCCGCGAAGGCCTCATCCGTGGGGGCGAAGACCGTGTACTTGTCCTCGCCGCTCAGCGCCTCGACCAAGCCAGCGGCGGTCGCGGCCGTCACAAGCGTCTCGAAGCGGTCGTCACCGACGGCGATCTCCGCGATCGACGGGAGCGGCGCGGGCTCACCGCCGGGGGCGGGCTGGCCGCCGGGGGCGGGCTCACCGCCGGGGGCGGGCTGGCCACCCGGCGCGGGCTCACCACCGGGGGCGGGCTCACCGCCGGGCGACGCGTCGGGCGCTTCGGCGCCACCGACGGGCGCGCCGCCCGTGTTGCCCGTGCCACCGTCGTCGTCACCACCACAGGCCGGCAGAGCGGCGCCCGCGAGGGCCAAAGTCAGGAGGAGTCGCTTCGTCTCGTTCAGCATGGCTTCGGAATCTTTCCTCGTTGGTCAGGGGCTCTCGCCCACGATGAAGGGCAATCGCCCTGTTGCGAAACTGAAGATACAGCGGTCGTTGAGTGGTTGCACAAAGGTTGTGCATTTTTTGAACAAAACAGTGGCACGCATTATGCAAAATTCCTGGGCCATGCGCCACACAATCCGCTGGGCGAGCGTCTCGCTCGCATCTTTGCTGCTGTCTCTCGCATGTTCCGCGCCCGTCGACCCCGACGCCGACGGTACGTCCGACTGCGAGGACGCACGCGCGAGGCTGAGCGCGTGTTCAGGGCAGATGGAGTCGCCATGGCCGGGCGTATGTGACCCCGCTGTCGCAGCGCGGGTGCTCGACGCCGATTGCGAGTCCGTCTCCCGCGCGGTCACTTTTCCCAAGGCAGACGGCGCTGGCCCCCTCGCGGCGGCGGCGTGCGCCCTGGGATTCTTCGCGGCGTGTGACACGCCCGCTTGCGAGACCGCGCCCGAAGATGACGCGCCGCGATTCGACACGGATGCCGCCTCGGGCGCGTGCGGGCACCTGCTCGACGCCGACGACTGCGGCCTGTGCAGCTACTACGACTGCCGCGAGTCGATCTCACGCTGTGGCGAGGACGGCTACCTGACCGGATATGTCGGCAAGTATTGCCAGCGCTTCGCCACGGTCACGGAGCCGCGCGTCAGCCCAGCGGCGGCGGCGTGGCTCGGACGTGTGCGGCACTGCCTCGTCGACTACCTCGAGGCTGAGGTCGCGTACGACGCTGACTGCGAGACCATCGATCGTCGCGGGACCGACTCACACGCCGAGTGCTATGTGCAGACCGGATTCTGCGATTTGTCGCCGCTCGACTGGTTCCACATCATTCACAGCATCGACGTCGGCGACGTCCCGCTGCGGGTCGTGCTCCGCACGGGTCACGGCTGCCTGCAGACTTGGTTCTGAGGTCGGCGCCGCGGGTCAGCCGAGGGTTTCGGCCAGCGTCGTGGCGGTCAGGACGCGCCCGCTTGCGGCTTGCAGCGCAGGCTCATCTGCGGACTCGAGCCACACCTGCGCGCGCACGTCGAGTTCGCCGAACTTGAGGCGGAGCAGGTTCTCGAGCAGGCGCCGCTGACCGTCGAGTCGGCCTTCTTGACGGCCGGCCTCGCGGCCCTCTTGGCGGCCTTCCTCCAACCCCTGCTTGCGGCCCTCCTTGCGGGCCTGTCGCATCCACTTCTCTGCGAGCGTCATCTTCGAGACCTCCTGTAGGCGCTCCGGCAGTAGCTCTAAGTCCTGCTGCGTCAGGTGGGGTGCCGCTGCGGCATAGTACTGGACGAGGTTCTCGAGGTCGAGGGCAGGCTCGACCTGATCCCGTTGGCGCGGGAGCGCCCGAGCGCGCGGGTTCGCCTGCACATACGCCTGCCACTCCGCGGCGCCGTAGCTCAGGCCGCGCAGGGGCATCAGGCGCTGCGGGCGCTAAACGGTTCGACCCCGCCCCGCGACCACCACCGCTGCGGCCAGGTCGCCCGTCACGTTCAGGGTCGTTCGGCACATGTCCAAGAAGCGGTCGACGCCGAGCACCAGCCCGATGGCCTCAACGGGCACGCCGATCATGCCGAGGATCATCACGATGACAGGCAGCGAGCCGGCGGGCACGCCGGCGGTGCCAATGCCGCCGAGCACGCACACGAACAGGACTTGGAGCTGCTGCGCCACGCTCAGGTCGACGCCGTAGACCTGCGCCAAGAACAGGACTGTGACGCCCTCGAAGAGCGCGGTGCCGTTCTGGTTGGCTGTGCTGCCGATGGTGAGCACGAAGCGGCTCACGTCTGCGGGCAAGTGCAGCTTTTCCTCGGCCACGCGCAGTGCCGTGGGCAAGGTCGCGCTGCTCGACGCCGTGGAGAAGGCCGTGAGCATGGCCTCTTGGATGGCGACATAGAAGTCGCGCGGCCGCATGCCGCCAAAGACCCGCACGGTGAAGGCGTAGACGCCGAACTGGTGCACGCCGAGCGCGAGCAGCACCACGCCCACGAAGGACGCGAGGCTCACGACGACCGACAGGCCCAGCTGCGCCGTGAGCCCGAAGAGCAGCGCGCACACACCATAGGGCGAGAGCCGAATGACGAGCCCGATGAGCCGCATCGACACGTCGTACAGGCCCTCGAGCGCCTCTTGTAGCTTGCGCGCGGCGGGCGTGTCGGTGAGCAGCAGGCCCACGCCGATGAACAGGCCGAAGAACATGAAGCCGAGCATGTCGCCCTCGGCGGCGGCCTTGACGGGGTTGGAGGGTACGATGCCGATGAGCATCTCCATGGGCCCCTTTGCCGCGGCGTCGCGTGCGAGACTCGCAGCGCGCTCCCCCGAGCCCGCCATGAGCAGCGCGCGCTGCTCCGGGCCGATGCTGTCACCCGGCCGAAACACGTTCGCGACCGTGAGCCCGATGAGCACCGCCACGAGCGACACGCCGACCGTGTAGATCAGGGTTCGCCCGCCGATGCGCCCAAAGCGGCTCAGGTCCCCCACGCCCGCGATGCCGAGCGCGAGCGACGAAAAGACAACCGGGATGACGAGCATGAGCAGCAGCCGGATGTAGACCTGTCCGATGGGCTGCGCGCCGTAGCGCACGACGGCGTCCAGCCAAGGCTCTCCCGCCGCGAGGGCGTGGGCGACGACGCCGCCGACTGCGCCCAGGCCGCCGAACACGGCCATGCGCGTGTGCAGGGCCGCCACGCGCTACTCGAAGGTCCGCATCAGGTCGGCGAGCGCGTCCACCGCGGCCGTCGGCACGGCGTTGTAGATGGACGCGCGACACCCGCCCACGCTGCGGTGACCCTTGAGGCCGATCATGTCGCGGCGCTCCGCCTCGGCCAGGAACGCCCTCTCGCGCTCGGGGCGCGTGAGCGTAAAGGTCACGTTCATCTTCGACCGGCTCCCGCGCTCAGCGTGGCCGGTAAAGACGTCGGGGCGGGCGTCGATCACGCTGTAGAGCGCATCGGCCTTTGCCTGCGCGCGCGCCGCCATGCCCGTCAGCCCGCCGTTGCGCTCGACCCACCGCGCGACCAGCCCGACCACCCAAATCCCAAAGGTATTGGGCGTGTGGTAGAGCGAGCCGTTCGTCGCGTGGGTGGCGTATCGCAGGATCGTCGGCGTGCGGGCATCCCCGCTGAAGCCGCGCAGCACGTCCTTGCGGCCGATCACGATCGTCACGCCAGATGGCCCCGCGTTCTTCTGCGCGCCGGCGTACACAAGGTCGAACGCGCCGAGGTCCATCGGGTACGACAGGAAGTCGCTCGACACGTCCGCGACGAGCGGCGCCTCGCACGACAGGCGCGGCGGGTGGTGCCACTGGGTGCCGTAGATGGTGTTGTTCGTGGTGTAGTGCAGGTAGCGCGCGCCGGCGGGCACTTCGAGCAGCGTGTCCGGTCCGGGTACGGCGCGAAAGCCGCCCGCCTCGGCCGACCAGACCTCGTGCGCGGCCCCGAGCCGCCGCGCCTCCTCGAGGGCTTTCTGCGACCACACGCCCGTGGTGATGTACGCGCCCCCATCGCCCAGATTCATGGGCACCATCGCGAACTGCAGGCTCGCGCCGCCCTGCAAGAAGACCACCTCGTGGGTGTCGGGCAGAGCGTAGAGGCGGGCCAGGGTGTCGCGCGCGTCGTCGAGCACGCCCTCGAACTCAGGCGTACGATGAGACATCTCGAGCAGCGACAGACCCAGGCCGTCGTGGTCGGGGAGCTGGCGGGCGAGCTCGGCGAGGACGTCTGCGGGCAGCGCCCCCGGGCCGGCGTTGAAGTTGAGTTTGCGGTGTGTCATGCGCCCCACGGTACGCGACCGCCGCGCCGCGCGCGAGCGGGTCGAACCCCCAACGTCAGGGCGTCGCGCTGACGAGCTGCGAGAGCAGCGCGAGGACCGCTTCGCGCCCAAAGGGCTTGTACAGGACCGGCACCTCGGCCTGACCCAGGCTCGTGCGCGCCCCCGGCGTGAGCGCCCCGCCCGTCATGATCGCGAAACGGTCACGCAGCGCCGGGGCGTGGACTTGCACCCACGCGAGCAGCTCCGTACCCAGCCCGCTCGGCATCTGCAGGTCGCAGAGCACCGCAGACACTCGCCCGGCGCGGATGTGTGCGCGTGCGGCCTCGACACTGTTCGCGCTGAGCGTGGACAGCGGCTCAAGGAGCCAGGTCAGGCTCTCTCGCAGGTCGTCGTCGTCGTCCACGATCAGCACCACGCCCGATTGCTCGGCTTGGCAGACCGCGCGAGGGGGCATCGTTGTCTCCGGCTCCGCTGCCGGCGCGGGGGGCAGCGCGACGCGGACCCGCATGCGGAGCGCGTCGTCGCGGTCAACCCACAGGCGCCCGCCGAGGGCCTCGATGGCCTCACGGGTGTAGGCGATTCGGCGGCGCGTGTCGGCGGCGGGGCGCATATCGGCGGTGGGGCGCGTGTGCGCGCACTCGAAGCTGACCTCGACCTCGGGCCATTGGTTCACGTCGCGGCCAAGCCGAATGCTGACGGGACGGGACCGCTCGACGACGACCGGCGGCGCGCTGAGCGCCGCGTTGAGCAACATCGTGAGCACCTGACACAGGGCGCCTTCGTCAATGAGCGCCGGCGGGGCATCCAGATCAACCATCGAGATGCGCGCGCGATCCCGCAGGTCGGTCGTTGTCGTCCGCACGGCGATCTCAACCGCGCGCCGGAGCTCGACGACCCCGACGTCCGCGTGGGTGAGAAACTCAAGGTCAGCCACCACGGATTGAATGCGGCGGCAGCCATGCATTGCCGCGCAGAGCCATGTCGCTGAGTCGCTGTCTTTGGGGAGCAGTGCATCGGGGCGCGGCTGCAGGGCCTCGAGCGCGTGCATCACCACGGTCAGCGGGGAGTTCAGGTCGTGCGCGAGCCCCGCGGCAAGTCGCCCGAGGGCGGCGCCCCGCTCCGCATTGACCGCTCGGGCCAAGGCGCGGTCGTTGGCCGTCACGTCCTTTAGGGCGGTCACGACGCGGTTCGTGCCTTCGCTCGGCGACGCCATGGCGGAAAACGACGCCTCGAAGACGCGCTCTTCCGGTCTGGCGCGCTCCCGCACTCGAGCGGACACACTCTCCAGCGAAGGCTCCATTCGCCCGAACAGGGCGCTCAGGGGTTCGTTGTCCGCGTCCATGCAGAGCAGCGCGTCCAGCGACAGGTGCGAGACCGTGTCGAGCGGGCCCAGCCCCGCGAGCACGTGGAAGGCGCGGTTGGCCGAGATGATGCGACCGTCGGGATGAGTGACGCAGACGGCGTCGGAGAGCTCATCGAGCGCCGAGCCGAGCTGCAGGGTGCGGTCGTCCCGGAGATCACGGCGCTCGACCTCGCGCTCAAGGCGCGCCCTCAGTTCGATTGCACGCTCGACTGCGCTCTGGAGCGTCGTGTCGTGCAAGCTCAGGCGAACATGCGCGGCGGGCTCGGGTGCGTGCGCCAGAGTATCGCGCGCCAGTGTCGATCTGCTGACAGGAGTGCCTTTGGCTGTGTGGGATTGCGCCGTCAATTGAGGCGTTCCACTAAGATTTTTGACTACACATTCATTCCGTATTCCTTCCTTGGAGTCAACACGTCTGCTGGCGCGAGCTCACCCCCGCCCATACACCTGATTCGAAGGTGCAACTGTGTAAATCGGTCGTGTTGTGGCCGATTGTGCGCGCTGCGGGCCGCTCAGCAGGTCGGCGCGAGGCTGTCGAGCAGCGCGACGACCGCGTCGCGACCGAACGGCTTCTCGAGGATGGGTACGCCGCTGCCCTCGAGCGCAGCGCGGGCGCTCGGGGTGAGTGCGCCGCCCGTCATGAACGCGAAGCGCGTCGCGAGGCGCGGGTCGGCCTCGCGCAGCCAGTCGAGCAGGTCTGTCCCGAGGCCGGTGGGCATCTGCAGGTCGCAGAGCACCGCTGACACGCCGCCTTGTAGGATTCGGGCGCGCGCTTCGCCGATGCTGCGGGCGCTCGCCGTGGGCGTGGGTTCCAAGAGCCACGAGAGGCTCTCCCGCAGATCGTCCTCGTCGTCCACCAGGAGCACGGGCCCGTCTTCGCACGGGCGGCGCTCGCGCGGCTTGATGGGCGCGGGCGCCTCGGCGCTGGGGGCGGCGGGCAGCCGAATCCGCACGCGGGTGCCGCGGCCGAGCTGGCTCTCCAGCGAGATAGAGCCGCCGTGCGCCTCGACGACGTCTCGGCAGATCGACAGCCCGAGCCCAGGGTCGAAGACGCGCTCGATGGCCTCGGGCAGCATACCGGCGCCCGTGTCCTCGACCTCGATCAGCGCCTCGCCGTCCAGCGTCTCGGCCAGGCGCACCGTGATGCGCATGGCGTCGACGTTGCCGGTCGGCATCGCCTGCATCGCGTTGTAGAGCAGGTTGATAAAGACCTGACCGAGCCGCGCCTCGTTCCCGAGCACGGCCGGCGCGCCGTCGTTTTCCAGCTCGACGCGCGCGCGGTGGCGCAGGTCGTTCGCCCCCACGCGTAGCGCGAACTCGACAACGCGCGTGAGGTCGACGACCTCGAGGCGCTCGGCGTCGGCGCGGGTGAGCTGCTTCAGGTCGCCGACGACCGTCTTGATCCGCTGGCAGCCCTCAAGCGCGGCGGCGAGGAGCTGAGCGGGGTCTCGGGCCGCGCCAAAGCCGCCGGGAGCCCCGACATGCGGCCGGAGCAGCTCGAGCATGTTCAGCACAGACGACAGCGGGTTGTTGATCTCGTGGGCGACGCCCGCCGCGAGCTGGCCGAGAGCGGTCAGGCGCTCGCTCTGCACCACGCGTGCGACGAAGCGGGCCTGGTCGGTGATGTCGCGGAACACCGCGACCACGCGCTCGATCTGGCCACCTCCGTAAACAAACCGCGAGAAGGTCCCGACGTGCCTCTTGACCTCGCCCTGCGCGTCACGTCGCCGAAAAGTGCCCGACTGAGGCGACGCCGACCGCAGCCGGAATAGCAGGGGCTCGACGCGCTCGCCGCCCACCTCATCGGGCTCGAAGAACTCGTCGAGCGCTCGACCGATGAGGAGAGCGCCGTCGTTGAGGCCCGTAGGCGCCAAGAAGGCCTGATTGACCGAGAGCAGGCGACCTTGAGGCGAGGTCACGCACACGGCCTCGGCGATGTCGTCGAGCGCCAACCCGAGCAGGTTGATGCGCTCCTCGGCCTCTCGGCGCCGCTGTTGTTCGGCCTCTAGGTTGGCCTTGAGAGAGTCGCTGCGCTCAAGCGCTTGCCGGAGCGCGTCGCCCTCGGCGTCGGCGGTCTGGACAAACGATGCGACCGCGCTCGTTCGGCGCGCTCGGGCGAGTTCCAGCGCCGCGGTCAGCGCGGGACCCGCAGCCGCTGAGGTGGGTTCGGCGACGCGCTCGACAAAGGCGAGCTCGGGCGGGAGCGGTGGCGCGTCCTCGAGCGCGAGCACTTCGGCACCCGCCTGCGCGCAAAGAAATGCGGTCGCCCAAGCGCCGAAGTCAGCGCCCGCGCAGAGCACTACGGCATCGACGAGCGGCGGGAGCCCGCGCACCGGCGATGCGAGCTCAAACTCGTCGTGCATCGACAAAGGGCCGCTCGGCAGGATGAGGATGAGCACGCTGATGACCTCGGGCGCAGAATAGGGCGCGCGCCCTGGGCTGTCGAGACGAGCGCAGGGCTGCTAGTGTGCGCGCCCTATGCACACCCCGACCGAAGCCGACCCCCTCTTCTTACGCGCCTGCCGCGGCGAGCCCACCGAGACCACCCCCGTGTGGCTCATGCGCCAAGCGGGCCGCTATATGGCGGAGTACCGCGCGATTCGGGCGCGCGCGGACTTTCTCACGCTCTGCCACGACCCCGCGCTCGCGTGCGAGGTCACGCTCCAGCCCATCGCGCGGCTGGGCGTGGACGCCGCGATCCTGTTCAGCGACCTGCTCGTGCCGCTCGAGCCGATGGGCGCCGTGGTCAAGTTTCCTGAGGGCGGCCCGGAGATCGAGCAGGGGGTGACCCGGCCCGATGACGTGCATCGCCTGCGGACGCCGCCTGCGGCGGACACGCTGAACTTCGTGGGCGACGCGATACGGTTGCTGGTGCGCGCGCTCCCCGCGCACGTGCCCCTAATCGGGTTCGCGGGCGCGCCGTTCACGCTGGCGAGCTACCTGATCGAGGGCGGCGGCAGTAAGCAGTTCGCCCGGACCAAGGCGTTCCTGTACCAGCACCCCGCCGAGGCCGAGGTGCTCTTCGACAAGCTCGCGCTCGTCGTGGCGGACTTCTTGCGGCTGCAGATCGACGCGGGCTGTCGCGCGGTGCAAATCTTCGACTCGTGGGTGGGCGCGCTCGACCCTGACGATTACGCGCGCTGGGGGCTGCGGTACACGCGCCGCATCGTCGACGCAGTGCGGCGCCCCGGTGTGCCCGTGATCGTGTTCGCAAAGGGCACCGGCACCTACTTCGAGCAGGTGGCGCAGACCGGGGCGGACGTCCTCGGCGTGGATTGGACGCTCCGTATGGACCAAGCCCGCGCGCTGGCGGGTCCGGGCGTCGCGCTACAGGGCAACTTGGACCCGTGCCGCCTGCTCGGTGAGTGGGCGCCGCTCCAGGCCGCGGCCGACCGCGTGCTCGACCAGGCGGGCACGACGGGCCACATCTTCAACTTGGGCCACGGCATCCTGCCGCAGACCAACCCTGACCAGGTCAAGCGACTCGTCGACCATGTCCACGCGGCGTCTACGGCGCGCCGAAGCCGCGCCTGAGCGATGCGTGTTTGCGTCGTCGGTGGGGGCATCAGCGGGCTGAGCGCCGCGTTCCGGCTCCGACAGTCGGGCGCGCAGGTCACGCTGCTCGAGGCGACCGATCGCGTCGGCGGCACAATCCGCAGCGAGCGGATAGACGGCTACCTCGTCGAGCACGGCCCCAACGGCTTTCTCGACAGCCGCGTGGCGGTGCTCGATTTGGCGCGCGACCTGGGCTTGAGCGAGACGCTCGTTGTCGGTAACCCGAGTGCGCGGCGCCGTTATGTCTTTGCGCGCGGTGCCCTGCGGGCGTTGCCGAGCGGCCCGCTCTCGCTCTTGACCTCGGGGGTGCTTACGCTTCGGGGCGTGCTTCGACTCCTGTGCGAGCCCTTCGTGCGTCCACGCCGCGACGGAGCGGACGAGAGCGTGTTCGCGTTCGCCGCGCGGCGTATTGGGCGCGAGGCCGCGTCTGTCCTCGTAGACGCGATGGTCACGGGGGTCTACGCGGGGGACAGCCGCCGCACGAGCTTAGCGGCCGCGTTCCCGCGCATGGCCGAGATGGAGCGCGCGCATGGAGGCCTGGTGCGCGCGCTGCTCGCGCTTCGGCGCGCCCGCAAGGCCGATGGCGGTGCGACCCCCGGCGCAGCGGCCGCGGCCGGCCCGGGGGGTCAGCTCACGTCGTTTCCCGAGGGCATGCAGGCGCTCACGGACGCCCTCGAGGCGCGCTTGGCCGGCTGCGTGCGCGCCGGGGTGCGCGCGGCCGCTCTTGAGCGAGGCGCCTCGGGGTGGCGGGTGCTCGACGCCGATGGGCGCGACGTCCTGCCCGAGGCCGTGGACGCCGTGGTGCTCGCGGTCCCGGCAGACGCCGCTGCCCGCCTGCTCGCGCCGCACTCGCCCGACGCCGCGGCCACGCTCGAGTCGATCCCTTACAGCCCCGCCGCCGTCGTCGCCTTTGGGTTCGCGCCCGAGTCCCCGCTGCCGCGACCGCTGGATGGCTTCGGCTTTCTGGTCCCCGGCCAAGAGGGTCGCCGCGTGCTCGGCAGCGTGTGGTGCAGCACGGTCTTTCCGGGACGCGCCGCCCAAGGCCACGCCCTGGTGCGGACCATCGTGGGGGGCGCGCGCAACCCCGAGGTCGTCGACCTGAACGACGCCGCGCTCTCTGCCCTGGTCCGTGACGAGCTCAGCGTGGTCTTTGGCGGCCCGCTCCCCGAGCCGGCGTTTACCCGGATCGTGCGCTGGCCGCGCGCCATCCCGCAGTACACGCAGGGGCACCTCGAGCGGGTCGCGCGCGTCGAGGCCGCGCTGGCGGGTATCCCTGGTCTGCACATGGCGGGCAACGCCCTCTACGGCGTGAGCGTCGCGGACTGTGTCGCCCGGGGCGCCGCGCTGCCGGCGCGCGTGCTCACCGCCGCGTCAGCACCCAGCGCCCCCGCGGGTTGACGAACGGGTCGGCGTCGTCGTCGTCCCCCGCCGTCAACGGCGCGGCCTCGTGGACGGCGACGTACCAAGGCGCGCTCTCGCTGGCGCGAAAGACGGCGCCGGATGTCGGCCGCCACCGGTCGCAGACCATGCGCGCCGCGAAGCCGAAGCACGCCGCCTGCGCCGCGTCGGCGTCGTCGTAGTCGCCGGGCAGCGGGTCGTCCTCGTCCTCGCCGCGCGGGGTTGAACGCGCGCCGTCGTGCCGCGCGACCACGTCCGCCAAGTCAAAGCACTGCATGCCCTCGGTGGCGACCTCGGCGGCGTCCATGAGCACCTGCACGAACAGGTGCATGAGCGTGCGCCGGTCGTCGAGCTCGACGCGCTCGAGCGCCCGCGGCCCGAGCACACGCGCGGACGTCTCGATGTAGGCCGCGTAGCCGCCCGCGGCGAGCGCCGCGGCCATGAACTCTGCCGCCCGCTGCGCCTGCCCGTGGTCGCCGGGGCGGTCAAAGGTGAGCTCGGCGTCCAGAACGCCGCGCGCGCTGAGCACGCGGTCGCACTGCCGATCGTCGAGCGCGCCGCTGCGGCGCCCGATCGTGGAGACATCCACGCGCAGCGTTTGGTCGGGTGTGTCGAGCGTGAAGGGCACGTCGCAGGAGAGGGCGGGCGCGTCACGCCAATCGCCGAAGACAGAGACATAGATCGAGGCCATGCGGACAGTGTGGCACGACTGCGCGGCCCTGTGGCACTCATGCGCTGATGCAAAACCAGACCGTTCGTCACATCAAGCCGCTCGGGCCGCGCGTGCTCGTCCGAATTCGCAAGCTCGACGACCGCACCGGCGCAGGCCTGTATCTGCCCGCGGGGGCCAAGGAAGAGCACGACGACGCACTCTACGGCGAAGTCGTCGAGGTCGCCCGCGCCGAGGCGCGCGAGGTGGGCCTCACCGAGGACGAAAAAGAGGAGCTGTCGCTCGGCGCGAACGTGAGCGGCGTGCCGCTCGGCGCGCTGGTGCTCGTGCCTAAGAAGGCGGGCCTGCGGATCCCGTGGGACGACCAGCTCCGCCTAATCGACGTGCGCGAGGTGCTCGCGACGGTCGACGAGATCGACCCCGAGGAGGTCCAATGAGTGGCCTGACGCTTCGCCCCGGCCGGTTCAAGCGCGTGGACGGCCCTGTGGCCATCGTGGTCATGGACGGCGTGGGCATCGGCCCAAAGGACGCTGGTGACGCCGTACACTTGGCGCGGACGCCGGTGCTCGACGCGCTCGCCGCGCGCGCCGGGGTGGTGCCCCTCGCGGCGCATGGCATGGCCGTGGGGCTGCCGTCCGACGAGGACATGGGCAACAGCGAGGTCGGCCACAACGCGCTGGGCTGTGGGCGTGTCTTCGCGCAGGGCGCGCGGCTGGTGAACGCCGCGATCGACACGGGCGCGCTGTTTCAGGGCGAGACGTGGCGCTGGCTCGTCGAGGGCGTGCGCGCGTCCGGGGAGCCGCTGCACTTTGTGGGTCTGCTGAGCGACGGCAATGTGCACAGCCACGAGCGCCACTTGCACGCGCTCATCGAGCGCGCCCACGCCGAGCAGGTCGCGCGTGTTCGGCTACATGTGCTGACGGACGGGCGAGACGTCGGGGCGACGACGGCGCACGTCTACCTCGAGCGCCTTGAGGCTCTGCTCGCCCGCATCAACGCGACCCCGGGCCGCGACTACCGCGTGGCGAGCGGCGGCGGGCGCATGCACATCACGATGGACCGCTACGAGGCCGACTGGCCCATGGTCGAGCGGGGGTGGGCGCTGCACGTGCGCGGCGAGGGGCGGGGGTTCGCGAGCGCGCTCGAGGCCCTGCAGACGCTGCGCGACGAGCACCCCGGCCTGAGCGACCAGTTCGTGCCCGGCTTCGTGGTGACCGAGGCGGGGCGGCCCGTCGGCCCGATCCGCGACGGCGCGAGCGTGTGCCTGTTCAACTTTCGCGGCGACCGCGCGATCGAGCTGACGCGCGCGTTCGAGGACGAGGTCTTCACCGCGTTCGACCGTGGGGCGCGGCCCCAGGTCCGCTACGCCGGCATCATGCAGTACGACGGTGACCTGCACCTGCCATCGCGCTTCTTGGTCGAGCCGCCCGCGATTGACCGGACCCTGGGCGAGCATTTGGTCGCGAACGGGCTGCGGCAGTTCGCCTGCTCGGAGACGCAGAAGTTCGGCCACGTGACGTACTTCTGGAATGGAAATAAATCCGGCTACTTCGACGCGTCGCTCGAGACGTACGAAGAGGTCCCCAGCGACCGGGGCGGGTTCGAGGAGCGGCCGTGGATGAAGGCTGCGGAGATCGTGGACGCCACGCTGCGCGCGCTTAAGACGGGCCGTTTCGACCACGTGCGCCTGAACTTCGCGAACGGTGACATGGTGGGGCACACGGGCGACCTCGAGGCGGCGGTGCTCGCGGTGCAGACGGTTGACCTTGCGCTCGGGCGGCTGTTGGCGGGGCTCGACCGCATGGGCGGGGTGGCGCTCGTGACGGCCGACCACGGGAACGCGGACGAGATGTTCGAGCGCGGCAAGGGCGGGGCGTTCGCGATGGCCGCCGACGGGCGCCCGAAGCCGCGCACGAGCCATACGCTCAACCCAGTGCCCTGTATGCTCTTCGACCCGCGGGACCGCGCGCCCGCGCGGCTCGCGGCCACCGTCGAGCGCCCGGGGCTGGCGAACGTGGCCGCGACGACCCTCGAGCTGCTCGGCCTCGAGCCGCCCGAAGACTACGCGCGGTCTCTACTCCAGCCGCGCTGACGCGCGCGGGCTCACTCCGGCAGGCAGAAGCTCGCGTCGCTGCCGCTGAAGGCGATGGGCAGGCAGCGGGGCAGGGTGGCGGGGCACGCCGCGTCGTCCTCGCAGGCGCTGGTGCAAAACGCACCACTTGGCCCCTCAAGGCACAGCGCGCTCGCGCACTGCGCCTCGCCGGTGAGGGGGTCGCACGGCTCGCCGAGTGCGCCCGCGCCGCGGGCGGCCTGAACGCAGCAGGGGATGTCGTCCGCCTCGCCCGCCTGGTCGAGGCACGCCTCGTTCGGCGCGCAGTCGTCGTTCCAGAAGCACTCGCGCGCGCCGATGTCCGCGCACGACGTGACCGGGCCACCCGTCGGCGGCGCGGTCGGTGGCGTCGTCGGGGCGTCCGTGGGTGGCGCTGTGGGGGCGTCGGTCGGCGGCGTGGTCGGCGCGACCGGCGAAGGAGCGCCCGCGTCCTCTTCGGGCGCGCACCCGAACGCAAAGACCATCGCGAGCAAACGCAGGGACCGGATTGGGGTGCGGTGTCTCATTCTGCTGAGTATAGTCGGAGCCACGATGCCTCTCCCCCTGAGATTCGCGATCTTTCTCTCGATGCTGGGCGGGATGACCTACCTCACGCATCGCTACCTTTACCGCCGCATGGTCCTCGACCTCGTCGAGGCCGAAGCGACGCGGCGGCGAGGCCGGCTGCTCTTCATCGGCTTGGGCGTCGGGCTCCTCGTCGCGATGCCGGCCAACCGCTTTCTGCCCCCGAGCATCGGCGCCTATGTCGCGTTCGTGGCCTACTGCTGGATGGGCCTGCTCGGCATCATGCTGCCGCTGAACTTCGCCGCGGAGCCGCTGCGTCTCTGGCTCTCGCGGCGCGCGGCTCTGCAGCGCGAGGGGGGCGCGCCGAGCGACCCGGGGCGGCGCCTCGCCTTGACGCGCATGACGGCGGCGGTCACGACCCTGGGCAGTGCCAGCGTGGCTGCGGGCGCTGTGTCGACCGCGCTCGACGCGCCGGAGCTCGTCGAGGTCGACGTGCACATCGACCGCCTGCCGCCGGAGTTCGACGGCTACACGATCGTCCAGCTCAGCGACATCCATGTCGGGCCGACGATCGGGCAGGCGTTCACAGAGCACCTGCTCTCTCGCGTCGACCCGCTCGCGCCAGACGCCGTGGTGATCACCGGGGACTTGGTCGACGGCAGCTTGGCGCGCCTCATCGAAGGCGTACGGCCATTGTCCCGATTCCGTGCGCGGGATGGCATCTTCTTCTGCACGGGCAACCACGAGTACTACTCGGGTGCAGACACGTGGTGCAGCGCGCTCGAGGGCCTGGGCATCAAGGTCCTCCGAAACGCGCGCCATGCCATCGAGAGGCCCACGGCGGCTGGGGGGACTGTCGCCCTCGACCTGGTCGGGGTGGATGACTGGGGCGGCGCCGGTCCGGGCGGCTCTCAGTTCGATCTGAAGCGCGCAGTTGAGGGGCGCGACCCCGATCGAGTCGGCGTGCTCCTGTGCCACCAGCCCAAGGGTGTGCACGCCGCCGCCGAGGCGGGGCTCGACTTGGTGCTCTCCGGGCACACCCACGGGGGCCAAATCTGGCCTTACGGCTACCTGGTGGCGCTCGTGCAGCCGTATGTTCAGGGGCTGCATCGCCACACCGACCGGACGTGGATCTACGTGAACCCCGGCACGGGCTACTGGGGCCCGCCGATGCGGGTCAAGATCCGCGCGGAGATCACGCGTATCACGCTCCGCCGCGGCTCCGCGCAGGCGTAGCGCGGCCTCAGTCGGCGCGGGCCAGAGCGCGCTGAATCCGGAGCGTGAAGTCCGCAAGCGCGTCACGGCCCTCCGCGGCCAGCTCAACGAACGCGACGGCCAGGTCGTGGGTCTCGCTGCCAAAGACCTCATTCGGGGCGCGGGGCAGGGACCGCAAGACCCGCGCGACAGCGCGGTGCCGCACGTCGCTTAGCGCCACGGCGAAGTCGAGCTCGATGAGCTCACCGTCCAGCGCGGCGCCCTCAGAGACACCGAAAGAGAGGCCGCCGACGCTGAAGCTCATGAACGGGTCGGGCTCGCGCCAGTCCGTGGTGGCCGCGTCCCGCAGCGGTCGCCACAGCAGAGTGATCGCGCCGTAGTGGCGGGGAAAGACGCGCTTGTCTTCGCGCAGCTCGCTGAGCTGCTGGAGCTCGAGGGTTCGGCCCTCGGCGCGGGTGACAGCGCACCGGAACTTGCGGCTTGGCGCGCCCGCCACGTCGAGCACCACGCGCGTATCGACCTCGAGCGGTCCCGGCGGCGGGGCGCTCAGCTCCAGCGTCCACGCCGCGCCGGCGCGGCTCAAGACGCGACCCGTGCGGGCGTGAAAGCTCTGGTCGTGGGAGAAGACAACATCTGCCGAGGCCGTCGAGGCATGCGCGGCGGGAAAGGGCTGGTCCATCGGGTTCGCTCCGCGGCGCGCGCGCCGCACTCGGTCTGATGTCTAGGCATCGGAGCGCCGCGCGCCGAACTTGAGCGCGACCGCGACTTTCGGGCCTTGACGCTTGAGTCGGCCCTGCGCCACGGTGTCGCCGTGCTGACCCAAGTCACTGCGGGGCGTTACACGGTGCGCGGCGTCTCGCTCGGCGGCATGTACACCGCGCTCCATGTGCCCGAGCTCGACACCTTGTTCGACGTCGGCATGGCGCTGCGGAGCGCGGCCTCGGCGAGCGTGCTGTGCCTGAGCCACGGCCACGTCGACCACTTCGGCTCTCTGCCCGCGCTCTTGGGCATGCGCGCCCTCATGGGCATCCGCCGCCCGATGAAAGTCCTGCTGCCGGCGGCGCTCGAGGCGGTCGTGCACGAGGTTCTCGCCGCGGTGAGCAAGCTGCACCGCTGGCCGCTCGAGGTCGAGACCGTGCCGATGGAGCCGGGCACCGAGGTCCGACTGCACGGTGACCTGATCGTGCGAGCCTTTCGGACGTACCACCCGGTGCCCTCGCTCGGGTTCCTGTACTTGCGGCGCGTGACCAAGCTTCGGCCACAGTTCGAGCGCCTGCCGGGCGCCGAGATCGCGCGGCGTCGCAGGGCCGGCGACGTCGACCTCTTCGAGACCGTCGAGCGGCGCGAGTTCGCGTACGCCACGGACACGCTGCCGACCGTCCTCGAGCGGGAGCCGCAGCTCCTCGACACGCGCACTCTGGTGCTGGAGTGCACCTTCCTGGACGCCCGCAAGACCGTGGCCGACGCCCGCGCGGGCTGCCACATCCACCTCGACGAGCTCCTGAACTTCGCGCCGCGGTTTCGCAACGAGGCGCTCGTGCTCATGCACTTCAGCCAGATCTACAAGCCGAGCGAGGTGCGCGCCCTGCTCGACGCGCGCTGGCCGACGGAGACGCGCGGCCTCGTCGTGCCGTTCGCCCCGACGGGCGACCACTGGCCGGGCTGAGCGCGAGGGCTCGCTGGGGCGTGGGGCCGCGCCCGGGGCGTCAGTCGGGGCGCTTGAACTCGGTCGGCGTCGGGCCGCTCTCCTCGAGGATAATGAACTCGACGCGGCGGTTCTTCGACCACGCCTGCTCGTCCTCGCGGTCCTCGAGCGGCTGCGTCTCGCCGTAGCCCTTGCTCGTCAGGCGGCCGCCGTCGACCTGGCCCTTGTCGATCAGGAACGTGCGCACCGCAGCAGCACGGCGGTCGGACAGGTCGAGGTTGTACTTGTCGGCGCCGCGGCTGTCCGTGTGGCCTTGGACCTCAATCTCGAGGATCTGCGGGTTCGCGTTCAGGGTCGCGGCGACTTCATACAGGATGGCGTAGCTCTCCGGGCGGATGACTGCCTTGTTGAGCTCGAAGAAGACCTTGTCGAGGATCTGGAGCTTGCCGCGCGTGATGACCACGCGCTTGCCCGTCTCGGGGCAGCCGTCCTCGTCCTCGATCCCGTTGAAGGTCTCCGGCTCGTTCGGGCACTTGTCGACCGCGTCGAGCAGGCCGTCCTTGTCGTTGTCGGGATCGGGGCAGCCGTCGTCGTCCTCGAAGCCGTCGAGGTCCTCGGGGTCGTTCGGGCACTGGTCGACCTTGTCGAGCAGGCCGTCCCGGTCATTGTCGGGATCGGGGCAGCCGTCCTCGTCCTCAAAGCCGTCCTTGTCCTCGGGCTCGAGCGGACACCGGTCGAGCAGGTCGATGATGCCGTCGCCGTCCCGGTCGCGCTTGCCCTCGGGGCAGCCGTCCTCGTCCTCGAAGCCGTTCTTGTCCTCGGGGATGTCCGGGCACTGGTCGACGATGTCGAGCAGGCCGTCGTTGTCGTTGTCGGGGTCGGGGCAGCCGTCCTCGTCCTCGTAGCCGTCCTTGTCCTCGGCTTCGTCGGGGCACTGGTCGATGTCGTCGTTGAGGCCGTCGCCGTCGCGGTCGCGAATGGCGGGCTCGAAGACGATGCCGCCGAACAGGCGCAGGTCGGGGTCGCCGACTGCGCCGAGCAGGCCGCGGCCGCCGCCGAGCGTCAGGAAAGAGTTGCCGGCGATATAGATCTTGAGGGCGGCCAGCGCCTCGAGGGGCATCGCGCGCGCTGCGTCGCTCTCGAGCGGGGTGGCCCCGATGCCCTCGAGCACCAAGTCGAGGCGCTCGGGCACCAAAATGACACCCAGGCCCAGGCCGTATTGCACGTCCGACCCGACCACGACGGGGTTGGCTCGGCCGAGCGCGGCGCCCATCGCGTCCACGACCGGGGCGCTCGCGTCGTCGAGCGCGCGGCGCTCCCGCAGGCGGGCCGCGCCGTTGAGCGCCATGTAGACGCGGCTGCCGAACATCCAGTCGACCGCCAGCCGAGGCGTGAAGTAGACGCTCTGGCCGTGCGACACGAACGCGTTCTCTTCGCCGGTGTCGAACGTGACCGAAGGCACGAGGGCGACGCCGACCCCCGCGCGCTCCCGGTCGAGCAGCTTGACCTTCAGGCTGAACTGCATGTCGCCAAAGCCATCGGCCGTGAGGCGCGCGGGTTCACCGGTGCCGTCGCCGGCGCCGCGCATGATGACGACCGGCAGGTTTGCCCCGACCTCGACGACGTTCCAGAAGCCGAGCGCGAGGACGAAGTTCGCGGTGCCGAGGTTCTCGACGATGTTGATCGACTTGCCGCCGATCTCCTGCGTCAGCGGATCGAAGGCGTAGTTCAGGTACAGGCCGAGGCTTGGCTCGAGCGTGCCAAGCGCCTTCGAGCGCTCCAGCGTGACCAAGCCCTTCGAGTCCATCGCGGGCCTGAAGTTCTGGATGTCCAAGTCTCCCGGCGCAGCGGCCCGAGCGACAGGCGAACTCAAGGACACAGCGCAGAGCGTCGCGGCGCAGGCGCACGCGGCGCGCACGGTGAAACGCGCAGGCTCGATTTTCACAAGTTCTCCCTCGCCCCTCGCGGGGCCGACTACTTCGTCTCGCCCTTGAGCTGGTCGATCTTCAGCTCAATCGCCGCCTTGATGCTCGGGTTCTGCTCCCGCTCGAGCCACTTCTTGCAGTGGTAGAGCGCCCGCTCCTGCTTGCCCATGTTCGGGTAGATGGCGCACAGGCGCTGGCTCGGCACCTTGTCGCGCGGGCGCAGCTTGTGGGCGCGCTCGATGAGGTTGGCGGCCTCGTCGCGCTTACCGAGGGCCATGAGCTTCATCGCCTCAGCCATCGTGGTCTCGAACTCAGCGCTGCCGCCCACGGCGTCGTCGCTTGCGGCGGCCTTGCGCTCGGGCTGCTGTGCCGCTGGCGTGGGCGCAGTCTGGCCCGCGGGCGATGCCGCGGCTTGGCCGTTGGGGCCGCCCGCCTCGTCGCGGGCCTTTGTGGTGTCGGCTGACTTGATCACGGTGTTGAGCTTCGTGGCCTCGGAGAAGCCGCGGCGCGCGAGGTCCTGCTGGACGGCGCGCGCGCCCTCGAGCTCGCCGGCTGCGACAAGGTCAAGGCCGCGGCGCAGCTCTGCGGCCGCGAACTTAGGCTCTGCCTGCGCCTTGAGGCGAGCGGCCTCTGCGGCGTATCGGCTCTCGGCGGGGAACTCGACAGCGCTCAGGTACGCCTCGGCCCACTCGCCGTTTTTGACCTGCTCTTGGAGCGTACGGAGCTGCGTCTGCGCCTTGGCCTCGGTCTGCGCGGTCGCGCGACCCGCGAGCGCCTCGGCGTTCTCTGGGGCGGCCTGGAGCACTCGGTCGAAGACCCGTTCCGCTGCCGAGAAGTCCTCGCGCTGCAGGTGCCCTTGCGCCTCGATGACGAGCTGCTTGACGTCCACGGGGGCGTCGAGCGCCGCGGCGGTGGGCGGCGCAGTGCTCGCGATGGGCGTCGCGGCGGGCGATGGGGCGCCCGGGGTAGTCGACTTGCGGAGCACCAAGAAGGTGCCCGCGACCACCGCAGCGAAGAGCACGGCGATGACGACGAGGCGGCCGGTCCCTGTGCCTGACTCGACGGCGACGTCGTCGATGTCGGCCGGCGTAAAGACGTACGTCTTGCCGGGCGAGACGAAGCGCAGCTTGACGTGGCCGAGCTCGACGATGTCGCCGTTGACGAGCGTGACTGTGCCGAACTGCTCGCCGTTGACCTTCACGCCGTTGGAAGACGCAAGGTCGATGATCGTGAAGGCGCCGTCGCGCACGACGATCTTGGCGTGGTTGCGTGAGATCGAGCGGTGGTTGACGACGACGTCGTTCTCGTCCGTGCGACCGATGATGACCTCGCGTCGGCCGAGCTCGAAGCCCGTGCCGCCCAGGTTGCTCGACACCACGACTAAGCGGCCGCGCTGGTCCTCCGGGAGGACGTCGTCCTCGGGGCGAACCGCGCGAACCTGCGTCTGGCCGTCCGTCTGCCCGTCGCCTGTCTCTTCGGCGCGCGCGGCGCCGTTATCGCCCGTGAGGCCGGTCGGGGCGTCGTGCTGCAGGGCGAGCGAGTAGTCGCCGATCTGCACCAGGTCGCCTGGGCGCATGACGCACTTGCCGGCGATGCGGTCACCGTTCAAGCGCACGCCGTTGTTGCTGTCGAGGTCCTCGACGATGACGGACGGCTGCCCTGACTCGCCCGCGCGCATCAGCCGCGCGTGCCGCCGCGAGACGTTCCGCTCCGTGAGCCGGATCGTGTTCCCCTCTTTGCGCCCGATCGTGATCTCGTCACGGATCAGGGGGACGACGGTGGTCTTGCCTTCGTCGTCCTCGATGATGAGACGCAGCATGGCGCTCCCACGAAGAGGGTGAACCGACGGCACTACGCCCGGCGGGACGCAACTTGTAGCACAGGCGCGCGGCGGGGCCAAGACGACGTGCGTGGGGGCGACCCAGACCGCTTCAGAGCGCGATCTCCGACGCGCGGTAGGGCCGAACGCCGCGTCCCGCGAGCTGGGCGAGCCACGCTCCGAGCGCGTCGACCGTCGCGGCGTCCGCGGTGACGACGATCGAAGCCTGTCCGTCTAGGGCGAGCGCCGCCTCGACCGCCTTGAGCGAGGTCGAGGGCTCTACGGTGTGCGTGCGACCCACGCGGCGGACGCCGAGCACGACGGCGGTCGCCTCGGCCACACTCGTCGGCGAGGCGGGGGCGTCCACGACGAAGAGGCCTCGCGTGCCCACAGGTTGAAGCACGGCGCCGATATGCGCGGCCGAGGCCAGCAGGCGGTCGTCGCGCGTGAGCGCCACACCGACCGCGCCGGGCAGGCGGTCAAGGAGCGCCTCGGTCTGGTCGCGCAGCACCTCGGGCGGGCTCTGCGGCGAGAGCGCGCCGAGCTTGGGGCCAGAGCCTGCTCGGGGGAGCTCGACCAAGACCTCTCGACCCGCAGCCGCGAGGCGCGCGGTCAGCTCAGGTGCACCCGGCGCGTCCGGTCGCACCGCCAGGGTGACGTGCTCGTCTAGACGAAGCGCCGCGTCGGTCGCCCGAGCGTCCTGACCCAGGCCGGAGACGATGACCACGAGGCGAGGCCCGGGCGGGAAAGCGCGCAGCGCGAGCACGGGCGCGCCGGCGGCCGACACCGCGCGGTAGAGCGGTCGCCCCGGACGGTCGCCGCCGATGCTGCGTGTCAAGGTGAGCCCGGCGCTCACGAGCTGGGGGGCGATCGCGTCGAGCAGCGGGCCGCAGGGTGCCGCGTCTGGGCAGCCGAACGAGATGAGGGGGAACGTCTCGTTCGGCGCGCGACCCGCCCCGCGCAGCGGAAAACGCCCGGCGCCGCGTGCGCTGGCCGGGACGCCGGCGCGGCTCAGCGCGGCCTCGACCAGCGCGTGGGCCGCCGGGTCATCGGGCGGCGCGGGGCGCGCGTCCAGCGCGGAGGGCGGCGGCGCCTCGGCGTTGTCGAGGCGCGGGCCCGTGAGGAGGGGAAGGCCCACCAGCGCAGCAGCGGCGCCGAGCGCGCCCGCGACGAAGAGCGACCACATCGGCCGCGCGCGCTCGGGTGACTCGCTCATCGTCGGCCCCCGCGGTGGCCCCGCTCAAAGGCGGCCTCGAGCCGCAGGACCTCGAGGCCGCGCCGGACGACGGGGTCGAGGGGGGGCGTGTCGATGACCCCCGTGGCGGGCGTCGGCGCGGGCGCGGCCGTTTGCGGCATCGGCCGGTCCAAGGCGCCCTCGAGATCGGCCTCGTAGGTCGGCTGTACCGCCGGGGTGAGCGGCTTCTGGGCACTGATGCCGGCAGTCGGGACGGAGCTCAGGGGGGCGTCTGCCTCGGGCACGACCACGTCCGGCTCGATGCCCTTCGCCTGAATCGACCGGCCAGAGGGTGTATAATAGCGGGCAACGGTGAGCTTGAGCGCGCCGCCGTCGCCCAGCTCGAAGATGTCCTGCACGCTGCCTTTACCGAAGGTGCGCGTCCCGACCAAGACGGCGCGCCCGCGGTCCTGCAGGGCGCCCGCGACAATCTCGGACGCGCTCGCGCTCCCGGCGTTCACCAATACGACGACGGGCTCGCGCGCCAGAACATCGGGCCGCTCCGCCTTGAAGCGCTCGAGCATCTTCTGGTCGCGCCCGACCGTCCGCACGATCTCGCCGTCTGCCAGCATCGCGTCCGCGACCGCGACCGCCTCGTCGAGCAGCCCTCCGGGGTTGTCGCGCAGGTCGAGGACCACGCCGCCGAGGGCGCCGCCCGCAGCGAGGCGCAGCCGCCCGAGGTGATCGACAAAGGCCGCGGCCGTGCCGTCTTGAAACGCGCGCACGCTCACTAGGGCGACGTCCGGGGCAATGAGGCGAGAGACCACGGGCTCAACGTGAATGCGCGCTCGCTCAAGCTCAAATCTCAGTCCGGAGGCCGCGTCGCGCTCAACCGTGAGCACGACGCGCGTGCCCACCTGCCCACGGAGCCGGCTCACTGTGTCATCGAGCGACCACCCCCGCGTCGCCTCGCCGTCGATCGTCGCGATCCAGTCGCCCGAGCGCAGGCCGGCGCGCGCGGCGGGCGTGTCGGGGTAGACCGACACGACCTGCACGCGGGCGTCGCGCTCGTCGAGCTCCAGCCCAATCCCCGCGTACTCGCCGTCCGTGTCGTCTTGAAAGCGCGCATAGGCGTCCGCGTCCATGACTTCGGTGTGCGGGTCGAGCGCCTCGGCCATCCCGTTGAGCGCGCCGCGCACCAAGCGCTGGTCGTCCACGGCCTCGACATACTCGCGGCGAATCAGGCCGTAGACCTCGCCGAAGACATCGAGCGCGCGGTAGGCGTTGCGTCCCCCGGGGGTCGCGTGCAAGGCGTGGCCCGCCCACATCGTCGCGGCAGAGCCCAAGGTGAAGGCCGCGGCGAACGATAGGAGGGAGGGGAGGCGCATGTGGGCGCTTATCTCTTGCCGCCGCGGGCGTTTCAAGTGCGCGGCGGGCTACTCGGCTGCGAAGAACGTCGTGGGATCAACCGCCTCACCTCCGCGGCGGACCTCAAAGTAGAGCATGGGACCGCGCAGGGAGCCCGAATCCCCCACCACGCCGAGGACATCCCCGCCGTCGACCCGCTCGTTCGCGGTGCGCGTCGCGCTGTCGAGGTGGGCATAGAGCGTGTGCCAACCGTCCCCGTGCGACACGATCACCAAGTGACCGAAGCCGTCGTATCGACCGGCGAAGACCACGCGACCCTCGTGAACGGACCGCACGGGCGCGCCGAGAGGCGCCTCAATCTCGACGCCTTTGCTAAAAACGCGCGTGCCCAACTCTTCGTCTTCGCGCTGCCCGAAGGGCGTGACGACGCGCCCTGGGGTCGGCCGAGGCAGCCGGCCCCGCTCACGTTCGAAGCGGGTCGAGTCGGCGTCCGTGGGCCGAAGCGCGTCCTCGCCCTCTTGCGCGCGGCGCTTGGCCTTGAGCAGCGCGGCCCGCGACTGTCGCTCGGACTCGAGCGCTTGCCGCTGGCGCTCGAGGGCCACCGTCTCGCCCTGGACCCGCTCGAAGGCGCCTCGGCGCGCGTCGCTCGCGCTCTGCCATGCCGCCTGCGCGTCTCGCAGCGACTTGATCAGGGCCGCGTCGTGCTTCAGGACGCGACGCAGCCAGTCACGCCTGAGGACCACGTCCGTGGGGTCCTGCGCCCCGAGCAGGATGCGAAGCCAAGCGGCGTCGTCTAGGCGCCCGCGGGCCCTCAGCCGCTGCTGCACCAGCGCCTTGCGGGCGGTGACGGTCGTGGCGAACTCCGCCACGCTCTGGTCGAGGTAGGCGAGCGCGCGCCGCTCCTTATCGAGCCGCGCGCGGGTCTCGGCCTGCTGGAGCGCGAGCTGCACGATGACGCGATCGAGGGCGTCGATGCGCTCGAGCACGATCCGCTCTTGAGGGGCGTCCCGCTCGCCCTCGGCGCCGCGCGCGGGGAGCGAGGTCAGCAGCGCCACGCAGACGGCGGCAGCCCAGAGCGGTTGCACAGTTCAGCCTCGGGGGGTGGGGATTCGCAGCGACCGCCCCACCGCGACATGGCTGGCGATGACGCTGACCGCCATCGTCCCCAGCGCGAGCGCACCGATGGCGTCTGCGCGCAGAAAGTGCAGAGGGAGTCGGCCCAGCTCAAAGTGAACGCTGGCATCGTCTGCGGGGACAGCGAGGCGCCACGCAGCGTACAGGCCGGCCTGGGCGAGCGCGGCCCCCAGCAGGCCTTGAAGTGCACCCTCGAGGTAGAAGGGCGCGCGCACGAAAAGGCGCGAGGCGCCGACGAGGTGCATGACCTCGATCTCATCCCGCCGCGCGAAGAGCGCGAGCCGGACCGTGTTCGTGACGATGAAGACCACGGCGAGCGCGACGAGCACGGCGATGACAACCCCCGCGAGCTGTAGTCCGTCGCGGAACGCGCGCAGGCGCTCCAAGATGTCCTGACCCCACGCGATGTCCTCGACGACGGCCGTCTCGGGCAGCGCGCGCAGGCGGTCGGCGAGGGCCGCGAGCGTCGCCTCGTCCCGCCGCCCCGGGCGCAGGCCGACCTCGACAGACGCCGGCAGCAGGTCGGGGCCGACGCCCTCGACGAGCGCGGCGTCTGCGCCCAGCGCGGCTCGAAAGTCCGCCAGCGCCTGCTCCCGTGAGCGCAGCGTCACGCGCTCGACCTCGGGCAGGCTCACGATCTGCGCCCGCAAGCGCTCTGCGTCCGCGTCCGAGGCCTCGGGCGCCAAGAAGACGACCAATCGGACCTCGGCGCCCCACGTCTCCGCAAGCCGGTCGACGTTCTCGAGCACCATCAGGCAGGCCGCGAGCACAGCGACGGCGAGCGCAATCGTGCTCACCGCGACGAGCTGAACCAGCGGGGACTGCCGCATCGAGCCGAGCGCCTGCCGAATGAAGAATCGCAGTCGGTGGAGCACCGCGCTCACGAGACGTCCTCGACCAAGCGACCACCTTCGAGGGTCACGCAGCGGCGGGGGTAGGCGGCCAGCAGGCGCGGGTCGTGCGTCGCGATGAGCACAGTCGTCCCCCGCGTGTTCACATCCACCAGCAGGTTCATGATCTCGAACGTGAGCGCGGGGTCCAGGTTTCCCGTCGGCTCGTCGGCGAGCAGGATCGTCGGCTCGTTGACGAGCGCGCGGGCGATGGCGACGCGCTGCTGTTCCCCCCCGGAGAGGCGGTCGGGGAGGGCGTTGAGCTTGTCACCGAGCCCGACCTGCCGGAGAACGGTCGCCACCCGCCGCCGGATTTCGTCCGGCGGATGCCCAACGACCTCCATCGCGAACGCGACGTTGTCCCAGACGGTGCGGTTCGAGAGCAGCTTGAAGTCCTGAAAGACGACGCCGATGTTGCGGCGCAGCAGCGGGATCCCGCTCTCCCGCATGCGGTGGATGTTGCGCCCCGCGATGATGATCTGCCCGTGAGTCGGGGCCTCGGCGGCGAAGAGCAAGCGCAGCAGCGTGCTCTTGCCCGCGCCGGAGGGGCCGGTCAGAAAGACCAGCTCGCCGCGCTCGACCTGCAGCGTCACGTCGTCGAGCGCCCGGCGCTCGCGATCGTACTGCTTCGTCACATGGAACAGCCGGATCAGCGGCTCGGCGTCGCTCACGTCTCGTCGACATCCTCAAGGAGCCACGCGAGCGCGACGTCGTCGAAGCGCTGCTCCGAGACAAGGTCGGTCGGGAACTCCACGGTCACGCGGGGGGCGCGCATGGGCGCGGCGGCGGGGGGGATGACGTTCGGCAAAGAGAGGCGCTCTTGGATCGCGGCGGGTCGGGCGACGGCCGGCTCGGGCGGCGTGGTGGGCAGAGACATCGGCGCCGGTGTTGGCGCGGGGCCGCCGACCGGCAGGTCCTTGCGCTTGGCCATGGGGCGTTTGGCGAGCTCGTCGAACTCGCCGGCGAGCAGTGCCGCGTGCATGGCGCGCAGCTCGGCGCGCATGTGCTCCCGAACGCGCTCCACCATGTCCGGCTGCCCGACGAGGTCGGCGTAGTCGAGCTTTCGGCTGCCCAAGATCGTGCCGAAGATGAAGAGGTGCGTCATGATGACGGGGTTGCCGGGGCCCGAGTCTTCGGTCTGGACGTGGAACGTCTTGCCCTTGTAGCGGATGTCGAGGTTGAAGCCGGGGATCATGCCTGCCCTCCGCCGGGCGGGCCGCCCATGAAGACGTCCACGTGCTCGAAGGCGCCGAGCTGCTCCCCCCAAAAGCGCCGCGCGACGTCCCCGACACGGTCCGGCGCGTCTGTGACGCAGAAGCGCTGCGGCGGTGAGCCGTCGCCCTCGGGCGCCTCAAGGCCCGCGCGCCGCAGGAACGCTGCGACGTCCCGCGCCACGGCGGTCGCGGAGTCGACGACCTCGACGGAGCGACCGAGCAAGCGCTGCGCGGTCTCCGTGATCACCTCGCGCAGCAGCGGGTAGTGCGTGCAGCCCAAGATGATCGTGTCCACGCGAGTGCCGGCGAGCGGCCCGAGGTACTCCTGTGCGACGAGGCGCGTGACTTCGTGCGCGGTCCAGCCCTCTTCAACGAGCGGCACGAAGAGCGGGCACGCGATCTGAACGACCTCGCGGTCGGGGTCGAGCTCGTGGATCGCCTGCTCGTAGGCGCCCGAGCGGACGGTCACGGGCGTGCCGAGCACGGCGATCGCGCCGCCCCGCGAGGCCTCAACCGCGACCCGCGCCCCGGGCCGAATCACACCGAGCACCGGGACATCGCCGCCGTCGGCCAAGCCGCCGAGGGCGTGCGCTGACACCGTGTTGCACGCGATGACGACGAGCTTGACGTCTTGGCGCTTGAGGAACGCGACGTTGTTGCGGGCGTAGCGCACGATGGTCGCAGGAGAGCGCGTCCCGTAAGGCACGCGCGCCGTGTCTCCGAGGTAGACGATCGCCTCGCGCGGCAGTACCGCGCGGATCGCAGCTGCGACGGTCAAGCCGCCGAGCCCGGAGTCGAAGACGCCAATGGGTGCGCTCATCGGGCCGGCACGCTAGCCACGCCGGCGGCCGGGGTCAATCGCCGCGCGTCAGGGTCCGCCGAAGTCCGTGCAGTACGTGATGCGGATGACGGCCTTTTCGACGGCCGCGGGCAGGTCGTGCTCGACGGCCACCGCGATGGTGCCGAGCTCAAGCGCGGGCGGGTCATCGAGGTCGTACATGTTCGTGTCGATGAGCGTCGTGAGCTTGGGCAGCGATACCGACTGCTCCGGCACGCCGTTGAAGAAGCACAGGGGGGTCAGGTCCAGCTCGGCCGACGCGCTGCCGGTGCTTGCGAAGATGGGCGGCTGCGACGGGCCGAATGACCGAACCTCAAGGCCCGCCTTGCCCGAATCGCGGGAGTCTAGGCAGTTGCCGTTCACATCCGACAGGCGCACGACGAGGTCAGCGGCGCCGTTGCGCGGGATGATGACGTCGACGTCTTGCACGCCGTCGTTGTTCATGTCGGCGCGGCAGCCGCCGACGGGGCGGGGGACGCCGCGCCCGCAGAGCGTGTTCGGGTTGTTGTAGCAGTCGAGATTATCGGCCGTGCCGAACTCCGAGTAGAGCGGGTCGAGCGCGCCGAGCCACACCAGGGTCGTCGACGCCCAGATCTGCGTCTCGGCGTCCCACTCACCGTTGCCGGGCGTGTACGCGCCGTCGTTGTCGAAGACGTCCTCGTACGGCTCGCCCTCGTCGTAGGCGTTGTTGTCGTTCACGTCGATGTAAGGCTCGCCGAGGTCGTG
>Ga0164295_10000609_pt1 | contig 30096 bp, 26 predicted proteins | sample GEODES006metaG_FD_111798 | JGI IMG/M metagenome (GOLD analysis project Ga0164295, IMG submission 111798) | Oligotrophic lake water microbial communities from Sparkling Lake, Wisconsin, USA - GEODES006 metaG | ecosystem: Environmental > Aquatic > Freshwater > Lake | place: USA: Sparkling Lake... | reverse complement strand
GGCGGTTTCGAATTCTGTGCGAGAAATTGAGAGTGATTGAAGAATCATGCTTTAGGGAAGTGTAATTGAATCCAGAACTACCTGGAGACCCATTACGTAGCTTTCGCCAGGCTTGCAATAGTCAAGTGATGCCGCAAGTTCGGCAACTTCAGCCTCTGAATTGACTGGTACGAACTGCACTGTGTCCCATTTACGGCCGTCACCAATGATGGTGCCTTCTGCAGAGAAGTTGATTGCTCCGGGAAGGGCAGCAAATGCGCCCGCACGGTCCGGGGTCTGGCGCACGATCATGACAACAGTGCGAAGTTCAAGTGGCGTTGGGCGGTTACGTGAATCAAGTGATTCATCTTCCGGACGGCAGCAGACCAATGTGGTGCGCAACATTCCGGCAGCTTTATGAACGTGCTTTTCGCCGAAGTCTTTGCGGCTTTGCATTTCAATAAAAGACTTACGTGTGGCGTAACGAACGATGGCAATTCGATCCCAGTCTTCGTCACCAACGTTGTTGCTGGTCACATCGCCAGCAAACACAATGGTTGCTCCAATCTTGTTCAAGACTGATGCTGGGTTGTAGCGGTCGTCAGCTTCGCGTCCGCTGATTGCATGATCAACAACGCCGTCTTCTGAATACTGAGCTACCTCGTGATACTTCATCAGGTTGACCATGTACAGCGGGCCGTCTTCTTCAGGCGGGCGAGTTGCAAGGAACATGCCATATTCCTTATCGACTGTTCCGTAGTTATGACTGAGGCGAGGTTTGTCTGACATGGTGTTCCTTCAAGGTTTGTAACCGACAAAGAAATGGTAAACCACGGTCCGTCTAACAGCCGTAATGAGACTGAATAGCCTGTGTATTAAAGGAGTGGCCCCCACACCTCAAGGTGGTTTACCCGCTCAACCCGGCGAATAGTGCGTAGGTCAAGGATTGATTCGAGGCCGGCATCGCGAAATGCGGTTCGAATTGCAGCCTGGGAAACTGCGTCACATTCAGCGACTGCATCCTGAAGGCGTTGCAATAGCCAGAAGCGATAGGGCATAACAGCAGTCTCAATCTCGATGCCACGCCAGGCAAAAGATGTCATGCCAATTCCGCGAGCGCCTGGGTCTGGCAATCCGTTGGTGCCGGTAACAAGGTCTTGCTGTTTGACGAGCCAATTGTTTGCGTATTCCACATGCGCAGTTATCTCTGGTAGGTACTCTTCGGCCACGTAACGCATCATGGCTACCAATGTGTCAGGCAACGTGTCATTGGTGACTAGTTCACGAGGCTCTGTGGATGATTCAAAAAATTCACCGTCGTAGGGTTCATACGTGGTCATCCGTTCCACCCAACGACCAACGCGTGGCGCAGTCTTTTTGATGAGTGCGGTCGGTGCAGGGTCTCGGAATAGGTGAGCCCACATTGGCCCCATGAGGCAGTAGTCACCGAGCGTGGGGCGATTTCCAATAAGGTACGCGTTTTCTCCCAAGTGTGCACTGAACAATTCAAGCCATTCTGCAAATGAGCTTTCAATAGCTTCTATCGAATGTGAGCCAACGCCGAAAGTGACTGCAGCTTTGCGCATGCGTCCGCTTGACCGAGCAAAGTTGATGTGCTCTTTTCCTTCAGTCATCTTTGGAATAACACTGATAGAAAATTCGCTCTCCAAGAACGCAATGTTCTGCTCATCAAAGTTCCAGCGATAGTGCATGGCAGGACGTAAAAGTCCTTCGCCACCAAACAATTCGAACAAGTGGCTAACTGCTCTGTGAACAGGAGTAATCGGCCTGATAGGAAACCGCGACAACTTCACTTCATTATCGAAAAAGTCAATAATGTCGGCGCCATCTTGAATAATGCGGCCATCGGGTGTTTCAAGACAGGGCATGATCCAGCGACCAACGGTAGGCACGACGTGCTTCAGGTAGCGCTCACTGTTTGGGTGCACCTCAACGAAGTTGATGTTGTTCTTGCGTAAGTACGAACGTACTTTCCCGGTGTAGAGAGAAACAGGTCCTCCGTAGAGGATGTATGGAGAATCAGTCATTGGAATTATCGTTTCAGTGAATGGACGGTAGAAGCATCTGGTACCTAACCATAGTCGTAAGAAATCTGGGTCTAACTAATCAGAAAATTCCCTGATTAGTTAGGTCACAGCGTGGTGGCCGCGATGGCGTCAAGTATGTGGGCTACACGAATTGAATCTGCGCTAGACACAATCCAACCGTCTTCACCATCAATTAATCGGCTGACGTTCTCCATCATTTCAACAAAGGCATTGGTAATCGGGAACTCTTCAAGAACATCGTTGACCAGTAGGGAACTGACTTCGTTCCATGTTGTAAATGATTCACCCGACTCGGTGCTAATTTGCCCCTGAGTACCTCGAACAATGAATTGCTGATTACTTGGCAATGCGAATGAGCTCACGGCGTGTGCAGTGATGTTCTTATTGATTCGCACATTCACATCAGTAGTGAGATCAATACCGGTCGGCCCCACTGTGCGCGCAAGTCCAGTAATTGAGAAATCAGCAGCACCCTTTGTAAGGGCAACCCACGCGTGGGCTTGATAACAGCCCACATCAAGTAATGCTCCGCCACCCATCGACGGGCTGAGACGATAGTTGTCGGTCATTTCAGACGTAAATGTAAATGCAGTCTCAATGTGCTGAATGTCTCCGATTAGCCCGGTTGCAACAAGATCAACAATGCGAGCGAACCGTGGATGCCATCTGCCCCACACTGCTTCAATAAGAAGCCGGCCATTACGGGCGGCGGTATCGAACATGGCTGCTGTTTCAACTGCATTCAATCCAAGTGGCTTCTCACAGAGAACGTGCTTGCCGGCCTCGAGCGACTTGGTCACCCATTCGATATGTTGGCTGTTTGACAAACTGATGTACACGGCATCAACACGTTCATCAGCTAAAAGATCGTCATACGTTGCATGCACTCGTTCTGGTTCCAGAGTCGCAGACCTTTGCTCGTCGCGACTTGCGACCGCATACAAGTGTGCTCCGCGCGACGCGTGCACTGCTGGGGCGAGACCACGACTGGCAACAAAGCCAGCGCCAAGAAAGCCCCAGTTAACTGTCACGTGTTATGACCGACAAAGCCTTGGTACAACAGGCATCGCGTTTTTAATGGCAGATTCTTCGGCAGCCTGCATAATTGCCACAACATTGCGCGACTGAATTGCATTGACTTCCATTGGAGTTCCATTGTTGATGAACTCAACGATTGAGCGATGAAACTCGTGCGGTTGAAGAGGCTGCAATGATGCAATACGTGATGTTCCGTCAATGTGATGCACGGTCAAGATTGCGGGCAAGTCAGCTACGGCTGGCTCGCCTGCAGGGTCCCAATCGCCAATGATTGCGCCTTCAGTACCAAGAACATAGAACTTTGGCTTACGAGCAGCGGCAAGATCAGAATGAACAAACGTTGCTTGCTTGCCATTTGTGAATGTCACGGTTACGTGCGCGTGGTCTGCGTTTGTTGCATGGGTCCATACGCGCTTGTGGTTTTGTCCGCTGACATGAGCAACGTCATCAGGAATGATGTTCAGAATCTGATCAAGGAAATGGCTTCCCCAGTCGAAAATCGCACCGCCAGATACTTCGGCATTCGAATGCCAGTAATCGCATGGGCGTGAGTACCCGCCGACAAAACTGTCGTAGTGGTACACATCGCCAATTTCACCAGAGCGAATGATTTCGCGCATTGTTACAAAGTCATCATCAAATCTGCGGTTCTGGTACACCACGAGCATGAGATTCTTTGCTGATGCAAGCGCAATCAACTCATCGCATTGATCAGCAGTAAGGGCCATTGGTTTTTCAAGGACTACATGAATGCCACGTGACAGTGATTCCTTAGCCCATTGGAAATGACTATTCGGAGGCGTTGAAATAACGACAAGATCAAGAAGGCCAGAATCGAGCATTTGGGTGGCATCACTAAATGCGGTTGCCTTGGGGGCAAGTTGCAAAGCTGCTTCGACACGTTCCGGATTGGTGTCACATACGGCCAGAAGTTCGAGACCATTTGTGTTCTGGACTGCCAGGTTGTGCTCATGTCCGATTGCACCATAAGCAAGGAGACCGACGCGAATAGTGCCTAAATTCATTCCTTTAGACATTATCCGCTGCCTCCTGTACTAAGGAACTTGGGCCCTGTCCCTATTGTCACAGGGAGTGATTCTCGGCCCTATTCGTGAGAGGTTTTTGAGGCGTTCTTCCTGATGGTGAGTAGTTGGCGACGAAGCATGAAGCCATCACCGGGGCCAAGGACAAGCTTTTCGAAAAGGTAGCCAAGAGGAAAGTTGGCGTGAGAACGCATACGAGTCACGAGACGGGTTCCTTGCGGATCATCACGCAATTCATACGCAAGAGTGAAGTGAAGTTTCGGCGACTTCTTGCCAGGTGATTTGATTTCAAGAACAAAGTGTCTCGGTGCCTCAACAATGGCAGCGGTGAATGAAATCGGGCCAGAAGGGACTTTGTCTCCCGCTTCAACTGTCTGCCATTCATCATGAATGGTGGTTGCGCTCTTGCGACCAAGGTTGTCAAGCCAGTCGTAGCTATACCAACCGGCACGTCCGAAACCCATTTGGCGAATCCAAGGAAAGACATCTTGTGGGGGAGCACTGATAGTTATTGAGCGTGTTGCAATCAGCGATGCGTTTTCACACAAGTCGTCTCCAACAACAGAACTTTGAATTTCTTCGTGAGTGGAGCCCCAAAATTGAAACATCTTGATGTCGTGAATGGTAACAATGTTTTGTATTTGCTTACAATAAGGACGAGTCATAGGAGACTTATTAGCGTTCCATTGTTTGTAGCCCAAGAAGTTGGCCGCACGCTCACTGACGATGGCGACTGGATGCCCACGATCACGATTGATGTGTCTACGTCGCCCGCGGTGGCAGATCTTGCCCGAGTGCACGCTGTTGAGGGAATAGGCGATGTGAGTACTCATGCGATTCGTCAAGATGACACTGTCTTAGTAGGGGTGCAATTAACGAGTCCCGTACAAGCAATGTTTGCCGTTGCGTTTAGTTACTCACTGCACCAGGAATTTCTCAATGAAGTGGCAGATGCCGGCTCACTAGTTTTCGCTACAACCGCCACAGAATCAGCTCATGAAGATCGGCCGTTGTGGCTCAGTGTTGATATTGACGGAACCGCCCTGCGTCAAACCTTGCAGATTGACATTAAATAGCTACAGCGCGAAAGCACTAGAGGGTAGGTCTGTCTCACCATCGGCAATTGCTTGCACAATGCGGCGCGCTACTTGAACCGGGTCGAGGCCAGTTGGGAACTTCGGAGGCGTACCGGCAATTGCCCGGGACGCCAAACCGGTTTCTGTATGCGGTGGGCGAGCGTCGATAACTCTGACTCCAGATCGACGTGCTTCGCGACCAAGAGCTTCATTAAATGAACGTGTGGCAGCTTTTGAAGCGCCGTACACCGACATGCCCGGCAAGTTCTGTTCTGCGATAACACCGGAAATACCAACGAGAACTGACCCAGTTTTCATGCTCTGCAGTGCTGCTTGCATCAGAAAGATGTGGCCGAATGTGTTCGTGAGGAACAGTTCCTCAATCGTGTCAACTGATGTCGTGTCGATAGGCCCGAAAGCAACAACACCCATTGCATTAATAACAATGTCCACAGAACCGTGCTTTGCAGCAACCTCGGCTATGGCTGCGGTGGCTGCCTCAGGGGAGCGAAGATCAGCAGTGATGTGAGACGAATCAGCAATGTTGGCCCGTGAGACTGTGACAACAGTGCATCCTCTGGCTTCAATCTCACTTCGCAGTGCACTGCCAAGACCGCCAGTACCCCCGGCAATGATGGCTACTTTTTGTGCAAACTCGAATGGTGTTGTCATATGGCTTCTGAAGTTATCAGGGGTTCTGATTGAGTGGGGCAACGGTCGGTTCTATTTACTTGGGGTGCTCTAGGAAGTAGTTTTTCATAGTGTCCGATAAGGAAAAATCTTCGCAACCGTTGGCTTTGAAAGCTGCGAGCAAAGTGTGGTTCGGAATCTCGTTGCGCACCTTTGGCGGGCCTGCTGGGCAGATTGCTGTGATGCACGATGAACTAGTCGAGAAGCGACGTTGGATAGGCGAGGAACGGTTTTTACATGCTCTTTCGTTCTGCACACTTTTACCTGGTCCAGAGGCACAGCAACTTGCGATTTATCTTGGGTGGTTGCTGAACGGCACGGCTGGTGGGTTGATTGCGGGCATTCTGTTTGTTATCCCGGGATATGTCACGTTGATGATCTTGTCTGCGATCTATGCGCAGTGGGGTGAAACTGTGGGTGTTGCTGCAGTCTTTGCTGGGCTTGGTCCCGCGGTACTTGCAATTGTTGCTCAGGCATTGTGGAGAATTCGTAAGCGCGCTCTCACAAATAATTTCTTTTGGGTGTTGAGCTCACTTTCATTTTTCGCGCTCATCATGTTCAACATTCCATTTCCTGCAGTTGTTGCAGCTGCGGGATTAGCAGGAGTGTTGGCCAATAAAAGTCGACCGCATTGGTTTGTGAAACCGCCTGTTGTGGTGTCTGAAGGGGAAACACCACCACTCATCCCAGACGAAGCCTTGCATGGCGAAAAGGCAACGATGGCGGGGTCTTTAAAGGTTCTGGTTATTGGCCTTTTTCTTTGGGCGTTGCCAGTTGTCATTGCTGCTTTCTCACTCGGAGGCAATCATGTGTTTGTGCAACAAGGTTTGTTCTTCTCGGGTACAGCTGTTGTCACATTCGGTGGCGCATACGCGGTATTGGCATATGTGGCTCAACGCGCAGTCAATGTTTTTCAATGGTTGATGCCAGGGGAAATGGTGAACGGATTAGCGCTGGCAGAAACCACCCCAGGACCTCTCATCATGGTGGTGCAATTCGTTGGTTTTCTCGGAGCATTTCGTAACCCAGGAGATCTCAATCCATGGGTTGCTGCGATAGCTGGCTCAACACTTGTTGTGTGGGTCACCTTTGTACCGTGTTTTCTATTTGTCTTCTTGGGTGCACCCCATGTGGAGGGGCTACGAAAGAACCGCGCAATATCTGCGGGGTTGACAGCGGTAACAGCAGCTGTTGTCGGAGTCATTGCAAATCTTTCTGTGTACTTTGCGTTGCACACCCTGTTTGAAAAAACACATCGTTATTCATACGGAATCATTGAGACAACTTTGCCTAATTGGGAAACACTCAATATTCGGTCTGGCTTGTTGACCGTGCTTGCCGGATTACTTGTATTCAAATACAAGCGCAGCACAGTGCAAGTAATGATTATTTGTGCCATTGTCGGTAGTGCTGCTTACCTACTCGCTTCCTAGAACTTCAGTCTGAGATTTGTGTTGTTTACCTGATTTCTGTGCCTAGTTCATTTAGAGAAATGTTGTTGGACACGAAGTCAATATGGGAAATAAAGTCTGCTGATGAGTACTTTTTCACAGTCAATTCCTCGTTCGCGTAGAACAATCGGAGTTTTATTTCTCGCAGGGGTTTTGGCCGGATTCATAGGTAGTGGTTCTGCAATTGCAGCCCCATCAACAACCGTGACATGGAAAGTTTCTTCGTTAGCACCTCGTCAGGTAATCAATTTGTCTGCTGTTGTTTCAACAAACTCGTCAGGCGTTAAGACCTGGTCAAAAACTGGCGCGTGCACGTTGACGCCATCCAATAAACCTACGAAGTTGACAATGGGCACCTCTGGCTCGTGCGTGTTGACATTGAAGATTGCGAAATCAAAGACTCACCCAGCGAAGTCATCAAAGAAAACAATCACACTTCTTGCCCCGACTTCCACAACAACTGTGACTGTGCCGATGATGACAACAACAACAGCGAAGCCGACTACAAATACGACTGTTGCACCGTCAACCTCTGCTGCGACCATTACAACTAGTGGTATCGCCTACACGCCGACAAGTGTCAGAATTTCAGTTGGGCAATCTGTGGCATTTGATGTCAGTTCGTCTCATGATGTGAAGTGGCAAGATGGAAGTGCTGGTCGCGGTGCTACTGGCGCCCCGTATTCACGAACATTTTCAAATGCCGGAACCTATTCGTTCTTTTGCTCGATTCACACGGAGATGACCGGAACAATCACAGTCGGATAGATTGCAACAGATGTTGCAGATTTCAGTACAGAAGTCAGAAGACATCACCGCGATTATCGAGCGGGATTTCGCAGGGCTTTACTCAGGTGCTTTGGGAATCAGTTCAATAACTGGTGGACAAACTGCCGCTAATCAAGCCCTCGCAAATTTGGATATCACCGGATACGCCAACATGCGTAATCAAGTCTTTCCAAAATCAAGTCGTGGTGCCTCAGTGTTGTCGCCCTACATTCGCCATAATATTCTGACTCTTAGCGATGTCTCTAAAGCAGTCCGCACGGCGCCATACAAAGATCGTGAAAAGTTTCAGGACGAACTCTTATGGCAAGAGTACGCAAGACATTTGTATGCCCGGATAGGCGTCCAGCTTTTTGAGAATCTGCGGTTTGAAACAAATAAGGATGTGGCTGGCGATGGTTGGAATCGCGAAATGCGTTGTATTGATGAAGTTGTTACCGAATTAGAAACTGATGGATGGCTAGTGAACCAAACCCGAATGTGGTTGGCTTCCCAATGGACGGTACGCGATGAGAAGGGTTGGCTGTTCGGGCAAGAACGAATGCATCAACAGTTGCTCGACGGATCACGTGCTGCAAATCTTCTTGGCTGGCAGTGGACCGTCGGTTCCGGCACGGGAAAACCGTATGGGTTTTCAAAATGGCAAGTCGACAAACGCGCTCCTGGGTTATGCACGAAGTGCTCACTTGTTGGAAATTGCCCGGTAGCTGAGTTTCCCGAGGAGAGAACGCTTGCTCACACTGCGAACAATGACCTACTTGAGATTGATCCTGATCTTGCTGCAACTCGGGGCCCCATAGCGCCTCTGCTGAACAAGAGTGCAGAGTATGTGTTGCTGACCATTGATTCACTAGGTGATGCTGATCCTGCTCTCGTTGCTCATCCTGAACTCCCCGTTGTATTCGTGTTCAACGAGCCTGCCCTACGAAAACTTCAACTCAGTTCACAACGAATCGCGTTCTATCTTCAGACTCTTCACGATCTGTCAACACGAAGAGATCTGAGTGTCTATCTCGGCGACCCATACCAATTCGCAATGGACAATGCAGTCGCAGTGACCTTTGCACCAGTTCCTTCATTTAAAAAGTACAAAAACCTTGCAGAAGTCCATCCATACCCATGGTTAAGAATGCCCCACGCGAGGTCCGTGAAGAGTTTCTCTTCGTGGAGAAAAAGCCTTACAAAGACTGCCTAGGCACCCAAAAATCGCCTATGCCGTGGCGGAAAGGGCCATATTTTGTGCAAAGTCAGATGGTGTTGTAGCCCTGGTCGGTATAAATTTGGGCATGACCTTGATTATTCGCGATTTGTTGTCTTCTGATATTGGCCCAGCTGTGCGGCTGTTGGAAGAATGTCGCTCGTTGCCCGACACAAAGCCCGCCGACATTGCTCAATTCGTGAATGACGTGTCGTCTAACGCACCAGGTGTAGTTGCTGTCGATGACGAACGAATCATTGGAGTTATTCAGGCTCGTGTTGTGTCTGATGACGCGTGGATCAATGTTGTGACGATTGATGCCGCGTATCGTCATCAAGGAGTCGGCTCAAAAATGCTGGTGCGTCTTGAAGAAAAGTTGATGCACCTTGGTGTTCGTAAAATTTCTGCATTGTTGTCAAAATCACAAGCGGGAGAAACAGCTCTGGTGAATCGTGGCTTTTCTGCGATTCATGATCTGATTTTGTATGAAAAGTTGGAGCCGATTGCGCCCACTGCAATGCGGATTGTTGATCAATATGGTGGAGAAATTTTGTCTCCCGACCTATGGGATCGTGTCGCGGGTATGCATGCCGAGAAGAAAATAATTGACGGTCGTGTTGTGGCCCCGTTGGCTGACCCAACTACTGCAGAGAGAGTCGGCGTGAAAGCGCCCGCGACTGTTCTGCTTTTTGGTCCTCCAGGAACTGGAAAGACAACATTTGCGAAGGCGATTGCTGGACGACTTGGTTGGCCGTTTATTGAGTTGCTTCCTTCCAAATTAGAAAGTGGGAGTGATTCAATGTCGTCAGAACTTCGTCAAGCAATGACTGAGTTACTGCAGTTGGAACGAGCTGTTGTCTTTATAGATGAGTTTGATGAAATCGCATCTGCGAGAGAACGCAACCCAGCCACAAAAGGGGTAGTCAACGAGTTGTTGAAAATGATCCCGTCGTATCGCTCAACTCCGGGCCATCTTTTGGTCTGTGCCACAAACTTTGTTGGTGACATTGACGCTGCAGTTTTGCGTCCGGGCAGATTTGACTTGGTCATTCCCATTGGGCCGCCAGACCTCACAGCACGTCTTGCACTATGGGAAGCTGCGCTGTCACGTATCAATCAACAAGGGGTTGACATTGAAAAGGTTGCGAAAGCAACCGAGGGTTTCACCCCGGGCGATGTTGAATTGGCCGCCCAACGCGCAGCCACCTCGGCGTTCGACCGAATTCGCGACGGTGTCGAACCGTCATATGTATCTTCTGACGATATTGATGCTGCAATTGCCCGCACAAGGGCTTCAGTCACGCTTGAGATTCGTCAACGTTTTAGCGAAGAAGCGGACCGCTTCGCCCGGGTTTAGGCAATTCATTCGCTGACGTGCACGATGAGCCAGTCGCGCTGAACAGGGTGTGATAGGAATGCCTTACTTAATCAAAACTAAAGAGGTTTATCATGTTAAGAAAATTGAAATCACTGGGTTATAGCGCAAATCTTTCTTACGCACTCGGGTTCTTGTCAGTTATTGCCAGCATTGTTATTTGGTTCACACAAGGTGGAACAGAAGCAGGCGAGGCAGGCGCAGCCGGCGAGCGATTCGGAATCTTTATCGGTCTCTGGGCACCAACATTCATGTCCATCGGCAACGGCATCGACAACTTAAAAGACTAGAAAGTTAGGTCTCGCTATAAGCGAGCAAAACTCATAGCAAAGACTGCGAACGTGACTGCCAGAACAACAACTGGTGCCACAAAGCGCTTTAGGTCTTCCATGGTGACAGGGTAACACCCGTGTTACGAGGCGTACACCGCTGTTTGGAAGTCGAAGAAATGACCGGATGTTTGAGCGTCAAAGAACGGAAGTACTTGGCTCATGTAGCAACCTGCAATGCCAGTTGTCCTGTCGATCCAAAAGTAACTGTTGAACGCACCCGCCCAAGTGAGTGCACCAGCAGGACATCCGTTTGGTAGTGCTTCTTCGTTGATTAAGAACGTCAGGCCCCACGTCTTTGGTACGCCTGGGTAAAACTCGCCGTCACTGAAGAATGCGGGGTTCGCAGACTTGAGTTCCCCAACACGAACGTCTCCCATATTGTTCTTCGCCATTTGTGCAACAGTTTTGGCACCGAGCACTCGAGTGCCTTCGAACTCTCCATCATTGAGAATCATGCGCATGAATCGCGTGTAGTCACTCATTGTTGAGAACAATCCGCCGCCACCGCTATCGAACTCGGGATTTTCAGCTGGAGGCATTTGAAATGACATGAAAGAAGAATCTGGTGTGCGCAGATGCAGGGCTGCTTTTCGCTCCAACATGTTTGGAGTACAGGTGAAGCCAGTGTCAACCATTCCCAGCGGTTCTAGGAGATGCTCGGCGAAGTAATCGCCAAGTGTTGTTTTAGTAACGCGCTCAAGAATTAGTCCTGCCCAGTCAATTCCCACTCCGTATAACCACCGTGTACCCGGATCAAACATGAGTGGGGTCTTGAGCGAATCAAGACGTCGAGTGAGAGAACCGGGGGTGTTGGTTGCTGTGTACCACTGGGCGAGATTCTGGTCCGTGAAGTCGTAGGCATAGCCAGAGGTGTGTGTCAACAAATTACGCAGCGTGACTTGTGAATGAGCATCACGCAAGATTGGTTGTCCAGCTTCGTCAAATCCATCAAGTACTTGTGGCGATGCAAACTCTTCGCAATATGTTTCTGCGGGTGCATCAAGATCAAGATGACCCTGCTCAACCAATTGCATCACAGCTGCGCCGGTTATTGCCTTCGTCATTGAAGCTATGGCGCCCACAGTGTCAGTAGTCATGACGTCGCCTGTACCGATTGTTCGTTCACCAGCTGAGCCGAGGTAGGTCAACCCGTCTTTGTCTACCAACGCAGCAACCACTCCGGGCACATGGCCATTCTTTACGCCTGCTGCGAGCAGATCATCAAGTCTTTGTTTCATGTTCATGACTACCTCTTATATATAACGTCAGTATCAATTGGCAGACTACTCGCAATCAACACGACGAATTTTTGGGGTGGGGGAATAGACCGCATTTCAAATTTAGTGAATCACATGCCCTGCCTTGCTTGCATTGTGCATGGCATATACATTCGATGCATCATGAGAAAACGAACAATAACAACATCAGTAGTCGCACTCTTTCTAATGAGTGGAACAGGTGGCACTCAGAAATTTGTTTCGTCGCAGATCACCTCACGAGTCGAACGAGAAATGCCCAAGGCATCTGGGGTTCGAGCTTCTATCCCACTGGCGGATCTGCCTAGCAATATCGCATCTGACTCAATCAAGTCAGTAATCGTTGACATTGAGAGTTACTTCCTCAAAGAAAATAACATAAATACTTCGCTCAAAATTACTGCAAAAAACATCAGTAAATCTAAACCAACACTTATCGGGTCATTGGACGTAACAGCCACAATTCCTGAATCATCGCTGGTTGAATCAGCAGAATTCAATGATCCAAGAATTGTGGGGGACACATTGCAGGTCTCAGTGGGCCCAGGTGGTGCAGGAACTGCGGTATTGAGTCCAAGATATTCGGACAACCAACTCTATTTTGAAATTCGAAGTGTTTCATTTATGGGCAGGGAAATTCCTGCGTCGTCCTTGCCTTCAGATCTCCAAAGTCAAATTAAAAGCAGGAGCCAGCGGACTCTGGCACCTCCTAAAGGGCTGAAAGTGCAGTCTGTTTCGCTAAGCAGCAAAGGTCTTTCCCTTAAGATGCTCGGAAGCAACGTCGAGTTGGCCAATTTGGGCTCAGCGCTATAGGAGCAATCATGAATTTAGATTTCAATAAAGTATTTCCGACGGACCCTTCTATTTTCGAAGGTTCTCAATTCGTTCGGATAATCGCAGCGTTACTTTTATTCGTGGTTGTAGTGCGTAGTTGTATCCACTTGTTTGCAGCTGATGGCGGAGCTCAACGCATCGCAGGCATAGACACTTCTGTTGAAGGTGGAAAGAACATCATCGCGATGTTTCATCAATGGGGAGCTATCCAGCTAATTCTTGGCGTGCTGCTTATTGTGCTGTTCTTTCGCTATCCAGGGTTCACACCACTGATTGTGCTCACCCTCGCGTTCGACCCAGTAATGCGTTTTGTTGCCAGCCGCATCTTGAGCGTGACCTCCACAAGAACTCCTCCCGGCGCAAAGTTAAACGCCCCCGCATTCGTGGTTCTCACGTTGTTGTTCATTGCTTCATTGATGAACTAACAGCCCACAGGCTTCGATACGTTGTCGGCATTTGGCTGGTGTTGGCAACCTCACCATATATATAAATGACGTGAGGTGTGTTGGCGAGCTCCACACCGCAGTTGGCTGCACACTGAGGAGGTTCGGTGTGGGCTCTCCAAATTGTGCAAGGGGTCAGTGTCGCGCACCCGTATGAATTGACCTCCGAAAACTTGTAAATCAGACATAATGTCAGTTATGTTTGGAATTGGAGCTTTTAACTATGTCGTTACAACCTAATTTTGCACGCAAATCAAAGGTGTCCCGCGTGGCGATGGTGTGTGGTGCGTTGGCGTTGTTTACGACATCTGGTCTCTGGCGTAGTCGCTGGATTTACGCTAAGTGATGCAAAAACTGCGGATTGCCAAGTTTCGAATTTTTGGTATCGCAGTTATTTTGTCGTTGACTTCTTGTGGTGGCAGTAGTTCTGGCGACGGTGCTCCAGTGTTGGTGGAGGCTGTCGCTACAACGTTGCGGCCCACTCCAGACGGCTTCTCGTTCCCTAATTTTCCCGCTTCGGCGACGCCAGCTGCTTTTGGTGACGGCGAATTGTTTGACATGTTCGGTGCGCAAGCATGCGTCAACGGTGTGGCGAGCCCATGTGTTGCTACAGCCGAGGCTGCAGCATGGGCTCGCATGGTGAACCAAGCCCGCATTGCCGGTCACTGTGAAGGTCTCGTGGTCGAGGCAGCAGAGCGCTTCGATCTGCGGATAAGCCCTCCCGCGTTCGAGTTGTCGAATGATGGTGTCATCACCACCACCATCATCAAAAAGTTTGCCACCCAGTTCCTTCCAGAGGTGCAAGATGAACGTGGCGAATGGGCGGGGCGTTCATTGCGCAACATCGTGAATTCCCTCGGTGCCGCATTTCAACTGGGCACGACGCCGTATGTACTGGGCCTGTATTCGCCGCGTGGCGGCCACGCAGTGTTGCCCTACGCAGTTGAGTTCGAAAGTGACGACGTGGCAATTGTGCGCGTGTACGACTCCAACTGGCCGGGTAAAAACCGGTTTGTGAGAATGGATTTGGTGACAAACCGGTGGACCTTTTCATTCGCGGGCCCCGACCCTTTGACTGATTCGGCGCCGTGGTCAGGCAAGTCTGGTGACATTGACTTGACTTCAAATGTGAGTCGCGCTGAATCAAAGTGCCCATTTTGCTCGACCGATGGCGATTCATTGAACTCGCTCGTGGTGATTCGCGCCGGCGAAAACGACTGGTCAATTACAGCGGACGGCGTTGACTACACCCAGCAAAATGCGTCGAGTGACGGTGTCGTACAAGTGCGACCAGTGCTCAACGGAACTATCGCCGCCGTGAATGAAGACTCATTCAACGAGACAGAAATCCGGCGGTCTCTCGTATTTGGTCGGTTTGACCACGCAGAAATCAAGCGCCTGCAGGCGTTGAGTATGAGCGGTGAAGTGACATCCACGCCGCGTGTCGCAGCATCAAATACTCGCGACTTCGTGGTCGTCATTCGCAACAACCAAAACTTCACAGTGAATCTAAAATCACTGGCCTCGGCCTTCATTGTGCAGCCATCCGCAATCAGCCAGATCACGAACTCCATCGACGAGTTGGTAACGGTCACGGTGGCAGAACAAACAATCAATACTTCTGGTGGCGAACCAACCGTGACGGTCGCCGCCGCCGACGTGGTGGTGGCTGCATCGGGCGGCGATGCCCAAGTGCAACGTGGTGGTGGCGAAATCACTGCAATGGTCACGACCGATACGGGGCAGACAGCATCAGTGACAGCCTCGGCCGCGGTCCCGCAAGCTGCCGTACAAGTCAAACCATCAAGTGCTGGTGCATCAATCGTGGTAACAACACGAAACCAAAATGCCGAGATACAAGTGAAAGAGATCTCGGCATCCGGCAGCACGTTAGTGCGCTCATCGACTGATGGTTTCAATTTGAACAGCACTCAAGTGAGTGTTCCGCCAGCACTCGAAGAAGTAACCGTTAAGGATGCCCTGCCGCCTGCAGCAAATCGAACTGTCGACAACCCTGGATATGAGGTGGATACGCAATTCGTGTCATCCAGCGTCAAAGTTGTGGAGCGTCGCGAGGTGCTGGCAGTCGAGATCAGTACGACAACCGTGCCAGTTACCACCACACTGTCACTGACTACGACCACGCTGCCACCGACCACAACAACAGTTCGTCTTGTTCCAACGACTACAACGACTGTGCCGACGATGACTACCACGACTTCAACGACCACTACAGCTGTGCCGACGATGACTGCCACGATAACAACCACGACGACTTCAACGACTACAACGACTACGACCACGACCGTGCCGACCACGACTACGACTGTGCAGACGACGACGACGACGACAACAACAACAACAACAACAACAACAACAACAACGACAGTTGCCCCCGCCACGTGTGCGACGGGTGGAGCGTGTGCGGTGGGCGAGACGGGGCCGGGTGGCGGCAAAGTTTTCTACGACGCAGGCTCGGTGCAGTCGTGGGGCAGATACCTTGAAGCAGCGCCAGCAGATGCCACTTCGACCACGTGGTGCAATAATACGTCAACAGCCTTAACTGGAACTTTCAGTCGAGCAATTGGTTCAGGCGCGATGAACAGTTACTTGATGCTTGATGGCTGCACAAGTGGCGCCGCTTACAATGCCACAGGGTATTCAAATAATGGCTATTCAGATTGGTACTTGCCGTCGATTTTAGATCTCTATCAAATGTGCACTAGCAGAGCAACTCTTGGCATGACCGGCGCAGGCACATTCAAGAGCTCATCTCAAGACACATTAAACGCTGGCATTCATGCTGAGACCTGGAATTTTCCATCTGTCCTCGGCACATGTGGCAACGACAACTGGGGTAAGTCTTTGACCCAAAAGGTGCGGCCAATTCGTGCGATCGGTGACACAAAAGCGCCGACAGCAAGTGTTACGTCTGCATCAATTAGTTCATCAGGTTCGGCAGTAATCCGAAGCAGCGAAATAGGTCGCGGATTCTTAGTCAACACCTTAATTACTGTCACCAATTTGGCGAGCATCACGGGGGCAATCGGAAGCTCATGGAACGCAATCACCATCACGACAGCTGGTACCGACACTTCGCTTGCCGCAACTGGTCTATCTGCCGGTACTTACAAGGTTTATGCGATCGACCAGTCTGGTAATTTATCGGCGGTGTCGAGTGGTACGGTCACGATTAGCTAACAAGTATCACCTGTAAAAAAATAGTCGTATTGAGTGATTGCTACGGCTGGGTTTTTGGCGCCAGTGCCTCGTTGAAGCGCAAAAATAGGGCGATGAATGCCTTTGGGTCCAAATCTGGTGCACCGGCCAGTGTCAATGATGAAAGACCAACTGGAAACGCAAGAAAGACTCGAGCGATGAGTTTGGCATCGAGGCTTTTGTCAATCAAGCCACTGAGCATTGCTTGCTCGACTATTGACTCATATTGTGCGAGAAGCTCTGAAACTTCCGAACGCACGGCGTTATTCAAGTCGTCATCGCGCCATGCGCAACGCAATGCTTCAAGCAGGATGCGCTGGGCATCCGTGGGTGCGCTATCAGCACCTTGGCGTGGGGCGAGCGCCGCAATCAGCATCACCCAATGATTGGCTTGAAAGCCGGTTGCCGCCTGCACATTGTCCCGGGTGAGATATTTTTTGTTTGTTGACTGTTGTTCTTGTAGCGCAAATTCAAGCGCTGCCCCAAACAGCATTGATTTGTTCTCGAACCAGTTATAGATTGCGCCGACGGTCATGTCGGCACGCGCCGCGATGTCAACAAGGCGAGCATGTTCGTATCCTCGTTCGGCGATCTCGGCAATAGCTGCCCGCATCAGGAGTTCTCGGCTCGCAACCGCCCAGGGGCGTCGGTCTTTGCCGTCGATGTTCACGACATTGATCGACTCGCTCACGGTCTTTATTCTGCCAGCAGTAGGGCGTTGCTGTGTCATCAGGCTCGTTCTTTCACGGGTGACTCTAAGTCGATGTACAAACAAGGGATGTTTCTTTGTTTCTTTCCACGCTGAGCACACTCCAGTAACCTTTATATAGATGACGTGAGGTGTGGCGGCGAACTTCGCACCACATTCCGCACTGATTTATTCAGGGATGCTTGCAGCAGGAATCGAAAGCGGGCTGGCTGCAACAATCGCCTGCACCGCAGACGCATCTAATCCACGCTCAGCAATTTGCTCTACTGACCGGCGCCCGGACAGGGAACGCAAGAAGTCAAAATCACTGATTGTCGCTCGTAGTAGTTCTTGCGCTTCTGGTTGAGGTAGCAACGAGAGCGAGTTGCGAATAAAACCCGCAGCGACACGTACAGCCTGCGAATCACGAGCACCGACTTTTCCAATTGCTGCACGAATATCGTGTTCATGGGTGCATGCATCAAAGACGAACTGTGAATTCATGGGAACAGGAAAGTGCGGCAAGATCGGATCAATAGTGGTCCCCAACGCCTCCCACGCATCAAGTATCGACATCAACGAATCATTCCTGTGGCGATCAACTTGTGCTTGTGTCCACGCATCAAGGTCGTCACCAGGTTTAATTCCACCCAGAGAATCTTCGGGTAGGCCTAGTAGATGACTTGCTACCATCTTCACTGTCCATGCAGGGCAATGAGGAACTGGCGTATCGGCAACGCCTTCGCCGGCCTCACGCAAGAGAGCTATAACACGAGTTCGAAGTTCTACATAAGCAGCAGCAACTTCATCAGGCGATAAGAGATATGTCATATTGACTCCTTGCGGTGCGAGGTTTTGTCCGCGCCACACCTTTGTGTGAAGCAAGTAAGAAAATGTACCATGCAAGAAACTGGGCGACATACTTTTAGGAGCGAATCTCGCGCGTTTCAGTGCTGATATTGCGCAGGAATAAGCCTGCCGACAGGGATGTTTCCTTATCTCTTCCCTCTCCGAGCACACTCCAGTAACCTCTATATAGATGACGTGAGGTGTGGCAGCGAATTTCGCACCACATTTCGCACCATCCCCGCCTTCGTGAGGCTGGTGCGAAATTCCAAACCTCAGTATTGATGGGGTAGCGGGCGGGGTTTCAGTAAATGTTTGGAACGCAAAACACCATTTTTTGGAACATGTGTTGAGACATGTTCCTTACACGGAGAGGGCCGGGGATTCGAGTCGCTCATAACCCACTTATGTAGGTGAATCCGAGATCTATGTCCGAACCTTGGATGTGGTTCAAACCTTTAAATAGTCGATATATCTGCCAAACCTTTATATCCAGTATTCAAAACTTCTAATAGTTTAATTCAGATATCTACTTCTTTACTTTTGAAGCAGAATACGGTGCCGACTTTCCATAAAATATTTCAGGTGTAATGCCGAAAACTGATAAGAAACTTCTTCTTCATATTTATTTCCGTCTTAAAAATATTTGAGAAATGGTCTTAGCCAGTATTGGTGAGGCATCATTCCAGCTGATTCCATACACTTTCGCAAACGCCTCTTCGAATGTGAGCCCGTTTGATACCTGCACAATCAACTCCGTTGGTGAATCAATGCCTTTAAGTGCCACGAGGCATTCCATGGTGATGTATCCAATTGTGTAGACATAGCCAAACATCTCTGCGTTGTACTTTCTGGGCATTAAGGCTGCATAAAAGCGTTCTATATCTACTGGTTCAAAGCTTTTAATTTCTTGATTTGGAGAGTCGCTAAGCCACTGACCACGATTCCTCAGGTATTCCTCAATTGTCTTTGCCGACCCAGTATTTCCCGCAATATGTGCATGACCTTCAATAAACCACCGTGGTAAGTAATTGATGTTTTGATCATCTTTTTGTTTACCGATGAATTGCATCGCTTGGGCGATATGCGTGTATTCATGTATCTCAAGACCACCACCCTGATGGTAGATATCTGTTTTCACACCAGGTTCAGTGACTCCATATTGCGAAAATCCAACAGTACTTGAAGCTTTTCCTGCACTTGCACCGTTGCAGCGTTGCAGCGAAGCACAAGATCCTTCGACTTGCCCAGCAAGATGAGACAAGTTTAATTCGCCAAATTTCGCTTTTGCCCAATCTTTGTCTTGAAAGCGATAATAAATTGCGTAAAAACTTTGTGGTTGAGCAAATCCGGCGAAGAGTTTGGTCGCATTTGCAAAGATCTCTTTAACGTTTGCATTAGGGATAGTTGTATTTGGACCAACAAAAATATCTTGTCTGACTGCTACAGCATCAGATTTCTTGATCTTTTCATTTGCTGAACTCCAGGCGGCAATTGCAATGCCTTGTGAGTTTCCGTAGAGCTCGTCGAATATTTTCGGAATGATGATTGGGGCCGTGGTTGGCGTTGGTGTCGGAGTGGCGGTTGGAGTTGGTGTCGGGGCCGTGGTTGGCGTTGGTGTCGGAGTGGCGGTTGGCCTAAGAATGGTGTAGGCGCTGTGTCCAGCGGTGTACTCAACAGAAGGGCTCGCAGTACCAAATCCTTTTTTGTTTTTGGAACGTGCTTTTACTTTAAAGGTCTTGCCATTAGCTATTCCCTTAATCGTGCAAGAGGTTTTCAAGTTCACTATCAAACAGGACTTGCCGTCAGCAGTTATTTTGCTTCCGGTGATCTTGGAGCCACCATTTTCCTTGGGCACACTTATCTTTACGGTAACATTGAAGAATCCATTTTTGGCCCTCGAAGATTTTATGGAAACAATTATTGGCGCTGACGGCTTATTAATGCTCGCCTGCGCTTGAGTCGTTGGAGCAGCGACAAGGCCTGCAACTAATGATGTTGCTAGGACAAAATTTTGTATTTTCCCCATCCAAAAAGCCTACCCACAATGCCTCAAACGTGAGAAGAACGTTGAAATGCTACTTTCTACTCTGAGCGCACTCCAGTAACCTGTAGATAGATGAAGCATGGTGTGTCTGCGAATTTCGCACCACATTTCGCACCATCCCCGCCTTCGTGAGGCTGGTGCGTAATTCCGAACCCCAATGTTGATGGGGTAGTGGTTGGGGTTTCAGTAAATGTTTGGAACGCGAAACACTGTTTTTTGGAACGCATGGAATGACATCCCTAGTCGGAACCAATAAATCCGCCAACAGTCGGGTCGGCGCCTATTTTTAGATATCTCGCTCACGCCAAGCCATCACCATTGAAGGCAGGGATGAATATGCAAAAAGGGATGCGATCATCAGAAAACTTCCATCGTTGCCTTCTGACTCAAACATCTGCAATTGAGGGCCAAAGAACATCAAAAGCAAAAGCCCGAGTAGAAGGTACCCCATCGCGTAGTACGCATATCTGTAAGAGGTGTTGCGAACTACAACCTGGCGCTCATCCAGCAGTTCATCTGGCGCATCGGCAATAGATCTGACGCTGATACGCAATAGTGAGTATCCACCCAAGACAATAAAAATTACAGATATTGCCAAAATCAAATAAACAACCAGAGCGACTCCACTAGAACCGAAATCAGATTTCAATGCTGGCCTATAGCTTCCTAAAGCCGTAAGCACTAACCCAACTGCCATAAGGACAACCAATACTCGTCTATTTCGCTGAGGCCTTAGCCATCTGAATTTTGGGTTCTCATCGCTTAACAGCGCTTTAACGCCCTTTTCGGTGACTCCCTCGAACCAATAAAACTTGTTCTTCTTTGACATGTTTACTTTCCTTTCTTGAATGGTGTTAGTGAAAACAGTTCGGAAACTTCTTGTTTGAGCAACTTTGCCAGGCGTAGGGAAAGAGCAAGTGACGGGCTGTATTCCCCGCGTTCTAGGTACCCAATGGTCTGGTAATGGACGCCAACCTTGTCGGCAAGTTCCTGCCGCGACAGACCATGTGCGAGACGAGCTTCTTCGATGCGGTTGTACACCGGCTCTTCTTGATTGCGACTCATGTAAATAGCATACATGCTACATAGCATTAATACAACATTATCGGAAACCGACAAATCCATATTTGCCGCACTCGTGCCTTGCGAACTATTCCACCGACGGATACGGATTGGCGCCGTTTGTTCGGTGGCCGTGAAGACACTGAATCAATGCACAACCACATGAAAGAAAAGGGGTTTGGTCGTCGTGTGCGAGCCGTGGGTCTCGAGCGACGCGAACTCCAATTGCGTGGTTATCAAATTCACCAGGGCATCACTGCGCTATTGACGTGGCATTACCGAACCGGGGGAGATGTATCGCGTTACTTTGGTGCATGGGATCCGCCCAATCGCAACCCCAAACCACGCACCTAACTATTAGGAGCGAATCTCGTGCGTCTTAGCGCAGATACTGCGCAGGAATGAGCCTGTCGACAGGGATGTTTCCTTGTTTCTTTCCTCTCTGAGCGCACTCCAGTAACCTCTATATCGATGACGTGAGGTGTGTCGGCGAATTTCGCACCACATTTCGCACCATCCCCGCCTTCGTAGCTCAGTGGATAGAGCAACGGTTTCCTAAACCGCAGGTCGCAGGTCCGATTCCTGCCGAGGGCGCTAGATGCTTAGCGGATGTATGTCTCGAATGACATGGACCGGTTGAGGCCAACTGAGGTCGAGTAACCGAAATGACCGTCTCCTGCAGAGTAATAGCCCCAGTTCAAACCAATACCGCCAGTGGCATCGTCGGTTCCCCGAACGCCATTCGGCCAGAGACCACCTCCGTTTTCGTTCCAACCAAAGCCCCAACGCGACTTCCAGTTGTCATTCCAGTTAAAGCCATAGAAACGAATGTCTTTTTGGCGGGTCCAAATGCGTGTATCAAACCCGGAGAAGTTATCTGCGTCGCCAATGAATTGTTCTGTGGGGCCACTGAAGATCGCTAACGGTGTCTTTGGCCCACTTGGAATTGTCTGTTTCCAGGTCCATCCGTATGTGTGGCCAGTAACACTGCCACCGTTGATTCCTGCATCGGGGAACACGGCGAGCATTTCAGTACCCGACAAGTAGTTGAACGTGTTGAACTTGGCACTTGTTGCATCGGTAGTTACATTTCCAATGTTTGACGTATTCAGTGTGTTGGCAGATGTCCAATAGTTCGCATTGTAAGGGAACGAAGTGCTGTTGCGCGGGGCCTTCATTGTGAGAGTCCAACCGCCGCCACTCATAGCTGAATCCATGAGGCAATACACCTGCGTGTTGGTGATAGTTCCAGCAACATTGAGTGCGACGGTATACGTACCATTTGTATTTGTTCCAGTCGAGTTCTTAATTTCGAGACAGGAACTATTGGTGCCAACAGTCAATGTTGTTGTGGTGCTGGCAGCGGCGTATGTGGCCGTTGCGAGTTGTGAAATGGTAAAAGTGGTAGAGCCGTTTCCGGTGATTGTGACTAGCGCTGTGGTTGCGTTGATGGTCGCGACTGCAGTGTTGGAACTGGTGTAAGAAATGGCACCATTGCTACTTGTGGTTGGTGCGGTCAATGTAAACGCTGCGGCATCTGAGGCTTTTGAAATGGTTGATGTCGAACTGAGGAGTGGATTACTCAGCACAGAGAGAGTTGTGGAGGCGCTTCCCGAAGCGTATGTGGCAGTAGCGGGCATTGATGCGGTGATTGTGGTGGATCCACCACCGACGATTGTGACGAGGCCAGTGGTTGCGTTGATGGTTGCGACTGCAGTGTTGGAACTTGTGTAGGAGAACTCGCCATCGCTACTTGTGGTTGGTGCGGTCAATGTAAACGCTGTGTCGTTGTAATTTTTTGTGATTGCTGACATTGCACTGAGCATTGGGTCGCGCAGCACTGTGAGGGTTGCAGAGGTGCTGGCTGCGGCGTATGTGGCGGTGGCAGGCATTGATGCGGTGATTGTGGTGGATCCGCCTTCGACGATTGTGACGAGGCCAGTGGTTGCGTTGATGGTTGCGACTGCAGTGTTGGAGCTGGTGTAGGAGAACGCACCGTCACTATTTGTGGTGGGTGCGGTCAAAGTAAATGCAGCGTCGTTGTGATTCTTCGTAATAACCGACATTGCACTGATCGTTGGATTATTTAGCACAGTGAGAGTAGTTGAGACCGTTGAAGAGTTGTAGTTGCTGGTGGCAGCTTGTTCAGCAGTAATTGTGGTGGTTCCACCGCTTAATACAGTGATGAGCCCGCTCGTTGAATTGATGGCCGCCACTGCAGGGTTTGAACTGCTGTATGTGATTGCGCCAGAGCTTGCGGATGTTGGAATCGTGGGTGTGAATGGTTGATCAACAACAGTCTTTGTAAGACCGCTACCAGAATAAAAGTATCCGGTGCCGTCATATGTTGCAGAGCCACCTGGAGGAGTGAAGTACACACTCATTGAATCGCCGCCGCCATACTCACCGAACTGGATGCGGATGGGGTAGCTAGACGAAGCAGCGAGAGTGACATTTCCACACCGAGTTACAACAGGGTGCAGGCCGCCGTTATTGACCACGGCGTTGGCCGTAGTAAAGCCCGTAGTGGCTGTTGTGCCAATCCATAGATGACTTGCATCGTCAGATGCTGTGCAGAAGTTGTACGTACCCGCAGTAGAGCTGCGGAATGTTCCCAACCATTGCCAGCTGTAGTAGTCGGAACTACTCGTGAAACCCTGAATCCGTGTTGAGGTCACTGTCTGGCCCTGCAACGTGGCGGTAGCAAACCAGTTTGGGTTATCGGCGTAGTAGTTGACATAGCGAGTACCGGTAAGTCCTGCGGACTCGCCACCAAGACTGCTGAGCGATGGAGTGGCTTTTGCGACTGTAAAGGTGGCAGTTGTAGTGCGTGCGGTGTAGGGAGTTGCAGCAGCTTGGCTGGCAGTAAAGGTGGTTGCTCCTGCACCACGAATGGTGACTGCACCTGTTGAAGAGTTGATAGTTGCAACATCAGCATTGGAACTGGTGAATTCAAACGTTCCGCTGCTTGGTGATGATGGTGCGGACATAGTGAATGCTGCATCTCCAAATGTTTTTGATGGTGCAACAAATGCACCGAAAGTTGGAGAAGCTGGGTTGACAACAAATGTGGTCGTACTTGTTGATGCGGTGTGAGTGAGCGTTGCGAGCTGGGTGGCAATGATCTCTACAGAACCAGGCGCGACAATTGTGACTAGCCCGCTGGAGCTATTCACGGTCGCTACCGAAGTGTCGTTCAAAGTCCCGTTCTTCCTAGTGGTGAACGTAAATGCTCCACTGCTAGTTGAGGTGGGTCGGGTCAGAAGGAACGGTACCGCACCATATGTCTTGTTCTCGATGACAAAGTCTCCGTACACAGGCAAGCCGCGACTAATCGTGAGAACTACAACAATTTCTGTTGCCTTGTGGTTGCTTCCAACTCCCTGTTTCATCTTGAGGGTGGTAGTGCCCACGTTGACAATTGTGACGCGACCAGTCGACGGATGAATGGTGGCCTTAGTCGGGTCAGTGCTTTCGTACGTGATGGTGCCGTCGCTTGGTGAGGTGCCCCAGTTGAAAAGGAAAGTCGGGTCACCGAATTCTTTTTCTAGCGCGTCAAGGCGTTGGAATGTTGGGGTAGCAAGACCAACTTGAACAGTGACAGCTGATGACGCAGCTTCATAATTGGTTGTAGACGCTTGTTTCACAGTGACAGTGGCTGTGCCCGCACCAACAACGCGTACTACTCCCGTTTTTTCGTTGACAGTCAGTACGCGAGCGTTGTTGCTGGAGAAAGTGAAAGTACCTGTTGAAGTAGATCGAGGCGCCATGGTGGTATCTGCATCACCAAAAACGAGACCAGTGAGTGAGATGTTGGTTAGCTCTGGAGTGCCTTTGGCAACTGTGATGTCTGCAGTGACGGAATTAGCGGCGTAGTTACCTGCTGCTGCTTGCGTTGCGGTGATAGTCGCAGTGCCGGCGCCTTCAACAGCTGCTTTGCCTGCTTCGCTGATCTTTACAACTTTGCTATTACTGCTAGTAAATGTAAAAGCTCCAGATGATGGAGAAGTTGGCTTTTCGACAGTGAACTCGGCATCGCCAAAAGTTTTTGTCTCAGTAGTTAGTTTGCCCAAAGTGGGAACGGCTTGTTTGACAGTGAAGGTAAATGTTTGTGTAGCACTCACATAGTCGTCTGTCGCGGCTTGGGTGACAGTGATAGTAGAAGTGCCAGCGCCAACAACAGCTGTTTGGCCGTTAGTTGCATTGATGGTCGCCACAGCAGGGTTGCCAGATGCAAAGGTGACGGCACCGCGTGACTCTGAAGTTGGTTTGGCAATAGTGGGACCAACATCTCCAAACGTGCTTGAAACATCTGCTGTAGCAGTCAGTACTGGAGTGCCTTTGCGCACAGTAAGCACAAAGTTCTTTGTTGCCGCAAGATAGTCATCATTGGCTGGTTGAGAAGCGGTAATAGTTGTTTTTCCTGCACCGACTATCGAAAGTTTTCCGTTGACCTTCGAGAATCTCGCAACAGACTCATCGCTTGATTCCAATTTGAATACAGCAGAACTTGTTGAAGTTGGACTTGCCAATGTGAAGGCTTCTTCACCTACGGCACGTCCCGTAGTGGTGAAAGCACCGAGAACCGGAGTTGCTCGCCCCACTATCAATTCTGTTGTTACAGAAATTGCTTCGTGATCTTTTGTTGCAGTTTGTGTGGCGGTGATGGTGGTAGTACCTGCACCTGCAATTGTGATGCGTCCGGTTGATGCGTTGATCTGAGCAATTTCAGACTTGCTTGAAGTGAATTTCCATTCACCTTTGCTATTTGATGTGGGTGCTTGCACCGTGAATGGCACATCACCGAATTCAACGGAAGGCAGAATCAATTTCCCAACAATGGGTGTTTGAGGTGCGCCCTTTGTGGACACATTTCCTGAGCTTTCTTTTGGAACTGTGGTTGTTGGCGCGACGTAAACAGGGTCAACTTTGTAGTTGGGGTTTGCCATGTTGCGATTGGCTAGCGAAGGAAGTGCCGCAATTTCTTTTGATGCGAGCTCTGGTGGCAGTTCGGCTTTTACAGCACTGAGGTTGAGAACTTCTTTAACGATTGTCTTTGTTTCAACACCAGTTGAAGAAACCGCTGTTTTCTCCACGACACCAGATGAAGTTGCAGCCAACACGGTGATTCCGCCACCGGTTGGGTCGGCCTTCATCTGCAGAGTCGGCTTGTCTTCAGATACCTCTTGTTGAACAACTTGACCGCTAGCAGTAGTGACGGCAACTTCCATCGTGCCGCCCGTGACAGACAAAGAAATAGCAGCACCTGATGCGTTGGCAACCAAGTTTCCAGACGCCAGAGTCAGATCAACACCTGGGTCTTTTGTTGAAATAGAACTTCCTTCGATTTCAACAGGGTTATCCGATGTACCAGGAGTGGTGAACTGTGCAATACCGTCCGGCATGATCGCGTACACACTGGTTGAACCTGAGAATTTCAACTTGCTCTTGGTTTTCTTTTTCTTCTTGTTTGCAACTGTGGTTGCCGACTTGGTGTCGGGTGAATTGGGGACACTGACTAGGTAGTCGTATGAATCGCGCTTGATAGCTCCCTTGACAGGAAGAACTGAAGTTCCGTCTGTGCCGACGGGGCTAGCGGGAGAAACAACCCCACCGTCGGTTTCTACTGACCAGTCAAGATTGCTCGAACGAATAAGCATTGTGGTTTTTGCGACCTTGGTGCCATCACCGCAAAACGGGCAGGTTCCTTCGCGTGCGGACAAAGGTGTGAGGTCCATGTCTTGTGGGCCACCAGTCCATGCATCTGGGTCATTGGCTGGGTCTTCACCAGAAAAAGAGAACCGCCATGTTTTTGCATCCAAGTCAATATCGACGTATCGATTCTTTCCTGGCCAGTTCGAGTCATACAACAAAATTTTTGGTGTAGTTGGTGTTGGGTATTCAATTGCATACGGCAATAACGCATGCCCGCCACCGGTGGTGTACAGACCAAGCGTGTAGTTCAGTTTTCCTAGAGCGAAACTGTTCTTTAGTTCATCTAATTTTTCTTCGAGTGATTTGTTGAGCCACATTGTGATGGCATCTTGTACTTCGGGCAAGAACTGTGTTGCGAAGGCGCGCATGATTGCATGAAGAGTTTCATCTTGAGTTGGAAGCTTCACCGTGTCAGGTGACTCTTTGTTGTTGAAGCGAGTTGAAGCAATAGCAACGAGACCTTCGCAATGTCCGGACGCACGAGATTGATTAACCATGCGAGCCCATGCAGATGCTTCAGCTGTCAGTTTGCACGGTGTCGCAATACCGCCAACACAGATCTCTTCGCCAGAACCAAACATGGAGACAAGATCTGCCTCGTTGAAATCTTTATCGGGAAATTCTGAAGAGGGGTAGTTTGGGAACGACCATCCGTTGAGCGATGTCTGCAGGTCTGTGGCGACAGGACCACTTGGCGAACTGGATCCCTTTGATCCACCACACGCGGCGAGGGCAATGACGACAATGAGGAATTTAGTTAGAAGACCAAGTTGCCGATTCACTTCAATTGCCCCTTTCCTGCGAAATAGCCACAAGTAATAAGGTTACCGAAAGTGCATAGCCGTCTGACTTCAGAAAAGAGTAAATTCACTCTCAATTCAGCGAATTTGGACCTCAGAATCTGAAAAAAGGCATGTGGGGTAGACGCTTGGCAACGGGTCGCAAGTCACATGGCGTGTTACTAATTGGCATGGTGGGGCGCAGCCAGTTTCTGGCCACCACAGATACCGTCTGAGAGTAATGCGTAAAGCGGTGGCTCCCATATTGATTCTTGCGATCCTCGCCACACTCTGTGTGTTTCAGCGCGAAGTACTTTCAGAGATTTTCGCTCGCCTCGTGGAACTGCCCCGAATTCGACTTGTGCCTCTTGCGCTTGCGGCAATGGCAATGGTGTGTGCTCGGGGTTTCTTTCTATGTGCGTGTTCCCCCGGAGTGACGTTGCGCCAGGCCGTCATGACTGATCAGTCTGCTCTCGCGGCTGGCTACGGAATTGTTCTGGGTGGCGGAGCAGTGGGTACCGGGATGCGTATCCATATGTTCACGAGTTGGGGAATTGCTCATCTCACTATTGCGTCTTCAATCATTGCGACCGCAGTTGTTCCCTCATTCACAACGTGGGGTCTTCCGAGTGTCTTGCTGATTGTTCCTGTACTTCGTGGAACGGCAACATCCGTGCAAACGTTGGCGGTCGCAGTGGGTGTGCCACTGATCATCGCGTCATTCGTATTTTGGTGGCTGGCTTTGAGGTCATCGACACTCTTCTCAACCGTAGGACGCTTCACTGGTTCATTACGTTCGTACTTGTTGCGCAAGATTCCGCTTCGGTTTTCTACAGCGCGAGCAGTGGTAGAGCGCACGCAGCCACTGGCTTTTTCCATCGAAATGCGTGACGACCTGGTTCGGTTGTTACGAAAGAGGTGGGCGCTTATCTTCACTGCGTCAATCAGCACTTTGGCTGCTGGCTTTACCTGTATGTGGACTTCGTCTGTTGTGTTCAATGTGGAGGGGCTTACTTTTCGAGAAGCCCTTGTTGCTTTTTCGTTAGTGCGAGTTGTCATTGCACTGTCTCCCATTCCAGGCGGAACTGGTTTAGCTGAAGTTGGCCTAATTGTTTTGCTGGAAAGAGCTGGAGTGAGCACTGTTGATGCGACTGGAATGACTCTTCTCTACCGATTCCTCACGTGGTTCTCACCAATCGTTGTTGGCTCTGCAATGTGGTGGCGTTACAACCACGCTCGTTCAGTAAACTTGGCAATTCACGACTAACAGATAGAGATCACCGTGATAGAAGCACGCACAATTCATCTTGAGCCTGAAGCGGTGATGGCAATGTCACAGATCTTGGGCATCATGCTTGACCAAATGTTTGATGCTGAAACCAGCACAATGTGGAACACGGAACACATCATTGAATTGGAAGCCCGTCTTGTTGCGCCTGCTGAAGGCGAACCCGTCGAACTTGGTATTGATGACGCTTCGTTGTTGCTGCAAGGCATGGCCTTTACGGAAGTGATGTCAGCAGAGTTGCCGTGGATTGACATGGTGCGGTGGGTGACTGATTTTGTGACAACAGAGTTGCGTCAACATTGGACTGAAGAAGAATGGCGTAACTTCTCGCAACAATGACAAAAGGTCCGGTCTGTCACTTTCGTAACAAACCGAACCTTTTGTTCGATGTTTTCAATTCACAGGTACAAGACCTGCGCAAGAGTTAACGGCGCTTTGCTGCCTTCTTGACAACTTTCTTAGCAACTGGCTTCTTCTTTGCAGGAGCTGCCTTCTTCACAACCTTCTTCGCAGGTGCTGGTGCAACTGCGCGCTTGACTGTGTTCACCTTTGGTGCTGCAGTGACACCGAGTGCGATGTCCTTGAAGCCCTTGAGTGCTGTGATCTTGGCAACTGTTTTTGCCTTGATGCGGATAGTTTCGCCTGTGGCTGGGTTACGACCCATACGGGCTGGACGCTTGATCTTTGCAAATTTCGCAAAGCCTGAGATATTTACAATCTCGCCTTTGGCGACGTTCGCAAGGATGACGTCGATTGTTCCTTCAACCATTTTGGCCGCTGTCTTATTATCGACATCGGTGTGAATGGCTACTGCTTGGATGAGTTCACGTTTCTTCATAAGCGAAAACTTATTCCATCCGAGCACTCAATTCGTGGATATCC
>Ga0164295_10000608_pt1 | contig 30120 bp, 28 predicted proteins | sample GEODES006metaG_FD_111798 | JGI IMG/M metagenome (GOLD analysis project Ga0164295, IMG submission 111798) | Oligotrophic lake water microbial communities from Sparkling Lake, Wisconsin, USA - GEODES006 metaG | ecosystem: Environmental > Aquatic > Freshwater > Lake | place: USA: Sparkling Lake... | reverse complement strand
TTGTCGCGAGTCATCAGGTACACCGCGCGGTCCTCGTCGGCCGGGCCGCCGTCGACTACCGGCATCAAGTCGCGCCCCGGCAATGGATGGACCTCGGAGAAATCCTCGCGCAGCATCGCCGCGACCGCCTCGACGTCGATGCCGGCCGCACCGAGCAGGGTCGGAACCAGATCGACATGGGAGGTGGGTGCGGTCACGACCCGCGGCGCGGTGGCTCCCGCGCCGATCCGGGCGATCACCAGCGGCACCCGGGTGGCCTCGTCATAGAGGTTGAACCACTTCTGATGCAGGCCGCCGTGCGCGCCCAGCAGATCACCGTGGTCGGAGGTGCGCACCAGAACGGCATCATCGGAACTACTGGTGACAGCGCGCCGGACCCGGTCGATCGGTGAGTCGACCTCCGCGTGCAACCGGTAGTAGAGGTCGCGGTAGCGCTGGCCGTTTCGCTGATAGATCTGCTCCACCGGGCCGGCCGGACCGTAGCCGGAGTAGTAGGCCTCGCGGAACGCGATCTGCGCGGCCGGTTTGGTGCGCAGATCCTCATCGGCGGTCGGTGCCGGCGGAACCGGCGGCGGATCCAGTTGCGACGGCTTCAACGGGCTACGCACAACCCATGCCGGGAACAGCACGATGTCATGGGGGTTGACGAAGCTGGCCACCAACAGGAAGGGCCGCAGAGCTTCCGGCTCGCCGGCGCGGCGGCGGGCATAACGGTCCTCCAGCCAGGCCACCACGCGGTCGGCGATCAGCGGGTCGCGGCGCACGCCCGCGTTGGCGAGCAGAGCGCCGTGCGGTTCGGGGCCCACCCAGCCGGAGAAGCCGAAGTCTGCCAGCGGGTCGGCATCCAGATACCGTTGCACCGCAGCGGAATCCACCACGCCGCCGTCGTCGTTGGTCGCCAGCGAGCCACCTGTGGCCGGGTCGTGCAGATCGGCGTGCGAGATGTGCCACTTGCCGTCGTAGTGGGCGTCGTAGCCGGCCGCGGTGAACCAGTTGCCCAGGGTCGGCACCTCACCACGGCGCAGCCAGCGCATCCGCGAGTCGTCGAACACCTTGCCCATGCCGTCGGTCTGGGTCACACCGTGCAGGTCGGGATACTGGCCGGTGAAGATCGTCGGCCGACTGGGCACGCAGGCCAGCGAACCGGTGTAGTGCCGCGTAAAACTGACCCCGTTCTCGTCGAACCAGCGCTGGCCCGCCAGTGTCCGCCGACGCCAGGTGCGCACATCGTCGGTCTCATACGGCGGGATCGCGCGTTCCTCGTCGGTCATCACGATGATGACGTCGGGGCGTTCGGTCATCTTCTTTCCTCCACTCGTTGCGACAGCCCGGCCAGCATCACATCGGACTGCTTTGTCATCAATCGGCACATCGCGCGCTCGGCGACCCGCGCCACCGGGTTGGCACCGATCTCCACCGTGGTGGTGAGGGTGACGGCGGTGAAGCCCGGCGCCGTGGGTACCAGCGTCCACCGGTTGGCCACCCGGTGCAACCGGCGGGTCAGGCCCTCGATGTCGTAACCCAGGGTGGTTGTAGGTGCGCAGTCGGTGACCCGTTCAACCAGGGTGTTGCGCCCGATCTGGACCCGGCGGGAGGTACCGACGGCGACCCCGTCGGCGCCGTGCTGCAGCAGGCAGGAGTGGTCGACGTTGCGTGCCCAGCTACTCAGGGAGCCGAAGTCGGCGAGCACCTCCCACACCGCCTGGGGCGTGGCCGCCATGGTTCGGGTGCTACTGATGGTCGCCACCGCAACAGAATAGGACAGCGCGATACCCTCGTCCCGCTGATGGTGCTCACCTACCCTTAGTGGATGCCCATCATCGGTGACCTCGCCTCGGGCGTACTGAACAAGGCTCGTCAGTACACCGAACGCGGGTCCGCGGAACTGCATTACCTACAGAAGATGATCGCCTCCGGCGCGTTCGGGATCGAGGCGCCGCACAACCTGGCTGCCATGGTCGCTGATGTGCGGCGCTGGGGCGAGGTCGGAATGATTCCGGCGCTCAACGCCCGTCGCGCCCCGAACCGGTTGGCGATCATCGACGACGAAGGGTCGATCACCAACTCCGAACTCAACGACGCCGTCAACGCGGTGGCCAACGGACTGCTGGCCATGGGCGTTCGTGGCGGTGACGGGGTGGGCGTGCTGGCCCGTAACCATCGCTGGTTCTCGATCGCCAACTACGCGTGCGCCCGGGTGGGCGCGCGCACCATCATGCTCAACACCGAGTTCTCCGGACCACAGATCCGCGACGTCTCCGAACGCGAGGGCGCCCGACTGATCATCTACGACGACGAGTACACCGCGGCGGTCTCACTTGCTGAGCCCGCGCTGGGCAAGTTGCGGGCGCTCGGGTCCAACCCGGAGACCGATGAACCGTCGGGCAGCACCGACGAGACCCTCGCCGAATTGATCGCGCGCAGCAGTATCGCGCCCGCTCCCAAGGCCACCAAACGCTCGGCGATCATCATCCTCACCAGTGGCACGACCGGTACGCCCAAGGGTGCCACCCGGCATTCGCCGCCGACGCTGGCCCCGGTGGGCGGCGTCCTTTCCAGCGTCCCGTTCAAGGCCGGCGAGATCACGGCACTGCCCTCGCCGATGTTCCACGCCATCGGTTACCTGCACGCCGCCATCGCCGCGACACTGGGCTCCACGCTGGTGCTGCACCGCCGGTTCAAAGCGGTCAACGTTCTCGAGGACATCTCCATCCGCAAGGCCACTGCCGTCGTGGTGGTTCCGGTGATGTTGTCGCGGATGCTCGATGCTCTGGAAAAGATGGACCCGAAACCGGACCTGTCGTCATTGCGGATCGTGTTCGTCTCCGGATCCCAGCTCGGTGCTGAATTGGCCACCCGGGCGATGAAGGATATCGGCCCGGTGGTCTACAACCTTTATGGCTCAACCGAAGTCGCGTTCGCCACCATCGCCCGGCCGCAGGATCTGAAGAAAAATCCCGCCACGGTCGGCCCGGTGGTCCGAGGTGCCAAGGTCAAGATCCTCGACGACCACGGAAGGGAATTGCCGCAGGGACAGGTCGGGCGGATCTTCGTCGGCACCCCGATGCCGTTCGAGGGCTATACCGGCGGCGGCAACAAGGAGATCATCGACGGCCTGCTGTCCTCCGGCGACGTCGGCTATTTCGACGCTGATGGTCTGCTCTACGTCAGCGGTCGTGACGACGAGATGATCGTCTCGGGTGGGGAGAACGTGTTCCCCGCCGAAGTCGAGGATCTCATCAGCGGACACCCCGACGTCGTCGAGGCCACCGCGATTGGTGTCGACGACTCCGACTTCGGCGCGCGCCTGCGGGCGTTCGTCGTCCTGCGCGACGAAGCGACCCTCACCGAGGACGCGATCAAGGAGTACGTCCGTGAGCATCTCGCGCGGTACAAGGTTCCACGCGAGGTCGTCTTCCTGACCGAACTGCCACGCAACCCCACCGGCAAGATCCTCAAACGCGAACTACGCCAGATCGAGATCCACTAACCCCGTCGCGCTCACGCGCGGGGTGTGGCCCGGCTACGGATCGCGGGGCAGTCCCAGCAGGCGCTCGGCGATGATGTTGAGTTGCACCTCGGAGGTGCCGCCGTAGATCGTGGTCGCGCGGCTGGCGAGGAGGTACTCCGCCCACTTGCCCTGCAGCGAATCCTGCTCCCAGATCGCGCCATCGGTGCCGAACGAGGAGACCGCGAACTCGGCGTAGCCCTGACCGGTGCGCATCGAGAGCAGCTTGGAGATCGCCGCCGAGGGCATTGCGTCGCCGCCGGCCAGGGTGAGCAGCGTCGAGCGCATGTTGAGCAGTTTGGCGGCGTGCCCCTCGGCGATCAGCTCTCCGGCGCGGTGGTGGCCAACCTGGTCGAAGCTCCCTGCGCCGACGAACTCGACGAAACGGTTCAGGTTCGGGAGGAATCCGGGCTCATCGCTTCCGATCGAAACACGTTCGGCGGTAAGGGTATTGCGACTGACCTCCCAACCGCGGTCGACCTCGCCGAGCACCATCTCGTCCGGCACGAACACATCGTCGATGTACACGGTGTTGAACAGCGCATTGCCCGTCAGTTCGCGCAGCGGTTTGACCTCCACGCCCTCGCTCTTCATATCGAGCAGGAAGTAGGTGATCCCGTTGTGCTTGGGAGCGCTTGGGTCTGTCCTTGCCAGCAGCGCTCCCCATTGGGAGAACTGCGCCGCGGTGGTCCAGATCTTCTGCCCGGTGATCCGCCAGCCACCGTCGACCTTGGTGGCTTTGGTAGACAGGCTCGCCAGATCCGATCCCGCGCCGGGTTCGGAGAACAGCTGGCACCAGATCATTTCGCCGCGGAACGTCGGCGGCAGGAAGCGCTGCTTCTGCTCCTCGGTCCCGTAGGTGACGATGGACGGGATCAGCCAGGCGGCGATGCCCATATTGGGTCGTTTGACCCGGCCGGCGGCGAACTCCTGCGCGATGACGATCTGCTCGATTGGTTGAGCTGCGCGGCCCCACGGCTTGGGCAGGTGCGTTTGCACCCACCCGCCCTCGGCGATCGCGGCTGCCCGCTGTTCGCGTGGAATGGCTTTGAGCGCATCGACTTCCGACCGGATCTCACCGCGCAGCTTCTCGGTTGTGGAGTCGAGATCGATCTTGATCTCGCGCATCCCAGTGCTTGTCGCGGTGTCGAATACCCGCTGCGCGTGCGCGGTCGCCTGGCCGAATGCCGCGACCAGGGCCAGCGTGCGCCGGTAGTACACGTTGGTGTCGTGCTCCCAGGTGAAACCGATGCCGCCATGCACCTGGATGCAGTCCTGCGCGCAATGCTGCGCGGCCACCGGTGCCAGCGTCGCGGCCACGGCGGCCGCGAACTCGTAGGCGGTTGCTTCGTTGTCCCAACCCTGACCCGCTGCTTCATCGAGAGCGCGGGCGGCATCCCAGACGGCCGCGGTGGCGCGCTCGGTGGTGGCGATCATCCCGGCGCATTTGTGCTTGATCGCCTGGAATTGGCCGATCGGCCGACCGAACTGCTCACGGATCTTGGCGTACTCCGAGGCGGTGTCGGTGGCCCACCGGGCGATTCCGACAGCCTCCGCCGAGAGCAGCGTGGTGATGATCGCCCGGCCTGCAGCCGGTGACAGATTCGACAGCAGCGCGTCGGTTCCGATCTCGATGCCGTTGGCCCGCACGTGCGCGACCGGGTGCAGTGGGTCCACCGAACGCAGGACTTCGATCTCCACGGCTCCGGTCTTCATGTGGGAAGCGTCGATTACCGCCCACTCGATTCCGCTGTCGAGGGCGACCGGCAGCACCAGGATCTCGGCCTGCGCGGCGCCCGGAACCGAGCGGGCTTCGCCGCGGATCGTGAGGGTGTCGCCGTTCCGGGCGGCGGTCAACTCGGACTCCAGCGCGTAGGCGGCGATGGTTTCCCCGGCCGCCAGCCCGCGCAGCACCGCGGCGTCTTGGTCGTGCGCCGAGATCAGTGCACTGGCGATCGCAGACCCGACGAACGGACCCGGCGCGGCCGCGTAACCGAACTCGGCGATAACGACCGCCAGTTCCAGTAGCCCGGCGCCCTGTCCATCCACCGACTCCGAGAGATGCAGGCCCTGCAGGCCCTGCTCGACGGCGCCGCGCCAGTACACCGGCGGGTTCTGCACCGGTGCCTCAAGGGCGGCGTGCAGGACTTCCGGCGGAGCGACCTTCTCGAGCAGATTCTTGACTGATCTCGATAGTTCGACGTGCTCGGATTCGATCGCGATGGGCATGCTCGATCGCCTTCCCTGGGTGCGAATGGCCAGACTTACCTGACCGGTGGATTGGGACCGAGGGTACTCCCCGCGGAGGCGTCCGGATCGGGGGTCTCGGCCGGTGGAATCGCGCCGTCGCGCTTACAATGCGGGTGAACGAGGAGGCACCCGTCGTGATCCGGCCGTACAGCAACCCCGATGCCGAGTTTGGGCTCGGCGGAACACGGACCTGAGTTGCGCACTAACCCTGTAGAGCGGCCGGTCAGCGAGTCGGCGGTCACGCCCGCCCGCCGGCCCGGTCGGCGGTGGTTGCCGCGGCCCGCCGGGTTCGATGACGGGATGATGGGGATCGCCCTGCTCGCGGGCGCGGCGAACGTGATCATGCAACTGGCCCGGCCCGGCGTCGGATACGGCGTGCTGGAGAGCCGGGTCGAAAGTGGACGTGTCGATCGGCACCCGATTAAAAGGGCGCGAACCACATTCACCTATCTCGCGGTCGCCACCCGCGGCACCGAGCAGCAACAGCAGGCTTTCCGCCGGGCGGTCAATCGTGCTCACGCCCAGGTGTTTTCGACCGACGACAGTCCGGTGCGCTACAACGCATTCGACCGCGATCTCCAATTGTGGGTGGGCGCCTGCCTCTACAAGGGAGGTGTCGACGTCTACCGGACCTTCGTCGGCGAAATGGATGACGCGTCGGCGGATCGGCACTATCAGGACGGGATGGCTCTGGCCACCATGCTTCAGGTGCCCGAGGAGATGTGGCCCGCTGACCGGCCGGCCTTCGACCGGTACTGGCAGGAGTCACTGGAGAAGGTTCACATCGACGACACCGTGCGTGACTACCTGTATCCGATCGCGGTGTCGCGGATTAAGGGCGTCCGCCTGCCCGGTCGGGTCCAGCAGTTCAATGAGAGTGTGGCACTGCTGATCACGACGGGCTTCCTGCCGCAGCGGTTTCGCGACGAGATGCACCTGGACTGGAACCCGGTCAAGCAGCGTGAGTTCGACCGGCTGATGTCCGGAATCCGGATGGCCAACAACCTGTCACCACGATTCGTTCGGGCATTTCCGTTCAATGTCCTGCTGCACGATCTGGATTGGCGCATCCGGACCGGCCGCCCCCCGGTGTGATGATGCCCGGTGTGATGGCCGGCGCGGTCAGGGGATAACCGCACCCTGATCCTCGGCGTCGCCGGGGGCGATGATCCGCCTGGAGGCAACCGGTTTTCCCTCCACCCTCTTGATGACCGGTGCAACCGGGGGTGCGGTCAGCCGGCCCTGGACGGGTGTTCCGTTGCGCACCTGCGGAACCGAAATCCGTTTGGTGTCTGCTTTGGCGTCCTTGTCCGCGCCACCGGTACCTGTCATCGCGCCGGGGGGAACCATCGGCACACCGGCCATACCGGCGCCCGCCGGCGTGGGGGCAGGCGCGGTGTTCGGCAGTGATGTCGGGACAGCCGGCGCCGACGCCGGTGCCGTACTGGCCGACGGAACCGGCGGCGGGCCGAGCAGGCCGGTCGGGATGGTGCCGGTGATCGGAACGCTGCCACCTCCCGGAGTGGCCCCACCGTAGCCGCCGCCACCGAACCCGCCGCCGCCGAAGCCACCGCCGTCACCGCCGAGACCGGCGTCGGAGAGTGCGGGAGTATCTGCGGAGAATTCGTCGATCGGCAACGCGTCGAGCGCACCCGGGTCGTCGATCTGGAGATCGGATACACCCTCGCCCCGGTAGGCCCCCATCCCGGTCTGGAAGGCAGCCTGGGCGAGCTGTTGCGGAATCTGACCCAGTGGCGCGAGTGCCCCGCCCAGCGCACCGGTAACTGCGCCGGCAATGCCGGAAATCAACTGGGGGAGCTGCTGAACCAATTGAGCCGTTTGATCCTGTGCCGCAACACTGTTCACCTCAGCTGCAGCTTGCTCATCCTGGGTGGTGAATGCCTCTGCGGCCGCGATCGCCTGGGCATCGCGCTCGGCTTGGGCGTCGATGCTGTCAGCGCTGTCCTGCGGGTCATCGGCATTGGCCGCCAGCCCCAGGATCCGCAGCAATTGTTCAGTGGGGGACATGCCCGCCGCCAGGGGATCCGAGGCGATGGTCGGCGGCGCCAGATTCTGCACCGCGGACTGACGGTACTGATCCGCATCGGCGTCGAGTCGGTCGCCGGTCATCGGCCCTGAAACCAGGCGAAGTGATAGTTGGCACGCATCGCGTCGTTGTCGACTAGCGCGTCGACGGTCGCCAACAACTGCCAATCACCGAGGGCATCATCGTGGACGTCGTCGGGATAGCCGTCCACCACGCACCGGGCCACCGCATCGAGGTGATCGCGCAGCAGGCCGATTTCAGATTCCAGACAACCGGTGTGTGCCATGGCCGCCCTGGCCACGGTGTGCGCCTGCCGCGGCAGGCCCTCGCGCCACCTGGTTGCGCGTGACAGTTCCCAGCCGAAGTCGTCGACCGGCGTGGTGCGCCGGGCCTGACTCGACAGCGGCACCGGATCCGCCTCGTCGGCCACGGCGACGACACCACCGGGTTCGTAGCCGGCAGTCAACACAGCATCGACGAGCAGGGAAGTGATGTCACCGGTGCGGCGGCCCGGTTCCAGCAGCACGACTTCGGTCGGGATCTCGACGTGCGGAGGAATCCACCCGCCCGCCAGATCAGTGACCAGAACCGTGCTGCCGTCCTCGCGATCACCAACCGCCCACCGCAACCGGGGTTCCTGGCGCGCCACCGCGGCCAACAGACGGCGTAGTCGGGACTCGGCGACCGCACCCGCTGTCGCGACGGCCACCTCCGTCGCGCTCACCCCACCACCGGTGGTCGGAGAGGGCACGGGCGCGGCGGCGGACTGCTGACGAACCACCGACGCGTGGGCGAGAGCTGCTGTGGCCATTGTCACCGGTGCCGATACCGGCGCCGCGGCGACGGCGGACGGGCCCGGCACGCCGGCCTTCATCGTCGGCCGGAGGTCGGCCGCGTAACCCGGCAATGGTCGGGCCGGAGTCACATGGGTCCCTGTGACAGCAGGCGCCGGGGATAGCAGTGCCGCCGCACCGACGGTGCTGTCCGGTTCTGCGGCAACGACTTCCGCCGAAACGCCGCCATCGAGTGCGGTCGGAACCGCGTGCGTTGGCGGAATATCCGGCAGCGGTGTTGGCGACGCAGTGGGTAGGCCCATGGGCTGTTCGGTGGTGGGTGACTGGATCGCACTGATCGCGCCGGACGTGAGGGCCCCGACGCCCGCCGACAGCGGCGCACCCGCGGAGGTGCCGGTGGTGAAACTCTCCGCAAGCAAATCCGGGGACAGTGCAGCGTCGGCGCCCGAGGACGTACCGGCAAGCGCTGGAGCCGATACTCCCGTCGCCGCGGTCATCATCCGGCTGACTTCGGAATGGATGAGTTCAGCATTCGGCGTACCGAAGGAATGGTCCAGATCCACGCCGTGCAGACGGGCCAGACTCCGAGCCGACGCGGTGCCGTTCCCGGCCGCCAGCACCGTGTGAATCGCGTCGCGCAGCTTGGCGCAACACGATGCGGCTCGGGCGTTGGCCTGCTCCTGCGCGGTGGTCACCGTCTGCACGATTGCGCTGATCTTTTGTGGCGCAGTGCTATTCGTGTCCAGTACTCGGCGAATTTCTGAGTTGCCGTCGGCGGCGATCGACTCCAGGTCTGATCGCAATGCGGTGATCCACTCGGCGGCGACGGTATAGGACTGCCCTTTGGCAATGTTGCGCGCAGCGATGTCCCGCGCTCGGGATTCACCGAGGCCGAATGACCGACGTGTGCTCTCGGCCGTGAGCCCCTCCTGGCCGGCTAGCGCTCCGGTCCGAACCGATCGCAGGTCGTCGGCGTAGCCGTCATAGGCGACGCCCAGCGCGGCCCGGTCGGTGGCGGCGGCGCGCAGGATTGCCAGCGACGGCGAACCCGGCCACTGATGGCCGACCAGCAATGAGGACCACTCCCCGCTCGGCAGATCCGGCATGGCCCGGATCGTAACGGCGCATCCGGCGGCCCGGTATTCACCACGAAACCCCTTCTGCCAGCATCGACTGCGACTGTGGCCGAACCTTTACTTGACCCCTACCGGGGCGTCCCGCAACCATGAGGGCATGCGTCGAATCCTGGTATCGGTGGGTGCCGCCGTCAGTGCGGCATTTCTCGCCGTCGCATCGGCACCGCCGGGCGCGGCACAGCCGCCGTGGTTCGCCACCAACGTCGGCGAGGCGACGCAGGTGCTGTCCGTCGTCAGCACGGGTGGCTCCACCGCCAAGATTGATGTCTGGCAGCGCGGCGCCACCGGATGGCAACCCGTGGGCACCGGTATCCCGGCTCACGTCGGCGCCAACGGGATGGTGGCCCAGTCCCACGACGGCAACATGGCCACCCCGATGGGGGTGTTCAGCCTGGACTTCGCGTTCGGCACTCAGCCCAACCCTGGCGGCGGGTTGAAGTATGTCCAGGTGACGCCGGACTACTGGTGGTCCAGTGAAGGCGCGACCTACAACACCATGCAGGTATGCAAGAAGGCCGACTGCACGTTCGACACCTCCCCGGCCAGTGGCACCGAGAACCTGTACATCCCGCAGTACGCGCACGCCATCGTGATGGGCGTGAACAAGGAACGGATCCCGGGCAACGGCGGCGCGTTCTTCGTACACACCACCGACGGGGGGCCGACCGCGGGTTGCGTATCCCTGGATGACGACACCCTGGTCAAGATCATCCGCTGGTTACAACCCGGCGCGGTGATCGCGATCGCGCAGTAGCTGGGCCGGCGCTCAGGGCAGGCTCAGGCCATTGCTGAGCCCGGCCGCACCTTGAAATTCAACCCCTCCACGGATTGCGACACGTCATAGGTGCGGTCGTATCCGGTCGCACAGATCTTCCAGCCGTCGGGCGTCTTGCGGTAGCGGTCGTGGTAGAAGCCCGCGCCGAACAGCATGAAGTTGTACTCCGGCACAATCACGCGGTCCTGCAGGTACCAGGTGGCCTCGGCCTGATCGCCATCGACGGTGATTTCGGGGTGGGTCACCCGGTGTTCGGTGATCACGCCGGCCGGCATTGAAGTGCGCATGTACTCCACCAGGTCCGTGCGATTGGTGAAGTGGTGCTCCTTGCCCAGCGAGGACCCGTAGTCGCCGATGATGTCCTCGGTCAGGGTGTCTTCGAAGTCGTCCCAGTGCTTGGTATCCAGAGCCCGAAGGTACCGGTACTTCACCCGTTTGATTGCCTCGATCGCGTCCGCATCAGCCATGCCCGACATTGCAACACACCAGTCCGGTCTGGACTAGGTTTTGACGAGTGAGCCAATCCCAGTGTCGTTTCTCGGCGTTGACCCGTGCCGAGCTAGCCATTCTGGTGCCCGAACTCTTGCTGATCGGACAGCTGATCGACCGCTCCGGAATGGCTTGGTGTATCCAGTCTTTCGGACGCTCGGAGATGCTGCAGATCGCGATCGAGGAGTGGGCCGGCGCCAGCCCCCTCTACACCCGGCGCATGCAGAAGGCCCTGCGCTACGAGGGCGATGACATCATCACCATCTTCAAGGGTCTGCAGTTCGACATCGGTGCGCCGCCGCAGTTCATGGATTTCCGCTACACCGTGCATGACCGGTGGCACGGCGAATTCCACCTCGACCACTGCGGTGCCCTGCTCGACGTGGAACCGATGGGCCCGGATTACGTGCAGGGCATGTGTCATGACATCGAGGACCCCACCTTTGACGCCACCGCGGTGGCCACCAACCCACGAGCGCAGGTGCGGCCGATCCATCGGCCTCCGCGCGCGCCGTCCGACCGGACGCCGCATTGCGCGTGGACGGTCATCATCGACGAGTCCTACCCGGAGGCGAAGAGCATCCCGGCACTGGACATCGTCGCGCGCACCAAAGCGGCCACCTGGGAACTGGCACCGATCGATCTTGATGACGATGGCAACGCCGACTATTCCGGACCGCTGTTGTCCGACATTGACTTCCGCGCATTCTCCCACTCGGCTCTGGTGCGCATCGCCGACGAGGTATGCCTGCAGATGCACCTGCTGAACCTCTCGTTCGGTATCGCCGTGCGGGCGCGGGCGGGTGACAACGCCGAACTGGCCACCTCGATTTGCACCAAGCAACTCACCGGTATCGCGGGGGTGGCGGCCGAACGGATCCGGCGGGCACTGAAGCTGCCCGCCGACGTCGACGGCCTGACCGAGGTGCTGCGGCTGCATCCGCTGCTCAATCCCGCGGGCTACGTGATCGCGGACATCGACGGCGGCAGACTGCAGGTCCATCCGGCACCGGCGCACGACGACGGCGCCTGGATCTCGCTGTGTTCCCCGGCCTCGGCCGAGCCGCTACAGGCCATAGCGACGGCCGTCGACCCACACCTGGTGGTTCGGATCACCGGTTCCGATACCGACTGGACCGCCGAGTTCGAGCGCACCGACACCCCGGTCAAGGATTCCCCGGAGGTTCAGGTGACCAAGTTCAGCCTTGGCGCCACCTTCGAATTCGAACCGCGTCGCTCGCTGCCGCTGTCGGTGCTGTAGTCGGCTGCCATCACGGCAGGATGGAAAACCGCCCGCCGCCGATCGGCCGGAGGACCTCGAATTGCCGCCGGTCGAGGGTGAGGATTGTCGTCGTGCGGTGCTGGTCTGCCAGGACGACGGTTGAGGCATCCGCCAGCCCGATGTCCTGATCGCGATACTTCTCGATGACCGCCGTGGCACGCTCCAGATTGCCCGCATCGAAATCGGCCAAATGCCATGCTCCGCTTGACAGTTCACGCAAGACCGCTAGCTCCGCATCCACCCCGATGCGCGTAGCGACAAGATAGTCGAGTTCGGCCACGACATACGGTGAGACGACGAGAACACCGTCGGCATGCTCGTCGATGACCCGGGCTACGTCGCCATGGTCGGGTTCGCGGGCATTGAAGTAGGCGAGCAGGGCACTGGTATCGACGATCACCTCTCGCCGAAGCCCTCCAGTAGCTCTTCGCTGCGTTGGGCTATCGCCTCGGCACTGGAGTAGAGACCCCCCCTGGGTCGCGGTTTCGCGTTGCCCACCCCGGCGCGAATCGACTCCCGGATGACATCTGCCTCGGACACCCCGCGCTGCCGCGCGGCGTTCTTCACCGCTGCTTTGAGGTCACGCGGCAGGTAGACCGTCGTCTTCTCCATCTCCACCGGAGTATGGTACCACCGGTAGCACCATACTGCCGAGCACGGCAATGCCGGTAAGTAGGCATCATGATGCAAGTCGCTTATCATCAATCTCATGCGGACAACGGTGGTGATCGACAGCGATGTCGCCGGTGAGATCGAACGTCTTCGTCGCGAAGGGATGGGCCTCAGCGAGGCCCTGAATCTGCTGGCGCGCAGAGGGATGACCAGGGGGCCATCATCGGAGAAGGTCGAGTACAAGCATCGGACCTCGCGCATCGGCCTGAAGGTGGACGTCACGAACATCGCCGACGTGCTCGACCTGCTCGACGATGATCGTTGACGCCAACCTGCTGCTGTATGCAGTGGATGAGAACAGTACTCACAACGCCGCCGCCGCATCCTGGCTAGAAGACGTTCTTGCCGGCGACAGCCGAGTTGGGTTGCCCTGGCAGACGATCGGCGCATTCCTCCGAATCGCCACCCATCCACGAGTCGCTGAGAGTCCATTGTCCGGCCCCGACGCGTGGAGATATGTAGCGGAGTGGCTTGCAGTCCCCGTGGTGTGGATCCCACCCGCGACCGAGACCACAGCACGGGTCTACGAGCGACTGTGCGAGCAAGTCGACATCACGGGCAATTTGGTGCCAGATGCGCAACTGGCCGCTCTCGCGGTCGAACACGGAGTCGTACTAGCTTCTGCGGATACGGATTTCATGCGGTTTCCCGGACTTCGCTGGGTGAATCCGCTAAGAGGTTTCGCTGCCAGCTAATCGCCGGGCATCGACACGGGCAGCAAACTCGGCGCACACTGTTGGGTATGGACAACAACGGGCCGTTCGGCTTCAATCCCGAGGATTTCGACCGGGTCGCGCGTGAGGCGGGTGAAGGCCTCCGTGACGCCTTCGGCCGCATCTTCACCAACTCCCCGCAGGGGGCCGGATTCGGAATGCTGTTCGACCAGTTTGTGCGGCCCACCCCGCGTCCCCGTCCGCAGCCCGAGACCGCAGGAGAGGCCGGCGATGGCGTCTGGGCGATCTACACGTCCGATGGCGCCGGCAAGGCTCACGTCGAGCAGGTTTACCAGACCGAACTCGACGCCCTGCGCGCTAATAAGCTCAACACCGACCCGAATCGCAACGTTCGGTTCCTGCCCTACGGAATCGACATCAGCGTGCTCGACGCCGCCCTGGATACCGACGAGGACGACGCGACGTCCGAGTAGTTATAGCGGGTGGTGGCAGGCGACCGCGTGCCCGGCATCGGTGAACAACAGCGGCTCGTCGCGACGGCAGATGTCGGTGGCCGACGCACATCGGGTGTGAAAGCGGCATCCTGGCGGGGGGTCGATCGGGCTTGGTACGTCACCCTCTAGTGTGATGCGTTGCCGCGCAGCGTTTTTGCGCGGATCGGGGATCGGCACCGCCGACAGCAATGCATGCGTGTAGGGATGTCGCGGGCTCGCGTACAGCGACGCCGAATCCGATTCCTCCACGATCTTTCCCAGATACATCACCGCGACGCGGTCGGAGACGTGGCGCACCACCCCGAGATCGTGGGCGACGAACACATACGCCATCCCGAACTCGCGTTGCAGATCCTCAAGCAGGTTGATGATCTGGGCCTGCACCGACACGTCGAGTGCCGACACCGGTTCGTCGGCGATGATCAGCCGCGGTTGCAGGGCCAACGCCCGGGCGATGCCGATGCGTTGGCGCTGCCCGCCGGAGAACTCGTGGGGATAGCGGTTGTAATGCTCGGCTTGCAGACCGACCCGGTCCAGCAGTTCCTGAACCCGCCGCTTGACGTCGGTGCCGTCAGCCAGACCGTGGAACTGCATCGGGTCGCCGATGATCTGGCCGACGCGTTTGCGCGGATTCAGCGAGGCGAACGGATCCTGAAAGATCATCTGCATCTGCTGGCGCAAGGGGCGCAACTGGCGTGGGGAGCGGCCCACCAACTCCTGGCCGTCGAAGCGCACCGAACCGGATGTGGGTGCGATCAACTGGAGAATCGCCCGGCACAGAGTCGACTTGCCGCATCCGGATTCACCCACCAGGCCCAGCGTCTCTCCTTCGCGCACGGTGAGGCTGACCCCGTCGACGGCACCTACCCGCCCCACCTCCCGGTCGATCAGCACGCCGGAGGTGATCGGGAAGTTCTTGACCAGGTCGGTGACCTCCAGCAGTGGTGCCTCGCTCATCGGCTGCCTGCCGTGACATCTTCGGGCAGCCAACATCGGTCCAGATGACCTCCGTCAGAGCGCGACCTCAACGGCGGCGGCTGGGCGCAGTCGTCGAAGACGTACGCGCATCGGGCGGCGAATCGGCAGCCGGTCGGCGGATCCAGCAGTGACGGCGGATGGCCGGGGATCTGCGTCAGCCGTTCGGGCCGCGGCTCGTCCGGGCGCGGGATCGAGCCGAGCAGACCCCAGGTGTAGGGGTGCCGAGGTTGGTAAAACAGCTCCTCCAGCGGCGCCTCCTCGACGATCTGGCCGGCATACATCACCACCACTGTGTCGGCGATCTCGGCGACCACGCCAAGATCGTGGGTGATCAGCACGACGGCGGTGTTCTTCTCGCGGTTCAGCGAGCGCAGCAGGCCCAGGATCTGGGCCTGGATCGTCACGTCGAGTGCGGTGGTGGGCTCATCGGCGATCAGCACCTCGGGTTCCAGGGCCAGCGCCATGGCGATCATCACCCGCTGGCGCATGCCGCCGGAGAATTCGTGCGGATAGTCCCGCACCCTGCGCTCAGGGTTGGGAATACCCACCGATCGCAGTAACTCCACGGCGCGCGCCACCGCGTCCTTCTTCGACACCTGGCGATGGGCGCGGATCATCTCCGCGATCTGGTCGCCCACCCGGTACACCGGGTTCAGTGACGTCATCGGGTCCTGGAAGATCATCGCGATGTGTTCGCCACGCAGGCAGCGCAACTCGTCGTCGGGCAGTTGGGTCAGGTCGCGGCCGCCGAACGTCACCGAGCCACTGATCGTGGTGTTGGGGGAGCGGGTCAGACCCATCAACGTCTGCGCCGTGACGCTCTTTCCGCAGCCCGACTCTCCCACGATGGCGACGACCTCTCCGGCCTCCACGTCGAAGGACACGCGATCGACGGCGTGCACCACGCCGCCGTCAGTGGCGAAGTCGACCCGCAGGTCGGAAACGCTGAGAATCGGGCTCATACCGGCGCCTCCTCGCCCAGTCGGATCCGTGGATCCAGGAATGCGTAGAGGATGTCGACGACGCCGTTGAACAACACGATGAAGAACGCACCGAACATCGTCACCGCCATCAGTGGCGGGAGGTCAAGTTTCCCGATCGCCTGGCCGGCGTAGAGGCCCACGCCGTTGAGATTGAACACCGTCTCGGTGAGGATGGTGCCGCCGCCCACCACGGCACCGAAGTCGAGACCGAACAACGTGACGATTGGAATCATGGAGTTACGCAACACATGCCGCAGCCGAACCTGCCGTTCGCTGATGCCCTTGGCGCGCGCGGTGCGCACATAATCCTCATTCATCACGTCGAGCATGTTGGACCGCAGCACCCTGCTGTAGAAGCCCACATAGAGCACCGCCAGGGTGATCCACGGCAGGATCAGGTGATAGAGCCACTGCGTTGGGCTCTGCGTCAGCGGCACATAGCTCCCGGTGGGGAATATCGGAACTTTGAAGCTGAAGTAGTAAAGCAGGATTGCGGCCAACCAGAACACCGGCAGCGAGATTCCGACCAGGGCCAGCACGGTCAGTGTCCGGTCGGTGAAACTTCCCGGGCGTACGGCGCTGAGGTAGCCGAACCAGATCGCCAGCGCCATCCACAGCAGCGCGGCACCGAGACACAGCGACAGCGTCACCGGCAGGCCACTGATGATGTGCTGCAACACATTCTGATCGCTGGCGTACGAGGTCAGCTGACCGCTGAAGATCTGCTTCATCATCGTCAGGTACTGGACCGGCAACGACTGGTCGAGTCCCAGATCGGCCCGAACCCGCGCGATCAGCGCCGGGTTGGCGTTCTTGCCGGCGATACGCGCGGCCGGATCGGAATTGGGGATGACGTTGAAGATCAGAAACACGATCACAGAGATTGCGAACAACACCGCGATCATCCCGGCCGTTCGTCTGACCGCGAAGCGCAACACCGTCAGCTTCCCGTCCGGATGGTGGCCCGCGGATCCAGCGCGTCCCGCAGACCATCGCCGAAGACGTTGAGCGACAGCACTGTCAGCACGATCATCAGACCGGGCACGATGGTCAGATGCGGTGCGGTGTAAATGGTCTGGTAGCCGTCGGCGATCATCGTGCCCCAGGAGGCGTTGGGTGGCCGGACTCCAGCGCCCAGGAATGACAGCGCCGATTCCAGCAGCATGTTGTTGGCGATATTCAACGCGGAGAACACGATGATGGTCGAGATGATGTTGGGCAGCAGCTCCGAAATCATGATTCGAAGCGGTCCTTTGCCCTGGGACACAGCGGCTTCGACGAACTCCTTCTCCCGCAGCGCGAGTACTTCGCCGCGCACCGGCCGGGCCATATAGGGCACATAGACCACGCCGATGATCAGGATCGGAATCCACAGCGAATCGCCGGCGATCTGCAATCCGCCGATCCGCAGACCGCCGAGCGACAGTGTGGTGCCCAGGGCGATTCCGAGCAGCAGTACCGGAAAGGCCCAGACCACATCGAGGATGCGGGACAGCACCGAGTCGACCCAGCCGCGGTAGTAGCCGGCCAGCACACCCACCGTCACCGCGAGCAGAGTCGTGATGACCGCGGCGAGTACGCCGATGTAGATCGACGTTCTGCCGCCGTACATCAGGCGGACCATCACGTCGCGGCCGTTCTGGTCGGCGCCGAGCAGATACCGGCCCCGCAATCCGGGACCCAGCGGAGTTCCGTCGGGCGAGACCACATCGGTCATTCGGCCGCCGACAAGAACCTTGTCGGTGATGTGGTTCTGGTTTGGTCCGGTGTGTGCGACGTGGTCTGCCCACAACGGTGCGGCAAGGCAGAAAACAACGATCAGGACGAAGAGCACACCGAACAGAATCGCGAATCGATTGCGCCGCAGCCGAATTCCCGCGAGTTGCCACGGGCTTCGGCCGCCAAGGGTGTTGATGCTCAAGTTACTTCAAGGCAAACGAAGTGTAGTCGTGGGCGAATAGCAGATGGTAGTACACCTTGCCGAAGTCGATCCGGTCCGAGACGAATGTGGAGAACTGCTCGTTGCCGTATGGCGCCCACACCGCCTGCTCCATATAGGACCTGTCGAGTTCGGCGTACTGCTTGCGGGCTTCGTCGGTGAGTTGCCCGGTGCGCAGTTCGTCCATCTTGGTGTCGTTGGCGGCAATGGACACCTGGGAGAAGTTGTTGTTGTTGGTGGGCAGGATGTTCTCACCGTTGAGCAACGGACGGAAGAAGTCGTCGGGGTGCGGGAAGTCCTGGAACCAGTCCGCGAAACCGGTGTCGAGATCCGGTGTCGAGGTGTTGCCGATGGTCGTGAAGTACACATCGCCGGAGATCACCTTGAGCTGGGCGTTGAAGCCGAGTTCGTTGAGTAGATCGTGGTAATACTCGCCGATTCGCTTGCGGTCCGGCTCGTCATCGGTCCAGACGGTGATGTTCTTGTCGGTCGGATTGGCCTCGGCCAGAAGCTGTTTGGCCTTGTCCATGTCCGGGCCGGGGAAAAGTGTGAACTCGTCATACCCCGGCATGCCGGGAGGAAGGATCTGCTGGCTGGGGTGCAGGCGCCCGCCGAACACGCGGTTGAGCGCCTCGGGGTCGATCGCGTAGTTGATCGCCTGGCGCACCCGAACGTCGTTGAACGGCGCCGTCTTGTTATTCATCCAGAAGTAGTAGGTGTTGATCGAGTTCTCGAGACGGAAGCGGTCGGAGAACTTTGCTTTCACCTCGGAGAGGCGGTCGGCGTCGGGCGGGCTTTGCATGTAGTCGATCTGGTTCTGCTCCACTCCGGTCACCTGCGCGGAGTTGTTCTTGTTCTGCGTGACGATGATCTTGTCCACCACAGCGTCGACGACTTCGGTGGCGCCGGCGTCTTGGACCGTCTTGAACTGCGGGTTGCGCTCCATCGTCAAGCTATTGGGAGCGTCGACCTTAGTGATCATAAAGGGGCCGCTCGACGGTGGCGGATTGTTCGTCGCCTCTTTGTCCAGTGGCGTTGACGGTGCAACGGGCGCGGCGAACGTCAACCCCAGCACGTTGGTAAAGGTGCCGTTGGGCTTATCCAGTGTGATGGCGATATCGCCCGTGGCGTCATCGGCGACGATACCGCTGATGGTGTCGGCCTTGTCCTCGGCGAAATCCTTGGCACCGACGATGTCCTCGTAGAACACCGATCCGCCGGAGTTGGCCTTGAACAGTCGTTTGATTGCATAGGTGAAGTCGGTGGCTTTGATCGGTGTTCCATCGGAGTACTTCATGTTCGGCCGCAGTGTCAGCTTGTAGGTCTTGCCGTCAGTCGAGATCTCCGGCATGCCCTTGGCCAAGCCGGGAACCACCTTAGTGCCGGCCTGACCGTTCTGGTGGCGGTAGGTCAGAAGCGGGATGTAGGTGTTCCACAACACCTCCCAGCCCTCAACCGTGTAGGAGAGTTGCGGGTCGACGTAGTCCGGGAACGACGTCACTGTGGCATTCATTTCGCCGCCCTGGGAAGCCGTGCCCCCAGTGTCGCCGGAACCACCTCTGGGGCCGCCGCAGCTGGTGACGCTGGACGCGGTTAATGCAGCGATCCCGAGGACGGTGATCGCGCGGCGCAATGTGGTCATAATGCTCCTTGGTTTCCGCAAGTCACGGCTGCTGCTGAACTGCATAACCGCTGAACTACGTCAACACTGTGCCCTACTCCGAAGGCGTTAGCGCTGCAACGGAACAACAGGCGTGGCTGCGCGTGGGAGCGGGTCCGCGTTCGGCCCGCTCGAACATGGTCGACGGTTTTTCCAACCGGTACCGGTTAAATCATTTGCGCAGCTAGAGGAGGTTGGTCGGCTGACTTCCGGATAGCTGGCAGACATTGCGGACGGCCCCGGATGTAGGCACTTCGGCGTTCGGGCCTTAAAGTATGGAGCCATGCCCGAGATCGACCGTCGTAACGCGATGATGATGGCCGGACTGGGTGTCGCCGCCGTTGCGATTCCCACGCCGAAGGCCGGCGCCGACCCGGCAGGCCCGGAGGCCCCGGGACCGGTGCCGCCGGCCCCGCCCGCCCCCGAGGCCCCGCCCGCGCCCGCCGCGGTGGTGCCGGAGTTCCTCGGCGATGAATTCAACGGTCCGGCAGGCGCGCCACCCAACCCGGCCCTGTGGCAGATCGCCCAGTTTCGCGAGACCATCAAGAACCCGGTGTTCTGGGACCGTCCGGAGAACATGGGCCAGTACCGCGACGACGGTCAGCACGTGTTCCTCGACGGCAACTCCAACCTGGTCATCCGCGCCACCCGGGAGCCTTCGGGCGGGTATGTCAGTGGCAAGGTCGTCGGGACCTTCGCAGCGCCGATCAACCACACCTTCGAGGCGCGGGTAAAGATGGAGTGCCTCACCCCCGGGGCATGGCCGGCCTGGTGGGTGGTGAACGAGAACAAACCACGTGGCGGCGAGGTCGATCTCATCGAGTGGTACGGCAACATGGAGTGGCCGTCGGGCACCACCATCCACGCCCGACTCGACGGCACGTCGTTCGCGACAATGCCGGTCCCCGTCGACGCCGCGTGGCATCGCTGGCGAATGACGTGGAACACCTCCGGGATGTACTTCTGGCTGGACTACCAACCCGGTATGGAGCCCTACTTTGAGGTTCCGGCGTTTTCTCTCGACGACTGGGCGTTCAACGATCCCGGCTTCATGATGAAGCCGGTCTTCAACGTCGCCGTCGGTGGCACCGGCGGTAAGGATGCGGCACCGGGCAAATACCCCTGCCAGATGCTCGTCGACTGGGTGCACATCTTTCCGGGTTAAACAGCCCCGCAACCGTCCACCACGGCCTGGGGTTCGCCCTTCGCCGATAGGTATTCCACGAAACCAAGTGGGCTCTGACGTCGCGAGATGTACCGTGACGTCCGTCGCATACCCTGGAAGTGTGGGAAGGGGGTGAAGGCATCGATGACGACGTCGGCCATCACCTCGGAAGCCGCTGATGAGAACAACCGCAGGAGCGACGGTAGCAAGGAGATCGACAAGTGGGTCTCGGGTTACGTCCAACGACACCCCATGGCCGCCGTCACCACAGTCGGCGATCAGACGATCCTGGGACTGCGCACCATCCAGTCGCTGTTCGTTGACCTGTTCACTGGACGGTTCCAGTGGAAGGAGTTCATCCGCCAGGCCGCGTTCATGGCCGGCACGTCAGTCGTTCCCACCATCTTCGTGGCGTTGCCCATCGGGGTGACGCTGTCGGTCCAATTCGCTCTCCTGGCAGGCCAGGTGGGCGCCACTTCGCTTGCCGGTGCTGCCAGTGGCCTCGCCGTCATCCGCCAAGCGGCCTCGTTGGTGGCGGCCATTCTGATGGCCTCGGCGGTCGGCTCGGCCATTACCGCCGACCTGGGATCCCGCAAGATCCGTGAAGAGATCGACGCACTGGAGGTGTTGGGCATCTCCATCATCAAGCGACTGGTGGTGCCCAGATTCGTCGCCGCGATACTCGTCGCCGTCGCCTTGACGGGACTGGTCTGCTTCACGGGCTTTTTAGCCAGCTACCTGTTCAACGTCTACTTCCAGCATGGCGCGCCGGGTAGTTTCATCGCGACGTTCGCCGCGTTCACCTCCACCGCGGACATGAATCTCGCACTGCTCAAAGCCGTCGTCTACGGCGCGATCGTCGCGATCGTGGCGTGCGAGAAGGGTCTCACCACCAGCGGAGGGTCGATGGGGGTGGCCAACTCGGTCAACGCGTCGGTCGTCGAGTCGATCCTGCTGCTGATGGTCGTCAACGTTGCCATCAGTCAGATGTACCTCATTTTCTTCCCCCAGACAGGGCTGTGATCCGTGGTCCTCGACAAGCCCATCCCGCCGGCCCTCGCGCGGTTTGACCGCGCGGTGCGGCGGGCCGCCGAGCCGATTATTCAACTGGGCCACATGCTGTACTTCGCCGGCCGGGCCATCGCCGGCATCCCGGTCGTGCTGCGCAGCTACCGCAGTGAATTCACCCGGCTGCTTGCCGATGTCGCCTGGGGCAACGGTTCGCTGGTCGTCGGTGGCGGTACCGCCGGTGTCGCACTGGTACTGGGCGTCGTGGTCGGCGTTATGGTCGGCATCGAGGGCTACAACTTCCTGCAGTTGCTCGGCCTCGGTCCAGCGGTAGGCATCATCTCCTCGCTGGTGAACACCAGGGAACTCGCCCCGATCGCCGCGGCGCTGGCCTTCGCCACCCAGAGTGGGTGCCGGTTCACCGCGCAATTGGGCGCGATGCGCATCTCCGAGGAGATCGACGCGCTGGACTCGATGGCGATCCCGCCGATCCCGTTCATGGTGACGACCCGGCTGATGGCCTCGATCACCGCGATCATTCCGCTCTACGTCGTCTGTCTCGGCGTCAGTTATCTGAGCACCCAGGCCGTCGTCTCGCTCATCAGCGGCGGCTCAACGGGCGCATATTCGCACTACTTCAATCTGATGTTGTCGGGCACCGATATCTTCTACTCGGTGGTCAAGTGCGTGGTCTTCGTCGCAATCGCTTCACTGCTGCAGTGCTACTACGGCTTCTATGCAAGCGGCGGGCCCGAGGGTGTGGGGATTGCGGCCGGTCATGCGATGCGGGCGGCCATCACCGTGGTGGTCATCGTCAACATGTTGCTGACGATGGCGATGTTCAGCCTCGACTCCGGCGCCAGGTTCGGCGGCTGATGGCGAGGGTCTTCGACCTCAGCGGGCGCGGGCCGTCCAACCGCTCGATGCTGCTCGGCGGTGTGGCCGTGATCGCCGCGTCTGCTCTCATCACGAGCCTGCTGTTGGCCAAGTCCACCGGAAGGCTGGAGTCCTACACCCGCATCGTCGCCGATTTGACCAACGTCGGTGACGGGCTCCCCAGCCGGTCCGACGTGCGCTACCACGGGTTGCTCGTCGGTTCGGTCAACAACATCGTGCCGGCCAGGAATGACGAGCCGAATATGGTTCACATCGACCTTGCTGCCGACTACGCGCCGGCGATCCCGAGGACGGTGACCGCGCGAGTGGTGCCCAGCAATGTTTTCGCCATCTCGGGCGTCGAGCTCATCGACAACGGAGCGGCACCCGCGATCCAGACCGGCGACCACATCGCCGAGGACACCAAGCTGCCGACGGTGTTGTTCCAGACCACGATCAGCAAGTTGCGCGACATCCTGTTCGCAACCGGTCGCGGCCGGGAGGACAACACGCTCGGCATCCTGGCCGCACTGGGCGCGGCCACCCACGACCGTCGGCCCCAATTGCTCACGGCCGGAGCGCAACTCGAACGCATCGTCAACGAGCTGAATTCAGTCGTCGCCACTGACACCACCAGCCCGTCGATGTTGAGCGCATTAGTCGCCGCCGCCGAGGGGCTGCAGCAGACCGCTCCGGATCTCCTCGATGCACTGCACCGGGCCGTCGGTCCGATGCGAGTTCTCGTCGAGCAGCGCGCGCAGCTCGACACCATGCTGACCGCGGGAACCCGCACGCTGAACACGGCGCACACGGCCCTGGCCAATCATGTCGATCAGCTAATCACCATCAGCAAGCACCTGACCCCGGTCACGGGTGTGCTGGCACAGACGTCGAACAACTGGCTTCCCGGTTTCCAGAAGGCAAAAGTCTTCTCGGAAAAGTTCCCAAACGGCTGGGACCCGGAGCAGGACACTTTCAGACTGCGGATAAACCTGTCGCTGACCCCGACCTACTCCTACACCCGCGCCGACTGCCCGTCCTACGGCGCGCTAAAGGGCCCGAGCTGCTTCACCGCACCCCTGATCGTCGTTCGGCCGGACCTGCCCGACGTGTTGCTTCCGCAGAACTACCAGCCGCCGCCGGACCTCATGCCGCCACCGGGCACCGTCGTGGGCCCGAGCGGCAACCTGATCGCCGTCGGGCCCCCGCTGATCAATCCGCAGGGGCCCAACCTGGTGGACCCGAATCCCCCGCTGTCCGACGGCGTCGGCACGGGGGTGCTCGGCGGTATCGGTCCGCCGATGGCGCCCGCGCCGCCGGTCCCGGGCACGGCCAACCCGGCATTCACGACGCCACCCGCCCCGCCCAACCCGACGCCGGCACCGCTCGCGCCGGTCGCTCCGTGGCCTCCGGGCTACCTGCCGGGTGAAGCGGCGCCGGCGTCCTACGGTGGCAACGTCGGTCCCGTCGGCAGCGCCCAGGAAGTCGACCAGTTGTCCTACATCACCGGCCGGCCGGCCACCGCTGCCACCCAGTTGCTGCTCGCGCCGGTGGTGCGGGGGATGATGGTGGCCGAAGTCAGCGGAGGTCAGCGATCATGAAGCTGGGCAAGATCGCTACTGGACTGGCCGCGTTCCTGGTGGTCACCTCCGTGATGTCCTACCTGGTGTACTCCACGCTGGAGCGTGAGGTGAGCGGCGCCACCACCGCGTATTCGGCGGAGTTCACCGACGTGTTCGGTCTGCGCGACGGCGACGACGTTCGGATGGCCGGGGTGCGCGTCGGCCGAGTGATGAACATCGATCTGCTGCCGGACAGCCGCGCAAAAGTGAACTTCGAGCTGCAGAACGACCAGAAGCTTCTGGGCAACACCGAAGCATCGATCCTGTACCAGAACATCGTCGGCCAGCGGTACGTCGACCTCCACCTCGGTGAGACGGGTGATCCGACGCCGCTGCCGGCGGGCAGCGTGATCCCGGTGGACCGCACCGTCCCGTCATTCGACGTCGGCGTCGTGCTCAACGGCTACGAACCGCTGTTCGCCACCATCGACCCCAAGGCGGCCGATCAGATCTCCAGCGCCGCCATTAATGCGCTGCAGGGCGACTCCGCGTCGTGGGCGACGCTGGTCGACCAGACCGGCAAGCTCACCGATACCTTTGCCGGTCGCGACCAGCTTCTCGGAGATATGATCACCGGCCTCGACCGGGTGTTCGGCACCCTGGCCAGTCAGAACGACAACCTGGACAAAACCCTCGCCAACACCCGGCAGATGGTGAGCACCTTCAATGCCCGACGCCCGGAACTCCTCGACTCGATGGGTTCGCTGTCGCGGGTGGTGCGCCAGTTGTCCGCGGTCACCAGCGAGGTGAATCCCTCGCTGCAGGCGCTGATTACCCGGGAACCGGGGTTCGCGGCCCATCTGGTCACGATCGAACCGCAACTGGCGTTCGCCGGCGCCAACCTGCCGAACATGCTCAAGGGCATCGCCAACGTCACCGGTGAGGGCGCCTATATCAACGCCTACTCGTGCGACTTCAATATTTTTGGCTTCTACCCCGGCCTCAATGACGCGACGCCGATCATCGTCGACGCGGCCACCCCGGGGAACAGGGCGAAGCACACTCCGAAATGCAGGAACGTGGGCAATGGCTGACGCAGCTGATTCGGTGATCGAGCGAAAGTACCGTGGGCTGCCCCGGAAGAGGACGCTTGAGGACCTGAACCGCACCGTGGTGGGGCTGGTCGCCCTGGGCGTGCTGATCGTTCTGCTGGCGACACTCGTGATCATCACCAAAGTGGGTCCGGGATACCGCCACTACTCCGCGGAGTTCATCCAGGCCGCCGCACTATTGCCGGATAACCCCGTCACGGTCGCCGGCATCCCGGTCGGAACGGTCACCGGGATGAAGCTGGCCGGCGATCACGTGGTCGTCGACATGAGAATTCAGGACGACGTCGACCTCGGCAAGGACTCCCGGGCCGCCATCATGGTCACCACTATTCTGGGGTCGCGCTACCTCTCGCTGCACCCCGGCGGCGGAGGCCCACTCGAGAACAACACCATCGACCTCAACCACACCGAGGTTCCCTACGACCTGCAACAGGCCCTGCAGGATGTGGCCGTCAACTACGGCGCGGTCGACACCGACAAACTGGCGAGCGCGGTCGAGGCGCTGGGGAAGCAGATCGAGACGTTGCCCCCGATGATCCCCAAGGCGATGGACAACCTGCGCACGCTCTCCACGGTGATGGCCGACCGTCGCGCGCAACTCGGCAGCATGCTCAAGACCATGGACCTGGTGACGACGACGTTGCGCCGCCAGCAGTCCAGCATCGGCAGCATGGTCAACCAGGGCCAGCAACTGTTTGGCGAATTCGTCGCGCGCCGTGAGGCATTCCATGTGATGTTGCAGTCGCTGACTCAGCTGGTCGCCGTTCTCGATGACACCGTCGTCACCAACCGGCCCCAGATGGATGCGCTGCTGGCCAGCACGAGCAAACTCACCGGCCTGCTGGCCCAACACGACGATATGTTGCACGCAATACTGCAGAGCGCCCCCATCGCGTTGCGCGGCGTCGCCAATGCCACCGGCACCGGTAACTCGATCGACGGCAACATCGTCAACGGCTTCGCCATCGACTCCTGGATGTGCGCGATCAGCGGTCGCGCGAAGCAGTTCGGGATGATCCAGTACTTCAAGGACTGCCAGTGAAGCGCGGCAGCGGGCTTGCGATCCTGGCCGGGCTGGCCGCCGTGACGGTGCTCGTCGCATCGCTGTACGGCTGGTCCGTTATCAAGGAACGCCGCAACACGATCACGCTGACCGCGCAGTTCGAGAGCTCCGCCGGCCTCTACCCGTCCAACAATGTTCAGGTTCTCGGGATGAAAGTCGGCAGCGTCACCAAAGTCACCCCGAAAACCGGCTACGTCGAGGTTGAGTTCACCGTCGACAAAGATGTCACGATCCCCGCCGATGCCCAGGCCGTCACCTTGCAGACGTCGATCCTCGCTGAACGCTCCGTCGAGTTGACGCCGCCCTACCGGAGTGGACCCGCGATGCAGGACCACGCCACCATCGGATTAACCCGGACCAGGACACCGGTCGAATTCACCAAGACCCTGGACATGATTGACCGGCTCGCCGCCTCTCTCGGCGGCGACGGCAAGGGTGACGGCGCGGTCCGTACCCTCGTCGATTCGGCCGCCCTGATGGCGTCCGGCAACGGCGACAGCATCAAGTCCGCGCTCGGCGAACTGTCCAAGGCTCTCAAGCTCGGCGCCGATGGCGGCGCCCAGAGCAAGGAACAGCTCACCACGGTGATCGTCAATCTGAGCACGCTCATGAACGCCGCAGCCGCCAACGATTCGATGCTGCGCGACTTCGGGTCCACCGTCCGGGTTCTCAGCCAGGTGCTTGCCGACGAGGATCTGGGTGGCGGCACCACCGGAAAGCAGTTCAATGTGGTGCTGACCCAGCTCGGCAATCTCCTGGAGCAGAATCGCGACGAAATCAACGCAATGCTCGCCAACAGCGGTACAACGCTGAATACCACCGTCGAACTCAAGCGTGAGGTCGCCGAGCTGCTCGATATCGCGCCTCTGACGCTGGACAACTTCTACAACATCTTCGACCGGGAGAACGGCTCTGCGCGGGCGCACCTCCTGACCGACAAGGTTTTGTTCGACTCCCAGACGGTCCAAGAAGTGTGCAACCTGATGCATTTGCGGCAATTAGGTTGCAGCACAGGAACTTTGCAGGACTTCGGCCCGGATTTCGGTGTGTCCTACATTCTCGACGGTCTTACGCAGATGGGACAGAAAAGTTATGCGGCGGAGGATCACGAATGATGGCCGCGAGTAGGAGGATCGCCGCACTGACAGTGGCGGTATCGCTGACCATGACCGGTTGCTCCAGCAGCGGACTCGCCAGCCTCCCGCTGCCCCATCCCGGTCCGGGTAAGGACGGCTTCAGCGTGACCGTGGTGTTCGAGAACGCCCTCAACGTGCCGGCCTTCGCGGCGGTTCGACTCGCCGGCGCGGACGTTGGTCAGATGGAGTCCATCGAGGCCCGCGACTACACCGCGGTGGCCACGCTGCGGATCGCCGACGGTATCCGGTTGCCCCGGGGGACCACCGCCGAACTCCGTTCGGCAACCCCACTCGGCGATGTCTTCATCGCCGTGAAGCCACCCGCGAATGCGTCGTCGGCGGTGCCCTTACTCACCGACGGCGACACCATCGGGATCAGCGACACCCGAGCTGCCGCGACCGTCGAGAACCTGCTGACCGGGGCGGCTGTTCTGGTCAACGGCGGAGCGGTGCAGAACCTGACCGACATCGTCAACGGCGCGGGCAAGGCGGCCGGCGAGGATGGCGGTCGCAATTTCGCTCAGCTGATCGACCACACGAATCGGCTCCTCGGCACTATGAACGCGCGCACCGGCCAGTTGTCGGACTCGCTGACCGCGCTCTCCGGGCTCTCCCGGCAGATCGACGCCAAGAGCGACGTCATCGCCGAGCTGATGAGCGCGGCGGCGCCGGCGACCGACACACTGGCCCAGCACACCAACCAGATCGCGGACCTGGTGGTCCAGGCGGGCAGCACCACCGAGATGCTGAGCAGGTTTCCGTCGCTGGCCGGCACCGACACCAGCGGCCGCAGCGTGATCGCCGATCTCAACACCATGTCCAGCGCGTTCAACGACGTCGCCGTGGACCCTGACACCAGCATGAAGGCGCTCAACCGGCTGATGCCGCCGTTCGTCAAGGCCTTCGCGGGCAATTCGTTCGCGGCGAAGGGCAGCATCGACCGACTGGTCCTCGGTTCGATGCCCGACATCGGCTTCCCGGGAGATCCGGGCTTCCACGGGCCGAAATGGTCCAACTGGAATCAGTTCGTCGGTTCGTTCCAGTACACCCTGCTGCGCCTGCAGGAGCGGATCGTCGGGCAGGGTCCGAACATCCCGCAGGTGCCGGTGATCCCCAGCCCGACCGACCCCGGCCAATGGGCTGTCTCCGGGCCCCCGCCCGGCCCGACCGGTGCGACTGGTCCACCCGGCCCCCCGCCCGGCCCGACTGGTCCGGGCTCGTGATCGCGGTGATGGCTGACGGTCTCGTCGGCGCGGTCCGCTACCTACACCGGCGCAAGGCCCTGCTGTCCTTGGGCGCCTTGGCCGTCACCCTGATGGTCGGGTTGTCGTATCTGATGCTCGGTGCGTTGCGGTGGAATCCGCTGGCGTCGGTCTATCGGGTTACGGTCGAACTGCCGGCCTCCGGGGGCCTGCTGCCTAACCAGGACGTCACGCTGCGCGGTGTGCCGATCGGCAAGGTTGAGAAGCTGCTGATCACCCCCGCCGGGGTCAACGCCGAGATTCGTGTTGATTCGGCGGTGCAACTGTCGGAGTCGAGCAAGGCGCGGGTGAGTGGGTTGTCCGCCGCGGGGGAGCAGTACATCGACTTCGACGGGGGGGACGGCCGGGCGCCGTTTCTGACCGGGGGCGGCGACATGAAGCTGGGGCGCACCGCGGTCCCGGTCACGCTGGCCGAACTGCTCGCACACTCCGATGGGATGCTCAAGCAGATCGACACGGACAAGCTCAACCTGATCAAGAAGGAACTCAGCCTCTCCAAGGATGGGCCGCAGAAACTCAGTGACATCGTCGAGGGTGGCACCTTCATGTTGTCCGCACTCGACGGTGTGCTGCCCCAGACCACCAGCCTGCTCAAGACAAGCCGGGCCACCCTGCAGATGGTGGCTGACAAGAACGAGGGTATGGCAGTCGTCGCGGCGAACCTCGCCGAGGTGTTCGGCGGCGTGAACCGGATGACCGGCGGCTTCCGCGCGCTGACGGAGCAGACGCCTCAGGCCCTGGCCGCTACCGACGCCCTGATCGCGGACAACTCCGACACCATGGTGGGGTTGCTGGGCGATCTGACGACTGTCAGCGAGTTGTTGTACCTGCGGGTGCCGGCACTCAACGCGCTGTTCCCCAGCTATCGCGGTTCGCTGCTGGACTCCTTCAGCAGCGTCTTTCATGACAACGGGATCTGGCTCACCGGGGATGTCTACCCGCGGTACAGCTGCGACTACGGCACGCCGCGGCGCCCGCCGTCGACGGCGTTCTATCCCGAGCCCTACAAGTACACCTACTGCCGGGACACCGATCCTGCCGTTTTGATCCGCGGTGCCAAGAACGCGCCGCGGCCGGCCGGCGACGATACCGCGGGGCCACCGCCGGGCGCTGATCTTGGTGCGCAGACTGATCCCGAGCCGCAAGGCAGGTTCTCCATCCCAACTCCCTACGGCGGCCCGATCCTGCCGGTTGAACCGCCCAGTTGAGTCCTCATGAGCAGTGATAGACGAAGATGCCAATCATGACCGATGAC
>Ga0164295_10000607_pt1 | contig 30147 bp, 27 predicted proteins | sample GEODES006metaG_FD_111798 | JGI IMG/M metagenome (GOLD analysis project Ga0164295, IMG submission 111798) | Oligotrophic lake water microbial communities from Sparkling Lake, Wisconsin, USA - GEODES006 metaG | ecosystem: Environmental > Aquatic > Freshwater > Lake | place: USA: Sparkling Lake... | reverse complement strand
CCATCTTGGTTAAGACAAAGCCTGCAGTAACTCCAGGCTCATAACGCAACACAAAGGCGCGTAACTGCGCCAACCAAGTTTGAATCCTCCTCTAGGGATACAAAACACCCACCGTGGATTATCAGTGGGTGTTTTGTTTTGCTCTGTCACTAATTTAAAAACACATTTCTAAAATTTCTTTCTTTGATTTCCTTGTAAGTTTCTCGCTTAATAAACAAAGCATCGCAATCAGCCGCGCCTGGCGACGCCCACCTTTCAGTGGCTAGACAGACGAGATCAAATCCTAATTCTTCTATATGACAAATTAGCTCACCTGCTTTACTCGACCCTGCGTAGATTTCAACTAGAGGTAACTCTATTTCAATGAGCTGAAATTTTTCAATGACTCCAGAGCTTCCAAGCAAAACTTCTTTTTCATAACCTTGAACGTCTATCTTTAACAATGCATTTTGGCTTTTCATATCTAGCTCACTTAGATAACTGTCAAGCCTTTTAACTTCAATTTTTTTCTTAGCTGTCATTTCATTTGACCAACTAGTAAACACCTCTCCAAATTGCGAAATATCCTTGAGTGAAGTAGACCCTCCTTCCACATCCCAAAGATTGAGATCTTCAAATTTATTTTCATGCCCTAAGGCAACATAATTGACAATCCATTTGGAATCCAAGTGACTTAGGTTATCTAGTGCTACTTTGCATCTAACATCTGGTTCAAAACTAACTATAACCGCACTTGACAACCTCCTAAATTCCACCGCCCATTGCCCCAGATTCGCGCCAGCATCTATAGCAAGATCTATATTCAATAAATCTACAAAGTAATCTCTTTGGAATTTCCATGTCTCATAAGCGTGCACAATCTTTGATTCAGGATGCACCCTGCTTAACTTGAACCTCTTCAAGATCACAAGAATCAATCGTCTGACAAGTCTCATCAATGATGACTCATGTAATGTTCCAATCACTTGCATTTCGGCGGCTACATTTCCATTGTAAATTAAGGAGGCTCAATTATCCGGCTCGCGAGCCAGGGACACCAAAATTAGTTTGGAATCTTAGCCAATCCTTACACTGGTTCTCAACTATGGCAGGTCAGAGACCCATCAACTTAGCTTGACGATCAAAATCGGGAACCGCATTACGAACTTCTTCAAACGTCCCGCGTGCAACTATCTCGCCCTTATCCATGTATAGAACTAGATCTGCATCACGAACAGTTGATAATCGGTGCGCAATAAGAACAACCGTAGTTGAACCCTTTAATTTTTGAATATCAGAAGAAATGCTTTCCTCAGTATCGCCGTCTAGGGCACTTGTGGCTTCATCCAAGACTAATAACTTCGGCTTAGTGAATAGAGCGCGTGCAATTCCTATACGTTGACGTTGCCCACCACTTATCTTTCCGCCCCGCTCACCTAAGTTTGTATCTAAACCCTCAGGAAGATTTGCAACGAAATCGCTTAATGATGCAATGCTCAATGCGCTGTTTATTAATTCATCTCTCGCAGCTTCAAGTGGGTAACCGAGAGCCACGTTTTCGCGGATTGATCCATTAACAACCATCACGTCTTGAGGTACATATGAAATAGCGCCTGGCCATTTTGCAATCGCTTCCAATGGCGTTACGTTGGAAATCTTTATTGATCCCTTGTCGGGTTCGATTACCCCTAGTAGTACATCTACAAGGGTTGTCTTGCCTGCGCCAGATGGGCCAACAATCGCAATTACTCTGCCTGCACTGGCAGATATTGAAACATCATTTAGCGCTGGCTTTGACTTATCTGGGTAGGTTAAGGAAACATTTGATAACTCAATGCTTGCATCAAAACCGAGATGCTCGGTATGCACAACATCATCAAAATGTTCAATCATTGGTTTGCTTCCAAGAAAATCGATTAAATCCAGTGTCGGTTTAGCCATGCCAAAACTATTTTTCATCATCACTACGCCTTGTTGAATTCTTAAGACGGCAGGTCCAATTCTGGTTCCGGTTGCAACAAAAATTGCCAGCGTAGCTACAGCATGAGCTGCATCTTGCAGTGCAAACTGCAGCGCACCAATCAAAACTGCTCCAACAATAACTGTGGTTTCTAAAACATATTTACTTATATATGGCATAAAGCCAATTTCTGCATTTACATTTGCAATATCTAATCTTGTTTCTGCGATTGAACGAGCGTAGTAATCACGGCGATTTCTAACCACTGACTCTCTGTAGGATGAAAATACTTCGACAATTTTTTCATTGCTTTTAATCATTAATCTTGAATTCAAATTTCCAATTCTATTTGCACGCTCGTGCATTAACTTATAGAGGATTAAGGCGACAATACCGAAAATCATAACTGTGCCGATGGAAGTAACTGGGTCAACTGCAAACAAACCTAAAATCAAAATGAAAAGTAGGGCAATGTCGGCAACCAACATGACAGACAGCGCAATAATCTGCAGTGCGATTATCTGAACTCCGCTAGTCACGGCGAAAAGGGATTCTTGAGTGCTCCATCTTTGAATAACCAGCAAAGGTTGCGCCAGTAGCCTAGAAATTAGATTTGCAGATATAACTGCACCTCTTCGGCTCATAAAATAGAGGATTCTCCTTGTAATGAAGATCGAAATAATTGTTCTACCAACAAGAAGGGAAACGGCAGCCAGTCCAATAATTGAAGCTTGCGCCTGGATGCTAAAGCTAGATATCCCAAGTATTTCTAGAACTTTGTAAACTCGGCTACTTGGGTCTCTGGATTGAACACCTGTGACCGAGAGTGTTCCAAGTAGCCCTACGGCTAATACTCCTAACAAGTCGAGAATTCCTAAAAAGATTTGGATGGCAGTTATGTAGGTAAGTTTTTTTCTATCTTTTTTATCTAAAATTCCAATTGCTTTTCGAAAATTTAGAAATTTGTTTGGCCCAGGAATTTGATTAATCACTTAAACCTGTTTTCTCGAAAAAATCTTTTACTGATTTAGCACTTCGGTCTTTTTCGGAAATTTTTGGATTTTTATTAGGCCAAGGAATATCAAGATCTGGGTCTAATGGATTGATTGCAAATTCCATTTTTGGGTCGTATTTTTTATCTAACAAGTATGTAATGGTTGAATTGTCTTCAAGTGCCTGAAGCGCATGCCCCAAGCCTTTAGAAATATAGATAGCTTTACCTTCATTTGCAGAAAGTTTAAGGCTCACAAATTGGCAGAAAGATTCAGAATCTGGTCTCAAATCCACTATTACATCCAAGATTGAACCTGAGGAGCAAGTGACGATCTTTGATTGACCATCAAGTTCATCACTGAAATGAATACCTCTGATAACACTTTGGTGAGAAATTGATGTGTTTGCTTGCCTCACTTCAAATTCTGGAATCCCATTTTCTTTCAAGGCCTCTGCTTTAAACCATTCGCGAAACATCCCTCGTTCATCGGGAAATACAGGTGACTCAATAAGCCAAGCACCGGCAATTGCGAGAGGTGTAACTTTCATGAACACATCCTACTTAGCCAACGACTGCATCATGTCAGGCAGCGCTTTTTGAACTGAATCTTTCCAAGGGCCAAGTGGCACGACGCCAAATTCTGACCATTTTTGATTATCCAAAACAGAATACTTTGGTCGCTGTACCCTGCTGGCGAATTCAGAGGACAGGACAGGGATAACTCTGGCTGAGTCTTCGCCAGCTATTTCAAATATGTACCTTGCAAATTCAAACCAACTGCACGATCCTGCGTTAGTGCCATGAAATACACCTGATGCAACATTTTTGGTTACTGCATTCAATGTTAACTCTGCCAAATCTGAGGCACTTGTAGGTTGACCTTGTTGATCATTAACTACTCGCACCCTTTCATCACTATTTAACGCTTTGGTTAACATCGTTTTGTAAAAATTTTTCCCATAAGGGCTATAAAGCCAAGCAGTTCTAATTATTAGTGATCTCTCCGGGTACTCATTTATAATCTCTACCTCTCCGGCTAATTTGCTTTTCCCATAAATTGAGATCGGCTCTGTTAAATCATTTGCCTGCCAAGGTGAATTGCTATCACCTGCAAAAACATAGTCGGTTGAAAAATGCACTAACTTTGCATTAACTGATCTACTTGCAATTGCCAAATTTGCAGCACCTAATTGATTAACTTGAAATGCTTCATCAGAATCAATCTCAGCCTGCTCAACATTTGTATAAGCAGAGGCATTTATAACTACATCTGGCTTTGTACTATTAACAAGTTTTTTTACCTGACCAATGTTCGTAACATCTAAATCGGAGCGAGATAGAGCTACAAAATCAATGCCATGAGAATCAAGAGTTTTTTGGAGGCATCTACCAAGTTGACCATTTGCGCCTGCAATTAGCCATTTCATTTCTTTAGTGGCCGCCACCAGGCTTCATTCTCCTGATACCAATTAATAGTTTCCTTTAAGCCGACTTCCCAATCAACTTGAGGTGCATAGCCAAGCTCATTTGAAATCTTGGTGATATCAACTGAATATCTAAGGTCATGACCTTTTCGGTCTTCAACATATTCAATTGATTCTTCGCCCTTGCCCATTATGTTAAGAATTTTATTTGTGAGCTCAAGGTTAGTTAGCTCGGTGCCGCCGCCTATATTGTAGATCTCACCTGCTTTGCCTATGGTAAGTGCTAAATGAATACCACGGCAGTGGTCATCAACATGCAACCAATCTCGCACATTCAAGCCACTTCCATACACAGGAACTTTCTTGTTATCAATTAAATTTGTAACGAATAGTGGGATTACCTTTTCAGGAAATTGATTTCGCCCATAATTATTGCTGCATCTTGTGACACGAACATCCATTCCATGTGTTTTGAAATAAGACCGACAGATTAGGTCAGCTGAGGCTTTTGAAGCCGCATATGGTGAATTCGGTAGTAACGGATCTGTTTCAGGCCATGATCCATTTTCAATCGAACCATAAACTTCGTCGGTTGAAACTTGCAAATATGTCTTTACATCACTTTTTCGAACAGCATCAAGAAGTGTCTGAGTACCCAAAACATTTGTAACTACAAAGTCTTTTGCGCCATTGATAGAGCGGTCGACGTGCGATTCGGCCGCAAAATTTACGACCAGATCATTTTCCAAGACAAGTTTTCCGACTAGTTCTGCGTCACAAATATCACCATCAATAAACTCATAAATATCTGCTGGAACTTCAGAAAGATTAGTAAGAGTGCCGGCATAGGTGAGTTTATCCAACACGGTTACCTTGGAAATGCCACCAAGTGTGCCATCGGCAATTCGTCGGACATAGTTTGAGCCGATAAATCCAGCCCCACCAGTCACTAAAATCCGCACTTCAGCCACTCCTTTTCATTGTGATTGACCAAACCTACAGGTCAAGTACCCTTATTCAGGTGAAGGGCATAATTCTTGCAGGTGGTACCGGCTCACGCTTGTGGCCATTGACTAAAACGACAAGCAAGCAGCTTCTGCCCGTATATGACAAACCTCTGATTTATTACCCTCTTTCAACCTTGATGCTCGCTGGTATTCGAGAGATTCTCATCATTACAACCCCTCAAGATTCTGAAAGTTTTAAGAGTCTCCTCGGCGATGGTAGATCTATTGGTATATCAATCACTTATGCAGTGCAACCAAAACCTGAAGGGCTTGCACAAGCTTTCTTAATTGGAGAAGATTTCATAGGTAACGAGTCGGTTGCTTTAATTCTTGGCGATAACATATTTTATGGGTCTGGCCTTGGACGTAAGTTGTCAGAAATTAACTGTTTAGACGGTGCAACTATTTTCGGCGTTAAAGTTCAAGACTCTTCACGATACGGAGTTGCTGAAGTTTCGAAAACCGGTCAAGTTGTCTCTATCGAAGAAAAACCTAAGGCACCCAAATCTGACATGGCTGTTCCTGGTCTTTACTTTTTTGACAATACAGTGTCGAATCGCGCCAAAAGTGTTAAGAAAAGTTCTAGGGGTGAATTGGAAATAACCTCAGTTATAGAAACCTATCTGAAAGATGAATCGTTGCAATTACGTGAGCTTAGTGAAAGTACGGCTTGGATGGACTGCGGGACAGTTGACAGTATGAACGAGGCGGCCAATTATGTTAGATCTATTGAAGAATCAATAAGTTTTAAGATTGGCTGTATTGAAGAGGTCGCTTACCGTCAAGATTGGATTGATAAGACTCAACTTAGTACCTTAGCTGAAGCTCTTGGTAGCAACGAATATGCCCAATACTTAAAAGATATTTTACAAAATGAGAGCCTTGATGTCCGCTAACCTGCGTATTGGTTATGTTCCCTACTCTGCAGACCTGCAGCACCCGGGTGATAGACGAAGAATCCAAATTTGGGCCGAAGCCAATAATTTGAAGCTCGAAACTAGACATCCACTTGATTCAGACTTGCTGATACTTTCTAACGGTGCCAATTTCAATTATTGGATCAAGAGAACCCAAAAACCCGTGATTCTGGACCTTGTAGATGGCTATTTGGGTGAGAGGCCCAATTGGGCGAGGGACTTTGTAAGAAATGTTGTGCGTTCAATTAACAGTAAAAGTAACTTTCTGGACATCACTTACACGAGGGCGCTCAAGAAAGCGTGTAATGCAAGTACGGCAGTTATTGTGGCAACCCCCGAGCAACGTGAGAATGTCTTGCCCTTTAACAAAAATGTTTATGTAATTCTTGATGACCATTCCGAACTCCTTCAAAAGGTTAAACGAGAGACATCTAGCACTAAGCAGGAAATTTTTTGGGAGGGGTTTGGGTATACCCTGAAACATTTCAAAACAATATCACGTGAACTAGATGGTTACTTAAGTAATAATCAATATGTTCTAAATCTATTGACTACAGAATCATTCGCTCGGTGGGGCGGATACCTAGGGCGTATAGAAACTTCAAAATTATTAAAAAAATGGTTTCCTAATTCATTCCAAAAAATCAAGATAGTTCCTTGGACATTGGAAAACGTAAAGAGCTATGCAAACAAAAGTGAATTTGCAATAATTCCTATCGACACCAAGGACAGATTTGCGAATTTAAAACCTGAGAATAAGCTCCTCGGGCTTTGGACTTTGGGTCTGCCAGTTCTATTTTCCGATACACCTGCATATAAACGAGTTGCTTTACAAGCAGGACTAGATTCTGCTTGCCTAACTAATAATGATTGGGCCTTTGCTCTGGAAAATCATGAGTCTTTATTGGGTGAGAAAAGTTCTAAACTAGCTAGCAAATACTTGTCGAATTTTCATAGTAAAGAAGTGCTAATTGAAAAGTGGGATAAAGCAATTAAAGAAGTACTGACAAAAATCTAATCAAGTTCTTTATACATTTCCAAGAGTTTGGCAACGCCTTCTTCTAGTGAAAAATTATCTGCTGCTAGCCTATGGCACTTTTCATTGGTTTCAGCGTTTTTCAATAGGACCAACATTTCATCAACGTATTTTTTGACGCTTTTCTCATCGCTTGCATCCGTAACCACACCTATTTCGTAGCTATCGAATAACTCTTTAAAATCACCTTGTTTTGAATTAATGAAAACAGGCCTACCCATCGAAAGAAATTCTGCAGTCTTAGTAGATGCTACTGATTTCAAACAAACACCTAAATTATTATGCCAAATACTAAAACCACAATGCGATTTTGCAATCAAGTTAGGCATTTCATCGTGAGGGACACTTAAGTATTCATCATAAGAAATATCTGCCCAAGATGCCGTCGCTCCTAATGAAGCTGCGACAGTTACATGCACAGGAGAACGCTTTCGCATTTCATTAACAATCTTATTTATCTGAATCAAATCATAAGCAGGGCTAAAAGTGCCTGACAAAAGAATTCTTATTTCATCAAGGCTCGGGAAGTCAGTCTTTTTGAATTTCTGAATATCAGCACAAGTTGAAATCATTTGCATTTTATTCATGGGAATTTTGTATCTCGACACAAATTCGGATTTGACTGAATTAGTTATAACGATAATTCTTGAAGAATATTTTGCTAAAAGCATTTCTATGATTCGCATTACAACATAAACTAATTTCCTATTTTTCGCCTTTGATAACGAAAGTCTTTGATCGGAGTGCATTGACCGACAGTCCCAAATCCAGCGATATGGGGATCTGACAAGAGCGGAAATTGCAGACAAGTTCCCCCGGGCATGAACAATTGTTTTTCTATCTATCCTTCTAGACATTCTAGAAACTCGGGATATGCCACCTAAGACACCGAATCTGCCAAATTCCAAAGGTGTCCAAGTAACTCTATTATTTGCCATTGTTTCGAGCAGATTTGATGACGGTTCATTCTTTTCAAAACTGATTACTCGTACCTCTCTATCCCGTGCAATCTTTAAGACATATGAGAGAGCTTGACTCGCCCCTACACCTTCTTGCAGAGAGTCAAAAGTGAGATAAGTTAAGGGGCGCATGAACTAACTCTATAACCAGAATATGAGGACATCCGCTTGGCTCAAGTATTAGTTACAGGTGCCGCGGGCTTTATTGGTTCACATCTTTGTGAAGCTCTTGCGGCCCAAGGTTACGAAGTTACTGGCCTGGATTGCTTTATGGGTGAGTTGTACCCGAGTGAACAAAAAAGAAAGAACTGGCTTGACGTCAAGAAAACCTCACCTAATGTAGATTTGCTAGAGCTTGATTTGCGCGGAGAACTTGATCCAAAGGTTTTTTCTGGATTCGACTACGTGTTTCATTTGGCTGCAATGCCAGGACTCTCATTAAGTTGGACCAATTTCTCGCTCTACTCTGACTGCAATTCTTTAGCCACAAACAATTTAATCAATGCCCTAGATCTAATGACTTTAAAGAAGTTTTTTTATATTAGTACGTCATCGGTTTACGGCGAAATTGTTGACGGCGATGAAAAAAGTACACTTAAGCCAATCAGCCCTTACGGAGTAACAAAGTTGGCAGGAGAAAATCTGTTAAGCGCATACGCTAGAGCGAAATCATTCGAGTTTAGTATTCTCCGTCTATTTTCAGTTTATGGACCAAGGCAAAGATCCGATATGGCCTTTAACATCTTCGTTAGGAAGATATTATCTGGTGAACAAATTGATATATTCGGTGATGGCACGCAATCTAGAGCGAATACATATGTGTTAGATGTTGTCGAAGGCATCGTTAGCGCGATAGGCAAGTCTAGGAATTCGGAAGTGTATAATATCTGCGGTATTAATGCTTATTCTGTTCTTGACGTAATTGAAAAACTTGAAAAGATTTCTGGAAAAAAGGCACATCTAAATTTCATAGCAGAACGTCTCGGCGATCAAAAAAAGACTCAGAATGTTGGAGCAAAAGCAAAAAAAGAGTTGGGTTTTGAGTCTAAGACTGAATTAGAAATTGGGTTACTAGAGCAGTATCAATGGCAAATTAGTAACTCACTTTAAATAAAGAAGCAATCACTCTCGCCATTAATCCTGTATTAATAGTTTTGATTGATTCCTTGACAAAGACTAGATAGAAATCAAGCCAAACTCTTAGCCGATCTATTGATTTATCCTCCGAGAGCATTTTGGAAATAGCCATTTTATTGCCTTCAAAATAACTAACAGCTGAAGCCCTGGAAACATTCTTATCATGTATTCGGTAATCAACTAGCTCTTCATCAATGAAATCTACATTTCCATACCTGCAAACCCGGCGAAAAAAATCCCAATCTTCCGCAGGTCCTTTAAAATTCTCATCAAATAACCCAGATTTGTTAATCACTTCTCTCTTCAAAATTGCCGTGCTACATCCAAGAGTTATTATCGCGACCGTTGGATTTGTAGAGAAAAGAGGATAACAATTCCCAGAAAACTTTGCGCGATGCACCAAATGCTTGCCTTCTCGCTCACCAAATTCGCGACCTGAGCAATAAACGAGGTCTAGTTCATTTGCAAGCAAAAAAGAGACTTGCTTTTCTATTTTTTGTGGATCCCAAATATCATCACTATCAAGGAAAGCAATTATGAGTCCACTTGATGCCAGTATTCCCAAATTTCTTGCGCTCGCTGCACCATTATTTGTCGTTGAAATAACTGTTATCTTACCCTCAAATGACTTTATCAAATCTAAGGAATTATCAGTCGATCCATCATCTACAACTATTATCTCAATATTCTTATAAGTTTGATTTGTAGCACTTTGTAGAGTTTCCAGAACGAAATCCGAAGCATTAAAAACAGGAATCACTATTGAAACCAATGGTTTGCTTGTATTCACTCTGCTGCACCAAACCCTTCAGTTACCCATTCTAATTCTAATCACAGACTCCTTGTTAAAACACGCTTGTTTGTCCGCTACTATTAAGCACTTTTTCAAACAAATTGTGTACCATTCAGAGATGATTCAATTTGCCAAAGACCTATTGCCTGTTTTTATCAAAGATTTTGCAAAGTCATTAATCAAAAAACCGAAGGCGGCAAATTCTATACCCGAAAATTGGCACGTTGACTTCGTTCGAGACCTATCGCTCATTATGCAGATTCAGGTTTATGCCGAGCTTGGGATATATGAAGGTGAGACTTTTAATTCCATAGTGGCGCCAACCAAAATAGCCGTCGATATCGACCCGAAATATCTTTCATACGCCGACAGATCACCTAATAGCAAAAAAATACTAGGGGATTCGACAGTACTGGCAACTTTTTTATCTGATAATTCAATACGGCTCGATATGCTATTTATTGATGCGAATCATAGTCGCGAAGCCGTTTATAGCGATTTTAGTAATTTGGAAGCTTTTATGAATCCACACGGTATTGTTTTAATGCATGATACATTTCCAAAATCAAAAAGTTATTCAGCGCAACAATATTGTGGTGATGCTTACTTGGCCCTAGATAAACTCACACAAGATTTTAAAAATTGGAGTTTTGCAACTATCCCAGTACACCCTGGGCTTACTCTGGCTACCAGGCTCCCAAATCGCCCAAATTGGTCTATGTGATATTAAGTCAGATCGCTCATACAATTCAATTCGATTCTGTAATCAAAGTTAATTAAGAATAGCTTTGATGGAAGTTAAATACCGTAATGCGAATTTTGGCAAGACCCTTTTAATTGCATCTTTAGCTCCCGGTTTTGTAACAGGCAAAAACGATTCTTTTAGCTCTGAAAGCAATACATCTCGCCATTCGGAGCGCAGTGTCTGCGAATCCAAACCGTATTTTAACAAAGTGTCTCTTGGTTCAAAACCGTTAGAACTAAGCTTAAGTCGTGCAATCATCTCAGAATTAGCTATAACTAAGTCAGTGTTGAAAACCCCAACTTTACTTCTATCAATCTCCGGTAACGTCGAGAGGATTCCGGTATCTCTCATACAAACAGGTTTGTTTCGTGTGGCGGCTTCCATAGCAGCTAGACATTGAGTTTCGAATTGAGAACCAATAATCATATAGTCGGATTTATCTATCAGTCCGACAAGTTCGGTAACTGGTAGGTTTCTGTAAACTTTACAGTGAGCAATGGACTCCACGCTCAAGTCATGTTCATCGTCTGAATATTTTGACACAAGAACAAAATCTATATCTAGATGATTTTCAATAATCGATTTAACTTTATCCCAACCTTTTGTCTCATTGAAAGCGCCGACAAATATTGCTTGTAATCTAGTAGCGCTCTCCATAATTATAGTTTCCGTTACTTCCCAGATTGGATTTACTGGCAAGGGAAGAAGAAATTTATGAGAGTCAAGAATGTAGCGATCGTCCTGGATGAAATAGTCAGTATTTGTGATTATTGCTTCTGACATTGAACGAGCTTTATTTTGCCTTTTTAGAATTTTCTTATTTTGAATTTTATCCTGTAGCAAAGTTAAAGTTCGCCAAGAACCTCTAAAATTACCGAGGAATGTCCCATTCCTAAACATCAGTCGAACTTTTGGATTACTCCAAAGTTCTTTATTTCGAAGACGATAAAAATTTGGCTTAAATCCTAAGGCAAATTTAATTACTCTTACTTTTTCATTTTCGAGATCATCAATAACATAATTCCAAAGCACACTCTCACCGTTTATGCCGAGTAAAACGTCATTTGCAATACCAACACCACTGCTTACTCCTAAATTTCTATCTTGAGAATGGTCAGATTTCTCTCCCTCTTGAAAGTGGTATGCAATAGCATCCTGAGCGGTTACGTGCGAGATCCCCGCCAAACTTGCCTTTTGCATAAATGCAAAATCGCCAGGTAAAACCTTCTCACCTAAAAGCGCATACCTGGGAGGTTTGCCACCTAGATATGCGTCTAAACTGCTCGGTGCGATATTGCCTTCAGGAAAACCTCCTAAGTTTTGGAAAACATCCTTTCGAACTATTGATGGCATATACAAACCGCCTGGTATTTCACCTTTTTCAGATATAGATTCAGCGAATTTATTGAACTTTTCCCTTTTAAACCTTCGCAAAATTTTACCAAAATTCTTTTCTACTGCGTGTTCCGCAGGCTTCAGACGTCCGCTCTCAACTAATTTTCCAACAACGTACTTATCTGACCCCGCGTGCATGAACAAGCTCATAAGGAACCCTTTTGTGTAAGACATGTCAGAATTTGTTAAAAAGACATAATCTCCACTCGCCATATTAACTCCATAGTTATAAGCACGGTAGACAGAATTTATATACCACTCATCTTTGCTCGCTCTTCCGGGTGCTTTAACGTAGGGAATGTGATTATCGTCTAAGAAACGGATAACTGAATCAGTCGCATCATTGGTTACAAATAGTATTTCAATTTGCCCTGGACTGAATTCCTTCGAGAGAGCTAGTAATTCGCCGTACTGGAACTCCAGCCAATCAACTCCCGCATAAATCAAGCAAATCAAAGTGACTTTTGGCTTAACCTCGTTCTGAATTCGTTTATTTATTCGATTCTTCCAATAGTAGTCCCAGATACTCAATCTGTCTTGTAGATTAATTACAGGATTAATAGAGTTATTTCTTAGGTAAAGCTCGTATCTTGAACCTAAATTCAACTCTACATCAGAAATTTCTCTTAGCTCTAAATCTGACTCATCAATGAGGCGCCAAAGACTTTGACCTCTTTGACCAGAACTTTCGTAATGAAGAAATTTATCGCAAATCAGATTCATGCTGGAAAATCCAAAATGCAGAATCTTTAGTTTGCTACCTCTAAAAGTTTTTCTTAAGCCGTCTGGGTGCGACGGCTGGTGAAGACCTGGTTTAAACTTATACTTAAGGTGTTCAAGATTTTTCCAAAGTCGGATATTTTTTACATCATTAAATCCCGAGTCGAATCTAAAGTACTTTTCACTACGCCAAAGGTTAACTAGGCCTAACTCTATGCTGTCGGAGCCATCTTTCTCTGCATCAAGAATTAACTTCTCTATTTCTTCACGAGAGCTAAGTAGCAGTTCATCTGCATCTAACCATAAAAACCAGTCTGTATCTGGAAATTTCTCTCTAGCCGTTACGAGCAGTTTCTGTTTATTTAGTATTTCTGAAGCAAAAAGTGAAATCTGATTCTCTATTACGTGGCCGAAATGCAGATTTAATATCTCTCTTGTGCCATCTTCGCTGTCGTCATCTAGTGCAACTCGATTATCTGTTATCTCAAGATTGTAGTCAACAAATCTTTTAAGGTGTCCGGTGTTCACCTCATTTTTTGCTTGAATGATCAATGTAATTATCACGGTACCGTAATATTACAACTAAATGGTTAAATTCTTTCGATTGACTGACCAACCAAGTACATTTTCAAACATTCTTATGTAAACATCTCCTAAGAAAGCGTCTTGGGTGAAGCCGGGCATTAACGAAAATGGCAAAAAGGGCCTCTGGTTTAAGTTCTTCTGGCCAGCCTCTCCGTATCAAAAAAGCCCTCAAAACTTCTCTACGTGCGGGAATAAATACATTGGAGCCGAATTTTATGGAAGCAGCATGGCATCTAGTGTTTGCTCTCGCCATTCTTCTCAACTGACCTTGGATTTTTCTATCATTTAAGAACTCGTCAATCACACGTATGCGTTCACTGAACATATAAACGCCGGCATGGGATGTGGTTGTGGAAGCTTCATGTTGACGCCACTGACCTACTAGCTCGTTCCTTTTCTGCAAGGGGCCAAGATCGCTCAATCTCAACCAAAAATCGTAGTCAGCGACATAGCGCCATTTCTCCCTTCGGCCGCCAATTTCAATTGCCATTTCCCTTCTGAAAAATGTTCCCGGGCCTGGAAGACAAATGGCTCTTCCAACTAGATTCTCTTTTGTGTATTCCTTAGGGTTGACAATTCTGATTAATTTTCCATGCTGGTCAATCATTCTCCAGTCAGGGTACCAGGCAGAAATTCTTGGATTTGCGTCAAAGAATCCTTTCACTCCTTCAAAAAGTTTCGGAGTGAAAATTGGATCATCGGCACTGATCACAACAACGAATCTTCCTCGGGCGGCTATAAGACCTGTATTTACGGCGGAGGACTCACCGGAATTGTGTTGGGTTATTAGATTGATGTGAGTAGCGTATTCCTCAAGGATCTGCAAAGTTCCATCCGTAGATCCATCATTCACCACAATATATTCAAAACCAGTTATAGGAGCTAAATTGAGAATTGAATTAACTGTTTCTCTAATGAAATCCTCACCATTGTAAACGGGTGTAATCACAGAGATTTCAATCTCACTCGAATTCAACGGATGTACTCCGCCACTATCCATTCGGCAAAAGGAATTGAAGCCGTCCAACCAGGGCTTACAGCATTAAGGATATGTATGAAGTTTAAATTTTTTTCGACTTTAAAGTCCATTTCAAATCTTCCCGTTTGTAAATCAATTAGTTGAGCTCTGATTCCAGGTTTCTTTCTGTGCCAGTCTTTAACACTTACAGCTGTTGGAACTAGCTTTGCGCCTTCCTTTAAAATAATTCTTGATTGTGCTTTTGGTAATTCTTGAACAAGAAGCTGTGACAACACTGGGAATGCTTTCAATGTCATTGCGGTTATTGACTTGGCACCTGATGCAATGTCATTAAAATCAAATTTGTCTCCAAATTCATAGAACTCTCGACCTAATGTCGGCACAGCACTTGGACCAATTTTAATCTGGCCATCTACCGCGACCGTGAAATGAACACCCAGGAATGGGTTTTTTGGATTAGGGACTGGATACACCAAAGTACGAAGTCCTAAATTTTTGTTAGATGTAGTTTTATAAGTCCCGAGTATTGGCAACTGTGAATACTGAGCGCCCGCATTATTCTGGTGGGCTATTTTTAAGGAACCCGTACCTGCCGAATTGATTATCAATCCAGCGTCTATGGGCTTTTGGTTTAATAATGTAGCCCCATCTCTAAAATCAATTTCGGCAGAAAACATTACTTCGCCACCAGACTGAATTAATTTTTCTAGTATCACTTGGGATACGGCTAGAGGATCTGAGGTTGCAGTAGTGGGTGACCATATAAAATTTTTATGTGTAACTGCTAGGGGTTCAAAGCTATCTAGATCTTTTTCACTTTTTAACTTGATATCAACTCCGTTTCCAATTCCACGCTCATATAGTTTGTGGAGATACTCAAGGTCTTCATTATTCTTTGCCACGACTACTTTCCCTGTCTCCCTCAATGGCAAGGAGTTATCTTGAATCAACTGTCTCAGTCTAAGATTCCCGGTTCGACAAAATTTAGCCTTTAGGCTGTCACTTGAATAATAAAATCCTGCGTGAAGCACGCCTGAATTTCTTCCTGAAGCGTGCTCTGCGACCGCTTTTTCTTTCTCTACAACAAGAACGCTGCTGGAAGGGAATGATTTTCTAAGTTGCAAAGCTACCGAAAGCCCAATAATGCCAGCACCAATTACGAGAAAATCGACTTTCTTGGCCAAGGTATGTTCCGTTCTAAAACCATTGCTTTAAGCTTTCAGATGGCTAATTAAATCGCAAATAGCAATAAACTTGCGAATAGACGTGACAATTCACTGAAAATAGTAAATTATTCATGTTAATCAGGGAGTTGGAAAATATGAAGAAGGTACTAGTGCTCGGCGCAACAGGAATGCTTGGACGCGCATGCTATAGCGTTCTTTCAGGCGGTTCTAACCTTTCAACTGAAGGTACTTCTAGAACTTCAGATAACTTTTTGCGACAGATGGACGCCGGGGACTTAAATCAAGTTCGTAAACTTGTTTCAGAAATTAAGCCAGATTATGTAGTCAATTGCATCGGGATCATAAAGCCACACATTTCAGAATCTGATCCAACGTCAATTAAGCGTGCCATCTCGATCAACTCAGAATTCCCAATTTTTTTGGCTGATTTAGCCTCGATAGCCAATTTCAAGGTAATTCAAATTGCTACTGACTGCGTTTATAGTGGCAAAAAGGGTAGCTACACAGAAATAGATCAGCATGATGCGACCGATGTTTATGGAAAAACCAAAAGTTTAGGTGAAGTTCCTAGTGAAAACTTTCTACATTTGAGAGCTTCAATAATTGGGCCTGAATTGGGAAGAAGTACTTCATTGTTAGAGTGGTTTAGGAATCAGCCTAAAGGTTCACAACTAAACGGATTCGAAGACCATATCTGGAATGGGGTAACTACATACCAGTTTGCAAAATTAGCTCGCGGAATAATTGAAAATGAATCAGAGCTATCAGGCACTAGACACATAGTGCCTGCAAATCGAGTAAGCAAATACGGATTATTGAATATCTTCTCAAATGTTTACGATAGAGGTGATATTCAAATTAGCAAAATTACAAGCAGCAATTTCATTGACAGGACTTTAGAGACTGAAAATGTAGATCTAAATCGTGAAATTTGGAACATGGGTGGGTACACTTCATTGCCTACAATTGATGAGATGGTGCGAGAGCAGGCAATTAATCAGGCATGAAGGATCTTAAGGAGAATGGCGCATACTTCTCAGGCTGCCGGCTAGCAAAGTCTTTCTTTTTATAACGTGCTACCAAGTCATCTGCGATTCTGTAGGAAGCTTTTCCATCACCAAAAGTATGTTCCCAAGTTGAACCTAGCAGGTTATTGAATTTTTCTATTGTTTCCAAGAAATTACTTTGGGTATTTGGATCAAATTTAATACTTGCCTTAAAGTCATAAACCTCTGGCCGCTCGGTTGCCTTTCTCATTTGAATCGTAGGAACTCCAATGATTGCCGCTTCTTCAACGATAGTTCCCGAATCTGTAAGAACGCCAGAAGACGAGTTAATCAATTCAAGTATCTCTAAGTAACCTATTGGGTCAAAAATGTGGACATTACTTGGTAGATCTAATTTAAACTGACTAATCATCTTCTGCGTTCTATAGCCAGCAAAGAAAAGAACTTTCTTTTCAGTCGCTTGAGCTAATTTAAGGATAGTATTTAAAGCAGAAATGCTTTCTACATTTTCACGTCTATGGCAAGTCATTACCAAATACTCACCTGCCGTAACTTCGTATTCATTCTTCAGAAGACTTTCTAAGTCATCTGAAGGGAGCCTTAGTTTGCCACTTATAAAATATTCTTCCAGTACATCGACAATTGGATTTCCAGTCACAGCAATATTCTCAGCCGGAATTCCTTCAGCTAATCCTTGTGCCTTATAGCTATCTAGGTAAGAATATATTCGATCTGAGAGATGGTCAGCGATGGTCCTATATTTTTCCTCCGGCATGCGCCAATCGTACGACCGCATACATCCCTCGATGTGAAAAACTGGAATATTCAACTGTGCAGAAGCAACAGTTCCCATAACAGTGTTAGTATCGCCAAGGAATACTGTTGCAACTGGATTGAGTCTAATTAAGACCGCTGACAACTTTACAATCATACTTGCGGTTAACTCAGCGTCACTCTCACCGCTAATCTGTAAATCTATATCTGGGGGGCTGACTTCTAGTTCTCGAAAGAAAACATCCTTTAGATTGTCAGAGTAATGTTGACCAGACCATACCAAAACAAAGTTTTTACCTAAGGACTTTCTAAGCTCTCTAATTATTATTGAGGCACGGATTACATCTGGGCGGATTCCCAGAACCATTACCAGAGGTCCAGTTACAAGATTATCTTTGCTCAATTTCCCAGGGGTTCCAGTAGTCAAATTCGAATCTATAGTCATCACCTTTAGATTCCTCCAGAGAAGTAGAAGAATAAACAAGCAGGATTGCGTCAGCACTTAGGTTCATGAATCCATTCGCAAATCCTGCAGGTATGAAAAATGAATTTGAGTTTGTGTCAGAGATGACTGACTTGGCAATTTTATTATCTTTTGATGGGCTAATCGGATCATCAAGTTCAACTGCCGCAACAAGAAATGAACCTCTAAGGGGAACAAATAATTTTGCCTCTTTAAAATGCCCATGCCAAGCTCTAATAAATCCCTGCCTATGATTTTCAATTGCATAAAAGCGTTTAAATTGGTTTAACTCAATGCCGTTATTAAAGGTTAATGAACCCCGATCATCTGTTGCTTTTCCGCCTGGAATTGTGGTTGGAACTTTTAAGTCTGATAAGTTCATTTTAAACTTTCCATTGTAATTTTAGACTTTCTGAGTTGTTAAACCTTGGATTGCTCACATCTTTAATTCGTTTTTGAGTAATAGCGTCTGCAACTTCTTGAATCCCGTCCTCGATAGACCACTTCGGCCTGAAGTCGAGCATGCTTCGTGCTTTATCAGAATTAACTCTGTAATTTCGAGCGTCTTGAAAAGAGATCTCTGTTTGTTCGATCTGCGAATCAGTCACTATGCCTTGAATTCTTTGGGCAAGTTGAAGAACAGTTATATTCTCTGTGTGCAAATTGAAGATTCCGGAAATATTTGATTCAAGATGTGGAACTGCAGCAGTTGAAACATCACGAACATGGAGCAGGGGTCTGAATTGTTCCCCGCCAAAGACGCTCATAGTTTTTTCCATTATCGCTCTGATTGTCAATACGTTAAGAACCAAGTCAACTCGTAAACGAGCGAAGTTATCACTCAAACCAAAAAGAGTTCCAAGTCTAAATATGAGCGGTGTTGCGTCTGAGGCCAATAAAATTTGTTCGGCTTCTAATTTTGATTCTGCATAAAGTGATAGTGGGCCTACCGGACTCGACTCGTCTAGTACGCCATCTTGGGCGCCGTATACTGAACAAGTAGAGGGGAATACAATTCTTCCGCCAAAATTATCAACTAGATTTTTTACAGCTCCTACATTGGTATTTTTCGTAGTCTTTGGATTGATCGCACAAGCTGGATCGCCAACTAGGGCTGAGAGCCAAACCACGGAGTCTGCCCATTTAAGGTGAGGTTCAATCGTCTTGAAATCGAGAATGTCACCAAAAGCAAAATCAACATTCTTTAAATAGGAATCTTCATAAGTTAAGTTATCGAGCACTCTAACTTCATGGCCTTCTTTAATCGCTGAGTCCGTAAACCAGCCCCCAACATAGCCGGCGCCACCTACTACGAGTACTTTTGCCACTTTTTCTCCAAACCTCGCCTTAACAATAACTTAAATTGTTCAAAATTTAGGTAGATTCGTGGATCTTTTATCTATTTGAAAGATTATCTGTATATCTCTGAAGTTTCTAATCAAACCTGCTTAAAGTCAGGCAATTTCCTGATAATTTCGGCAAAAGATCTTATCTATTTGCCAAAAACTCCATAGAGTCACCCAGCCCTAAAGTACTCAATAATGCGTTCACAATTCTCTTCACATTACGGGCTGCAGAATTCTTCTCAAAAGCAGAATTTATTGAGTATCCCAATTCAACACGATTTAAAGTTTGTTTTTCTGAACCACTTTTTATCGACTTGCGACTTCTTAAACTGTTTATCAAATCTGCGGGATTAATTCCTTTGGTCTTTACTTGCAGGGGGGACAAATTGTTCCGGGTCAATAATAACCTTAAGGATTTGGGATTCAATAAGACTTGATGTTCTGGATAAGAGAGTACAGACCATTTTTCACCAAGAATTCTGAGATTTAGACTCTTGCCATTGGGGGTTGTTCCATAAAATGCCCCACCAATCCGAAGTCGTTTTGAAGCATTTGCAATAATTATTTCAGGTGTTGCGACATGTTCCAAAACTTCAATCGCAGACACTAAATCAAATGGGCCAACTAAGTCTCCTGTAGACAAATCACCCGTATGTACTACCCAGCCTTTCCCAAGTGCTTCTTTAACTGAATCTGGCGAATACTCCGTGCCGTGGCATTTCCAACCTTCTCGCGAAGCTACATCTAGAAATGTCCCTGCGCCAAATCCGATATCTAAAATCCCGTTAATATCGCTACGATAATTGTTTAACTTAGTGAAAACATCACGCAATCTGCCAGTCACGAATGCTGGTACCGCTGGACTCTCAGAATGATAATAATCAAGGTATAAATCAGCTAATTCTTCAGAAGAGGGCACCGTGCGTGCATAAACCGTCTTGCATTTAGAACACTTTCGCCAAAGAGGATTGGCTTTATCGTTGCAATTTCTAAGTGGTTTAAAATTTTCTGATTGGCAAATAGGGCAAACTCTTGGTGAATCAGCTAGCCCGTTTGCAGAACTCACTTTAATCTATTCTTACTGTCCCAGAATTAGTTTCGACTTCAACGGCAACAATGCCCGTATCACCATCATTCGCTTCAGCTGAAACCCATTCGACTTCAATGCCACTTCCAATAGCCGCTTTGACTTCGGATCCAAGCCACTCAGAGATTGCCGATTCATCACCGGCAATTTCAATCTTCACAATCTTTGCAACAGCTTTGCCGTCTGTTGAAGGGTGATGGTTCTTGATCCATTGCACGAAGAAAGGCATTTGGCGGTCTTCTAAAGTGCCAAGAACTCCAATTTGCTTCCAACTTAGATCAGTGCCATCTGGCTTTGTGCGGTGACCATCTACTGCTGGGCGGCCTAAACGATTTTCAATCGCTGCGAGATCTTCGACTGCCACAACCCAAGTAAGCCATCCGCCACCTTCTGCGGCGCGCTTGGACACAGCCTTACCAAATGGTGATGAATCAGATGCTGGGTGATCTAGTGGGCAGACAACTTCAATGTATTGGCCATTAAGAAGGGGCGCTGTGAAGTTACGAGTACCGAACCTTGGGTGCACTCCGCCATCAACAAAGGTCGTACCAAGACGCGAACCCAGTCTTTGGACGGTATCTGCTAGCTGGTCATGAGAAGTTACATATGAGACATGGTCTAGGCGCATGAGCAAATCTTGCCCTATCCGAAGGGGTGCTTTTTACCATCCTGAAAGATGGCCAACCATCCAATAAGGTATGCCTATGCGAATTCTGATCACTGGCGGAGCCGGTTTTATTGGGTCCCACCTAACTGATCGACTAGTGGCCGATGGTCACCAAATCACGATTTTGGACAACCTGGCTACAGGCCGCAAAGAAAACCTTTCGACACATCTAGGCGGAAAGAGTGTCAATTTCATCGAGGGTTCGATTCTAGATTTACCACTTCTAGATGGGCTAGTCAGAGATACAGAGTACGTATTTCATCTTGCTGCTGCTGTTGGTGTGTTTAACATCGTGAATCACCCGTTAGATAGCTTGATGACCAACATTCGAGGTACTGAAAATGTGCTCGAATCTGCCCACAAGTATTCAAAACCTGTATTTGTAACAAGCAGCAGCGAAGTTTATGGCAAGAATGTTTCTGACTCACTTAAAGAATCAGATGATCGTATTCTTGGCGCGCCTGTGACTCTTCGCTGGTCATATAGTGAAGCCAAAGCGATTGATGAATCCCTTGCCTATGCATATTGGGTTGAGAAGAAGCTTGAAACTCGGATTGTTCGATTCTTCAACACTGTTGGGCCACGTCAACTTGGTGCATACGGAATGGTTGTACCTCGCTTTGTGCAATTTGCGCTTAAGAATGAGCCGATCACAATTTATGGCAATGGTGCGCAAACAAGATGTTTTGGTCACGTCCTAGATGCAGTTGACGCCGTAGTTAGAATTGCATTCGCTGAAAACACGATTGGAAAAGTAATCAACATTGGCAATGACTTTGAGATTTCTATAAATGATTTAGCAAAGAAAGTTATTGCAGATACAAACTCTAAGAGTGAAATTGTTTATGTGCCTTACGACGAAGCCTATGGCGACGGATTTGAAGATATGGAGCGTAGAGTTCCAAATATTGAACTAATAAAGTCTCTGGTCGGCTGGGAACCAAAAAGAAATCTTTCAACCATGATTTCGAATATTGCTGATTTTCTCAAAGCTTAAGGTAAGTGTTTAAACGATTTAAGGCAGCAGTATTTAGGCTATAACTCTAAAAAACTCTTGATCCAACTTTGGATATTAGTACTTGCGCGAAAGATCTTGGTTAGGCTTCGAAAAGATGTATAGCCCCAGAATAAGCAGGAGCATCGAACCAAAAAACATAGGCGAGTAGTTTTGAAAAGCCAAAAGAATATCCTTAAAATTAACACTTAAACTCTCTGGTAGAACACGCCACAGAATAGCAAGCGGCATTGGGGCCGAAAGAAGAATAAGACCCAATGCATAAATAAACACTGCTTGCTTTTCTCTAGTTTCTTCTAGGTAGGAGTGTATTTGGACAATTAGTGGTGCTAACAATACAAAATAGTAGTTATTCGAATGTGGGGCAATGATACAAATTAGTGCAAGCAATATCGACCAGGCGTACAAATCCTTGGTTGTTGAGAATTTATTACTGACATACTTTCCAAGAATGTATGTAACCGTGATAAACAACCCCACTGCTAATATTAAAAACACAATTTTCAATATATTTTCATTGTTCCCATTTGCAAACCTCAAAATTAGATCATTTAACCCTTGACGCAATGGCACGGTACCAGACTCCCCGGACACCACTAGACGTAAAGTGAAGCTGTTTTGCCAACCAAAGGCGACTTGAGCAATCAATAGTTGCGGCAGCAATAAATAAATAAACCCCTTGACTGCCTGCCAGTTTCTGGAGAGTAAAAATTGAATAACTATTACAGCGGGGAAGAATTTTATGCCCGTAGCTACAGCTATTAAAGCTCCAGCCAGAAAGTATTTTTCCTGTTTGTATGCAAACATTGCTGAAACTATAAAAAACAACTCTAATATTTCAAGATTTCTTTGTTGAAGAGCAGATAAAAAAGGATAATTGATCAAAAGTACTGAACAAACGGCAAGTTGGTTCTTCCAGTTCAGCTTCAAACCTAAACTCAGATTAGTAAGTCCTAGAATTGATAAAACATATACGGAAAACAAAAAGAAAAAAAGGAATAATGTTATCTCACTCATGGTGTTGAAAAAATAGAGCGGAATCGTAAATAGCTGATGAAGGGGCCCATAGTTCCAGTCATTCTCGCCAAGCCATTTTTGAGCTAACGAGCCATCAAAAAGTGTTAACTCCTTACCGAAAAACTTTGACATCTCGTAGGTAGGGAATGCGCTCAAGAAATCTGACTCGATGAGAGAAAGAAATGAGAGTCTGAAAAGACTATAAACAAATGACCCTAACATTCCTATAAAGCCACTTATCAAAAATAGTAAAGAAATTTTTACAAAACTTATTTTGGAGAAATAAGTAAGACTCTTTTCAATATTAGCCTGGACTCTTAGATGCAATATGATTCTCTATTCCCAATAGTTTTAGTATCGCACCTGGGCGAAGTCATTAAATTGTTCCTTTTGCTATCGCGTCGGCTATCCAGGGTATAACTTCATCAAGCATTTCATCCAAAGTAGTTTCCGCTCTAAAACCCAAGAGGCTGGCAGCCTTTGACACATCTGGAATCCGCTTTTTAACATCGTATTCAAATCCATCATCTGAAATGTATGCGAATGGCTTGCTATTTCCGTGAACTTTACTCCAAATCAAATTTGTTAAAGATATAACATCGGTTGTGACTGGGGTTGAAAGATTGAAATCATTATTTAGAGCTTCTGGAATTTCAAGTGACTTGATGACTCCATGAGCAAGATCGCCACCATATGTATAGCACCTAACTTGTGAGCCATCTCCTAAAATTCGAACAGGATCCTGACCCTTCAGAATTTTTTGAATTAGGTCTGGGACAACGTGACTCATAGCCAGAGACACGTTTCCAGATTTTATTTCAATATCGCTTACAGCGCGTCTTTCACCAATTCCCACACAATTAAAAGGGCGAAGGATTGTGTAAGGTAATTTATATTGATCCCAAGCGGCTATCGCAAAATATTCAACAGCTAATTTTTGAAATCCGTACGAGGATAGAGGCGGCGGAACTTGACGTTCGTCTCCTTCTTTACTCGGCCATGTATTTGTAGACTCGAACACCATAGAGGAAGATAAATAAGTAACCTTTTTGAGAATGCCTAATTTATGAGCCTCAATCGCTGCGTCACAAGTTGCTGCGATAATTCGCTCATTGGTTGCTAGCAAGTCATAAGCAAAACTATGGAAATATGAAATTCCGCCGATCATGGCTGCGCCTGCGATAACGTGATCTGCATCCTTAAAATGCTGAAACAGAAATTCGGAATCTCTAGCATCGCCTACGACTAATTTATAGTCAGGGTTAGAATCAAAACTACGAGTTGCTTCGCCGTATTTACTCAGATTATCTATACCGGTTACTGAGTAACCGCGGTCAAGGGCTTCTTGAACTAGATATCCACCAATAAAGCCACCAGAACCAGTGATAACTAATTTAGGCTTTGCAACCATTTATCGACTCCCTTTTCCTATGCCAAATGCGTACAGATACCAGCGAATATACCTTGGTAACCAGTGCCAAAGTTTGAAATTTGAAGCGCCTACGCTTCTTTCCAGCCAAATGGTCGGAATCTCGGCAACTGGTAGTTTTAATCTCCTAGCTTTTGCAACAAGTTCTAGCGCGATTTCAAAACCAGACGTTGAATCAATTCCTACTTTATTAATAAATTCTTTGCTGTACGCCTTAAAACTGTTTGTTGCATCCCTCGTTCCAACCCTACGGAATAACCAGAGTGATATTCCTGCGAACCTTGAAAGAAGACTTTTTAGTATTGGCGCACCAATCTGTTGACCACCTGGCATGTATCGGGATGCCGCAGCAATTACGACACCTCTCTCAACTAATCTAATTAAGTCAGGAATTACCTTGGGATCATCGCTCCCGTCTGCCATGGTAACAATTACTATGTCGCTTTTTGACTCATTGATACCAAACTTTATTGCAGCAGCAGGACCTGGGGTATCTGTATTTATAATAATACGAAAATTAGGAAGTTCTAATTCCTTTAAGGATAAGAAAGTTGTATCTTCAATACTATCCACCACGATTAGGCATTCAAATGAAAAGTTAACTACTTCAGAAATTCTATTTAGAATAACTAAAATACTTTTGCTCTCGTTTCGAGCTGGAATGACTATTGAACAGCGCAAGTCACTCAAATCAATACTCCTTGACCGGTAATATTCCAAATATCCACAACTGGTTTATGAGTTGCTAAATTTGAGTATTCTGAATGGGGCGCGCCAATAATTAATAGATCTGATCTTGCAATCAAATCTTCTAGTGGAATAAGTCTTGAATCGTTAACAAGTGGGTCTGACATAAGCACTTCTTTGCACTTAAATGCGAGTAGTTTCTTCAATTTGAATGCGAGCGAGCTTCTAGTGTCATCAACATTGCCTTTAAATGCCATGCCCAATATGCCTACTGTCATGTTTGATAAGTCATATTTTTGAACTAACCGATTTACCAAATATCCTGGCGTACCTTCATTGATCATCATTGCGGAATTGCCCAGCGGGAAGTTTTGCTGAACTAATGCCGATAGTTGCATAGTGTCTTTGAATAGACAGGGCCCAGCAGCAAAGCCAGCACGAGGTAGATCAGCGGCTCTTGGGTATTCATATGAGATTGCTGATCTAACATTTTCGTAGTCAATCCCTAAATCGTTTGACATCATCCAAAACTGATTTGCTGTGGCAAATTTAACGTACCGCCATACGTTGGTGAAAAGTTTCGCTAATTCTGCCTCTTCAGGCGTCGTACGAATCGTTGATACTGACAAGCTTTTGAAAATATCATTAGCACGGTTAAAGGCATTTTCATTCCTAGCACCAATTATCTGAGGGAGTTCTCGGAGTTCCTGAAGAGCTTGTCCTTCTACAATTCGCTCGGGACAATAAACAATTTCCATATCGGGATAAATTTCATGTGTCACTTTTTCAACCCGACTAGAGACTCCAGGAAAAACAGTTGACCTCAAAACTAGCAATTGTGAATTATTTAAGAAGGGAAATAGTGCTTCGACTGCTTGAACTACTGAATTAGGATCTGGACTTAAATGCTCATCTACAGGTGTTCCGATAACCACTATTACGATATTTGCATCAATTAGGCATTTGGGGTCAGAAGTTGCGCGGAAGGATTTTGCCCTGAGTACTTCGCTTAACAGTTCTTCTGCACCGTGTTCAGTAAATGGGATGACTCCAGAGTTAATCTTTTCCACGGTAGGAATTGAAGTATCGAACGCCGTTACTTGAAAGCCAACATCAGCCAAAACTAAACTTAAGGGTAAGCCAACATGACCCCCGCCACCTACGACGACGACATGGCCCTTTGACTCCATATTGGAAATTGGATTCATTGGTAAAGGGTACTTTATTTGTATTGCCAGTTTGAAAAGAACGTGGCGCTAAAACAATAATTTTAAAATTGATTTTGAGATTAAACTTTGATTTACAATTAATAATTATGTCCTTAAGCCTACTCTGAATATAGCTTTAATGCAGTGAATTCGAGAGGCAATAATTACTTGCTCGAAATTTACAAAACAATCTAGATCTTACAGAAGTTCAACTCCTTGAAGATCGCCATAATTGTTCGTGCAGTCTAAGATTGGAACGCCACGTTCTCGAATGGGTTTGAGATTCAACCCAGGTTGATTTGTGGCTACGATAGCTACATCACAATCCCATGCTTCACTCACTGGTTGGGTGCCTTCCCAGAATGGAACAAGTGGATCAACCCAGGCAACTTCAGCACCCCTAGCCACTAGAGCCTCTCGCAAGGCACTAGCTGGGGTCTCACGAACATCGCCAACACCTGGCTTGTATGCAACGCCCAGAATCAGAACCTTGGGTGTGCCTGTTGAAGCCTTGGCGAGCGCTAGAGCCCGTTCTGCAACGTAGATTGGCATTTGGTTAGCAATCTCATCAGAGCGCTCTACCAGGCTAGCTACTTGCCCGCCTTTACGAGCCCACCAAGTTAAGTAGAGGGGGTCAACCGGAATGCAGTGCCCGCCAATACCGACACCAGGTCTAAAAGGCATGAAACCGTAAGGCTTTGTTGCTGCAGCATTAATTACTTCATGAACATTAATTCCTTGAGCGCTACACAATTGTGTGAATTCATTAATCATCGCAATATTTACTAACCGGAAAGTATTTTCTAGAATCTTTGCTGCTTCGGCAATCTCAGGCGTTGATGTGGCAACTACTGAATCACAAATTGAATTATAGAAAGCCAGCGCACGCTTCTGAGACTCTTCATCGATGCCACCAACTAAACGTGGGGTGTTCTTTTGATCCCAAATCAGGTCACCAGGATTGACGCGTTCGGGTGCCGAAGCAAAGTAAAGAGATTTTGTAGTTGACGGCTTTAGCGAGTTAACAATTGGAATAATTACTTCGCGCAAAGTGCCTGGATATGAAGTTGATTCGCTAACCAAAAGTGTTCTATCTGAAAGGCTTGGGGCTACATCTTTGGTGGCACTTTTAAGTAATTCAAGATCAGGATTTCTTGAATCATCCAAAGGTGTTGGTACACAAATCGTTACAACCGATGCGTGTGAGACACCGGCTGGATCATTTGATGCAACAAATTTATTGGCAGCAATTGCTTTAGCTAATCTCTCATCAGAAATATCTTCGACAGGACTTGACCCTAAATTCAATTGTTCAACACGGGAGGCTGACTTCTCAATGCCAATTACTGACCAGCCGGCATCTACTGCAGCCATAGCTAAAGGTAGGCCGACATAACCTTGACCTATGATCGCTAGCACTTTCGAGCGATCACTCAAATCTATCCCAGCCATGTCTATGCAGACCTCAGGTTTCTTTTCATCAGTTCAAAATCACTTCTTATGAATTTGAATATTGACTGAGCCTACCCAACCAAAAGGGCTGAAGCGTCTATATCTGCTTGGCTGCCAGGATAATTTCGTTTAATTAAAGCAGCAACCTCTTGAGCCGATGCTTTGTCTCCGATTGCCAAGTAGTTTCTAATTAATTCGATCTGGCTTGTAGTGTTCCAGGGGTCTAACACTAATAAGGCTTCTCGATATTTAACTGCCTCTGCACGCTTATTAAAAGCTTCGTTTACCGCAGCACCAAAGTAATTTCCGTTGTAAGAGCGCGAATCTATTTTATTAATTTGATTTATCATTACAAATGCTTCATTTGCAGCATTCTGCTTTAAAGCCAGATTTGCTAACTGAATCAAGTACTGGGGGTCATTTTGCGCATTTTTTGATTCGGAATCTAGTGCAGCTAAATAAGTTTGCGTGTTGTAGGAGCCAGCATTGTTTTTAAGGTTAAATAATGTAGAGGATTTTCCTAGCGCAGGAACAAGTAGAATCAAAACCAGGACACTTAGTAGAAAACTTGAAACGTAACTGATTGGGAATGCATTATCAGAATGCTTGACAGCCCTCTTATTCGCTTTAGTAGTTACTTTGCTGTCTGAGCCAGAAACTAGTTGTGAATTACGTAGTGAAATTGATACTACTACGCCACCGGTGATCCAGAACCAAACACCCACACCTAGATTATCGATTGTGACGATATTAACCGAGATAGTGCCAAGCCAAATTCCCATTAGACCACTAATTTTAAGCTTGTCTTTTCCGTGCGCCTTAAATAAAGTTTTTAGCCCGATGAAAGTGATAAAGAGGACCAGGAAAAGATAGGGAAGGAATAAGATCAAACCACCTGTTGCTAGTAACTGCATGTATACGCTGTGTGCATTGTCCGTGATTTGCCCTTGAACATATTGATTCTGAACAGCATATTGGCGGTAATACTCGCCAAAACGATCTATCCCAACTCCAAAGATTGGGTGGTCTTTGAACATGCCTAATGCAGCGCTCCAATAATCAAAACGGTTTTGAAGGGTGCCTTGATATAACTTGGATGCTAGCGGGCCAATATTTAGGATCGCGAGCACTACCGGCGTGCCAGCAATGGCAGCTAGGAGTAAACCAATCTGCCCATATCGCTTTTTGATTGTCCAAAGTTTTACAATAGCAATTAACGTTGCGCCAATTGCAAAGCCAAATAGTCCTTGAATAGAACCTGACCGCCAGAGAATATACAGGTTACACACTAAACCCACTGTATAGATTAATTGGAACTTTATATTCTTCGCATCGATTGACAAATATAAAATAGCAACTGCTGCTAGTCCAAGAAAGCCCGAAGTGAAGTTTGGGTTACCTAAAGTTGTAATGTATGGGTTGTAATTAATTACCCAGCCAACTGGGTCTTTTCCAGCGCCTTGCAGGAATCCGTAGGAAGCCACAAACAAACCAGATCCGGCAAGGAACTTCATGAAGCGCTCTGAGCTCTTCAGATTGAAAACTAAAATACCTGCACCGAGCAAACTTGCCATTGCAAAATACGAAAAGGCTCCGTTGTTGCGATGATATTCGCCAAAAAATGCTGTGTATTTAACGTCAGTTGCGATAGTCGTGATTAGCAACCCAATAACAAAAATTCCGACTAAACCAAGTGCGATTCTTTGATAGCCACTAGTTAGCCTATAAGCACTCAAGAAGGCAGGTAACGCCAGGCCAAGAACGGCTGCACCAAATAGAACCAACACAAACATCTTGGGTAGATTTATTGGGTCTTCGAATTTTGTCCAGATAGCTAGAGTCGTGAAGACGCCACCGAGGAGAATTAAAGTCTGAACCTGCTTCGCTTCAGCCTCACTAAGCGCTCTGGCTATCCTCATGAAATAAGAGTACCGAAGCTCTCTGAATATCTAGTTAACAATCGAAGAAATACTTAATTAAAAGGCCGAAGCCCGGTTCCTGTAACGGAACCGGGCTTCGGTTTTGGAGTCTTTTAACAGACTCCCATGAAGCTTCGGCTAATTAAGCCTTAACCTTCTTTGCAATCTTGGCAACTAGGTTGCTCAAGGTTGTGATCTTTGCATTCAAAGCAGCCATAAGTTTAGCTACCTCAGTTGAAAGAGCAGCAACGGCTGCTGT
>Ga0164295_10000606_pt1 | contig 30152 bp, 26 predicted proteins | sample GEODES006metaG_FD_111798 | JGI IMG/M metagenome (GOLD analysis project Ga0164295, IMG submission 111798) | Oligotrophic lake water microbial communities from Sparkling Lake, Wisconsin, USA - GEODES006 metaG | ecosystem: Environmental > Aquatic > Freshwater > Lake | place: USA: Sparkling Lake... | reverse complement strand
AGGCGACGAGCATTTCCTTCACGGTCAACGGGCGGAAGGCATTGCGCACTTCCGGGCGGTTGATCGTGATTTTAGCGATGGTTCCTTCATCCGTTGTTTCGTATCGGATGTCCTCAAATTCGCACACAGTGGACCACATAGGCGCATACCCTTGCGCATCTCGGATGAGACTGCAACCCCAGATGCTCTAGGCTTGGGTTATCCATGTCGTGCTGCTCGGCTTGATGTCGAGCATCATGGAAATGTGCATGGCGGTCAGCTCGCCCATCGATTTGCAGTCGCCGAAGCCGCTGGTGCCGTGCATGCGGTCGAGTTCGCGGGCGAGGGTGCCGACATGCTCGAGTGGGGCGATGCTTTCGCGGCGCATGATGCCGAGAAGCGCTCGCAAGCGACTGCTCTCGACCTTTGCGCGGCGGGCCATCTGGGCATGTTCCTCCGCGACGTATTGGTCGATGCTTTTTCGGTTGAGCACATTGAAGGCGAGGCGGGTGACTTGTCGGTTAGAATTGAAACGGAATGCCAGATAGATGTTGCCCTTGCCCTCGTAAGATTGCTGGTCGAAGTCGATGGCTCGCACGCGGTACTGCACCTCCTCGAAGTCTGGGGTGATGTCGACGACGTAGTTTACGCTGCGCATGTCGCCAAGAAGCCGGATGAAACTTCGCTCGGTGAATTTCGTAAATTCCTTGGCGATCCGCACTTTGTTCAGGCCGGGTTGGTTGAGATAATCGCGGATGAAAACATCGCCTGGCACACCCGCGATGTGTTCTTCGATTAGCGTGTTCCCATTGACGAGATAGTTGATCCGGTTAGGTGATAGAATGTGCTCCAGCTCGAGTCCGTAGATGCGTGACGCGTCGGCTTGTTTGACATAGAAATAGTCCGAGTTGTCATTGAAGAGGTTGGTGACGCGAATGCGGAAGGGCTTCGAGTTGCCAAAGTCCCCGAAGTCGATGCGGTCGACGACCAAGTGCTCGTGTTGTTCGGCATCACGGCCGAGTTTGAGTTCGGTATAGATGCTGGTGAGCCGTGGCCTGAGTTCGGCGAGGATCTCGGGCGGATACATGACGGTGAGCCACAAGGTTTCTCTGCCCTTGGGGTCCTCGTAGGGAACCGCACCGCTGAAACGGCACAACTCGTCATACACCTTCGGAATCTCACGTTGCCGGTCGAAGTGATAGAGATACTGACGCAGCGATTGGGAAACGGGGTACTTCGTCTTTTGTCGCGCGATCACGCTGAGAAATTAAGCACAGATTCTCCCGGTGGCGAGTGGGGATTGCCGCTTCGGGTGGGTCAGCACTTCAACGGAAGATCGATTCAAGCTCCTCGGGTTGCAGGGCACGCCAGTCGCCTTCATCCAGATCGTCGGGCAATTTCAAGCTACCGATAGAAATCCGCTTGAGATCCAGCACGTGGTTGCCAGCTGCAGCAAACATGCGGCGGACTTGGTGGTAGCGACCTTCGTGCAAGGTGATGAGCGCTTCCTTTTCGTTGAGTATCTCTAACTTTGCAGGCAGCAAGGGCCGGTTCTCGTTGTTAAGAACGAGAGTTCCCGATGCGAAAAGTTCGGTTTCGTGACCCTCCAAGGGACGATCTAACACCGCATGATAGACTTTGAGGCATCCGGATTTGGGGTGGATGATTTTGTGGAGTAATTTCCCATCGTCGGTGAGGAGAAGGAGCCCGGTGGTGTCCTTGTCGAGTCGGCCGATCGGGTTGAGTCCGGGGTTGCGCAGAGCGTAGCGAGGCGGGAGCAAGTCGTAAATCGTGCTGCCAGGGTCTTCACTGCTGCAGGTGTAGCCATCCGGCTTATGGAGCATGATGACCAATGGGGAAGGCGGGTCGAGCTCCTCGCCGCGAAAGAGAATCTGGTCGTGGGGGGGGAGGTCGTTCTCGCTGAGGACGTGGCCTGCTTCGTCAGTAACGGCGCCGGAGCGGATGAGGCGCTGGGTTTCCTTGCGGGAACCGTAGCCGAGGTTGGCGAGAAGTTTGACGAGTTTCATGTGAGAGGTTCGAATGATCTAATGGTAGATGATAGGCTTTAGCGCTTCTCGGCGGAGAGGATTTTATAGACTTTGTCCTCAACGATTTTTCGCCAAAGCAAGCCATTGGCTTCGAGCACCGCTTCGTAGGGGAGTTGGCGGTTGGCGACCAGAATCAATTTTCCTCCGCGCTTGAGCGAGTCGGCTGCCGTCTTCAAAAACGCACGGCCCAGATCGACATGGGTCGCTTGACCGATGTGAAATGGTGGGTTCATCAGGATGGCGTCGTAGCTGCGTGGCAGGCCAGTGGTGACATCGTGCCAGTGGTAGCCAATTTCCTGCGGGTGTGCTGCTAGATTCTTGCGGGCACAGGCGAGCGCCCGAGAGTCGGCCTCATAGAGATCGATGCGTGCGACCTTTGGGCAGCGCTTCAAGATGGCATCGGATAGAAATCCCCAGCCAGCTCCGAGGTCGGCAAGATCGCCGTGCCAATGGGCGGGAAGGTGGTCGGCCAGCAGTTGAGAACCTGGGTCGATGTGGTCGCTACTGAAGACGCCAGCCTCGACGGTGTATGGAGTTTGTGGAATCGGGCGTGGCTTCCCGAGATCCCGCCACTCGTGGAATATCGCCTCGTCCCAAGCCTCGTCCAAGGTCGCATGGAAGGCGCGGCATTTGTGCTTTTGGAGCGAGGTGATGTTGCGGGTGGCCTTGGCGAGTTCCTTCTCGAAGCGGCCTGCGCCAGCGGTGTTTGGCATGGAGACCAGCAATTTGCCGCCAGGCTCCAAGTGATCGCGGGCCATGGCGAACCATGCAAATGTCTCGTCGCGTGACTTGCCCGGCAACACCATCACCAGCGGCCATTTTTGGTCTGGGATGATTTCGCAGCGGTTGAATCCTGCCTGGTCCCAAGCGGTGGCGAGCGGCTTCAGGGGTTGCCAGCCGATGATTTCTGGCCATGCGCTGAGGGCGGGGTGGGCTTCTGCGCCGATGAACAATGCCGGCTGAGGCACCGCCAAGGCCTCGTCGGCGGCGATTGCGAGCATCAAGGTTTCAAGGGCGGGATTCATCGGCGGCGCGAGGCTAGGGGAGTTCTGGGAAATTGTCGCCTATTGATCGCATTTTCTCAATCGCCCCGGTGGATTGACAAGGGCAGGCGGGGACGGCATCTTCCGCCCAGATGGCATCCGTCAAACCAAGTTCTGCGTCTGCCGCGCGCCCTTCCACGTTTGCGATCGCGTGCTGGGTCTTGAGCTTGATTGCGTTTTCCCAGATTCTCATAGCGGCCATCGCCTTGGCGGCAAAATTCGAGGATGCCCGCCAAGTCCGCACTGTCATCAAGGAAGTCCCCAAGCTGGTCGCCGTGCGAATCCCTTCTGCCGATCCTGCGGCTCCTGCCCTTCCTGTTGCGGATCGCGCCGCGCCGTTGGTCTCGCGTCCGCCGACGCCGCGTCCGGCGTTCGTTCCACCGGAGGACATGCCCTTGCCCGCGCCAGATCCCGTTCCGTTGAGCGCTCCGCAGGTGCAAGATCCTCTCTCCGAGCGACTGGTGAAACAGGCGCGTCAAGCCCGTGTCGCGGGTGACATGGGTCTTGCGATTGTGAAGCTTGAGGAAGCCCTCACGCATTCCAAGAACGACCCGAACGTGCACTACGAACTGGGGTTGGTTCATGAGCAGATGGGCGTGTTCGACGTGGCGGGTGCGCATTTCGAGAAGGTCTTTCAAATGGGCGTCTCGGGGGCTGGCTCGCTGTACGAACTCGCGGCGGCGAAATTGCGCGATGGATTTGAACAACCGGAAGCGATGCTCGGCAAGCTCTCGCTCGGGCGGGTGCAAATCTTCAATGACCTGAAAAACGAAGCAGGCCAGCGGACGGTCCTCACCATTCCCGTGCAACGGGCGCCGGGCGAAACCATCGACCCCGGAAAAGTCTCGGTCGAGGTGCTGATCTTCAACCGCACCAGCAAAGGTGAAATCCTTCAACTCGAGGATCGGTCGTGGTCGAGCGAGCAATGGCTCAAGCCGCCATTCGACTGGGCGGACGGCGAGGAAACCTTGCGGACGACCTACGTCATCCCTCCGCAGGATGGCCAAACCGAACATTTGTTTGGCGAGTACACCTACTACGGCCAGGTGGTGATTCTTCGCTATGACGAGCACGTTCTCGACGTCCAAGCGTGGCCCAGAGATCTTGCGGCAAGGATTCCTGCCGCTGCGCCGAAAACCTCGGGCGAGCCAGCAGCGCCGGAAATCCCTGGCTCACTGCCGCCCGACTTCGACCCGAATTCACCGATCCCCCCGCCTTAAAAAACCATCGCCGTCGCAAACCACGCGGCAGATTCCACCCACGATTTGCAGTGGCGCAGTTTCAGATTTCCAAGTATGCCAAACACGCCGCGAGGCTAACTTCACATGATTCCTGATCTCACTCTCATCAAGGCCGGCACTGGTGTTCTCACGAAAGCGAACGACGGCACTCTCGACCGCGCGGCCCTCGTGCATCTCGTCTCGGCCATCGCTGGGCTCGTGAATGCAGGGCATCGCTGCTTGTTCGTCTCATCCGGCGCCGTGGGGTCTGGGGTCTCAGCGCTTGGCTTGAGCGAGTACCCCCAAGACACCGCCACCCGACAAGCCTGCGCGGCCGTAGGCCAAGCGCACCTGATGCAAACCTACAGCAGCTTGTTCGCCAACTTCGACATCACCATCGCCCAAGTGCTCCTCACCGCTGGCGATCTCGGCACACCCGAACGCGCGGCCTATGTCTCAGACACGCTGAGCCGCCTTCTAGCAGAACCCCGCATCTTGCCGATCATCAATGAGAATGACTCGGTCGCCGTTGAGGAGCTGAAATTTGGCGACAACGACATGCTTTCGGTTCGCGTCGCGAAACTTGCCGGTGCCAAGCGCATCATTCTTCTCACGAGCGTCGATGGTCTGCTAGATCCGGAAACGAACCAACGCATCGCCGAGGTGACTGACATCGATGAGGTGTTCCGGCACGTCCGCGACGACAAAGGCCGCTTCTCGATGGGCGGGATGGCATCGAAGCTAGCAGCGGTGAAATTTGCGGTGGACGCGGGGATTGAAACACACATCGCCCATGGCCGCCACCCCGAGCGACTTGCGGGAATCGTCTGCGGCGCCGCGGACAGCATTTCCACTCGGTTTCACGGCAAGCCGTGAGGATGCAAGGGCTTCGATCCCCACTTGCAAGACCCACGTTAGACACCGTTGGGTAAACCCAATCGGCTGACGCGTTTGCGTCTTTTAGACCTCACCCATCGTCAGGTTGGTGCGTGACACAGTGGCGGCGTTTCCCAACAGCCAAGCCATTTCAATGACACCCATCTCCCCGAACAGCAACCTCCTCCAAATCATCACCGGCCCCTCACCCCCGCAGACGCCACGCTGCTCGCCAAGGAACTCGCCGATTTCGAAAAAATCACCGCAGATCCATCCGCTGCCATCTCGGTCCGCCGCTCCCTCACCGTCACCCTCCGGCCCAAGTTCCGGGCCGCGAGTGATCTGCTCGCCAAGATGGACCGCCTCGTCATCCGCCTGCGTCGCAGCGAACCCGGCACCGACTTCGCCAACGCCTGGGCCGCCTCCCGCATCGTCCGCGACTTAGGAGGGTCCGCCGCCGCAGAGCCCACCCCGGCTCCCGGCGCATAAATCCACAACCCACCCCGGCGCGGCTCACCCCGCGCCGGTTTTTTTTACCCCCTCGTTTCCGAGTCTTTAGCCTTCCCCGGCTGATCCATCCAGTTAGTCTTTTTCCAATCATGCCCGCCAAACGCAAAGCTTCCGCCAAGGAATCATCGTCCACCGCCACCATCGGCTTCGAGGCCAAGCTCTGGCTCACGGCCGATAAACTCCGCAACAACATGGACGCGGCGGAGTATAAACACGTCGTCCTCGGCCTCATCTTCCTCAAATACATCTCCGACACCTTCGAGGAACACCGCGCCAAGCTCCTCGCCGGTGAGGGTGACTACGCCGGGGCCGATGCCGAAGACCCCGACGAATACAAAGCCGAGAACGTCTTCTGGGTGCCTGCCGATGCCCGCTGGTCCCACCTCCAAGCCAGCGCCAAGCAGCCCACCATCGGCAAGACCGTGGACGACGCCATGGTCGCCATCGAGCGCGACAACCCGCGCCTCAAAGGCGTCCTCCCCAAGGACTACGCCCGCCCCGGCCTCGACAAGCAGCGCCTCGGCGAACTCATTGATTTGATTGGGACGATCGATCTCATCGCATCAAATCAACCCTCACCCGACGCTTCGCGCCACCCTCTCCCAGTGGGAGAGGGCCGGGGTGAGGGAAGATCGACGACCCACAGGTCGGTCGATGTTTTAGGCCGCGTTTACGAATATTTCCTCACGCGCTTCGCTAGCGCCGAGGGCAAGAACGGCGGCCAGTTCTACACCCCGTCCTGCGTCGTGCGCTGCCTCGTCGAGATGCTCGCCCCCTACAAAGGCCGCATCTACGACCCCGCCTGCGGCTCCGGCGGCATGTTCGTGCAGTCGGAAAAATTCGTCGAATCCCACGGCGGCAAGCTCGGCGACATCTCCATCTACGGCCAGGAGAGCAACGCTACCACCCGCCGCCTCGCCGTGATGAACCTCGCCCTGCGCGGCATCGAGGCCGACTTCGGCCCCGAGCACGCCGACACCTTCCGCCGCGACCTCCATCCCGACCTCCGCGCCGACTACGTCCTCGCCAACCCGCCCTTCAACGACTCCGACTGGTTCCGCAAGGACGACGATGTGCGCTGGCAATACGGCGTCCCGCCCAAGGGCAACGCCAACTTCGCCTGGGTGCAGCACTTCATCCACCACCTCGCGCCGCAGGGCATGGCCGGCTTCGTGCTCGCCAATGGCAGCATGTCCTCGAACCAGTCCGGCGAAGGCGACATCCGCCGCGCCCTCATCGAGGCCGACCTCGTGGACTGCATGGTCGCCCTCCCCGGCCAGCTTTTTTACAGCACTCCGATAAGTGTCTGTCTTTGGTTTTTGGCAAAGAACAAGAGGGATGGCAGCCGTCGTAACCGATGCAAAGAGACGCTCTTCATTTTTGCCGAAAAAATGGGAACGATGACTGATGCGGTCCACCGCGAGCTGACCGACTCCGACCTTCAAACCATTGTCACCACTTACCACGCTTGGCGGGGAGAAGCAGGAGCGGGCAAATACGAGGACATTCCCGGCTTCTGCAAATCCGCTACCACCACCGAAATCGCTGCGCACGGCCACGTCCTAACGCCCGGCCGCTTCGTCGGAGCAAAGGAAGTGGAACCAGACAGCGAGCCTTTCGAGGAAAAAATGTCACGCCTCGTTGCCGAACTGCACGCTCAGTTCACCGAGTCCGCGAAACTGGAGCAGGCCATCAAGGCAAACCTGAAGGGACTCGGATATGCCGGGTAATACGATGCTTAAACTTCGTGATGTATGCGAGAAAATCGGCAGTGGGGCAACTCCGCGCGGTGGCAAAGAGGCATATAAAGGCGGAGCGACTTCGCTCATCCGAAGCCAAAACATTTATAACGATGGCTTCCACCGGGACGGCATTGTTTACATCGACGACGAGCAGGCAGCAGAACTCCGCAATGTCGAGGTGAAGGCAAACGATGTGCTTCTCAATATTACTGGGGATTCGGTCGCACGGTGCTGCCAGGTGGCTGCGGATGTCTTGCCCGGTCGAGTGAATCAGCATGTCGCAATTATCCGTCCTCGGCCCGATTCTATCGACGCAAGGTTTCTACGCTACGTGCTCGTTTCAGAACGATTCCAATCTCAGCTTCTCACTCTCGCAGCAGCCGGCGCGACGCGCCCGGCACTGACAAAGACGATGTTGGAGGAATTGGAGATCCCTGCACCAATAATTTCGCAGCAAAAGGGAATTGCTTCAATGCTTGGGGCGTTGGACGACAAGATCGAGATAAACTGCCGGATGAACGCGACGCTGGAGGCGATGGCGCGGGCGCTGTTCCAGAGTTGGTTCGTGGATTTCGATCCCGTCCGCGCCAAACTCGACAGTTGCCATCCCTCCGGCTTTGACAAGGAAACGGCCGCCCTATTCCCCTCCTCCTTCGAGGAATCCCGTCTTGGAGACATTCCAGCAGGCTGGCGTTGTGCAAATCTCGGTGATGTAATCGAAGTCTTCGATTCTAAGCGTATCCCTCTGTCTAGATTAGAACGGGGAAAACGGCCTGGCCATTATCCTTACCACGGTGCGGCAGCAGTTATGGATCACATCGACGGTTACCTTTTTGACGGCATCTTCACGTTGATGGGCGAGGACGGCTCAGTGATCAATGAAGACGGCACTCCAGTGCTTCAATACGTCTGGGGCAAATTCTGGGTGAACAACCACGCCCATGTTCTCCGGGGCAAGAACGGTGTGTGCACTGAGCACCTTCTTCTTCATCTAATGAACTGCAATATAACCGCCTTTGTCACTGGGGCCGTGCAGCCTAAGCTGAATCAGGGAAACATGAACCGAATCGAGTTCATCCTTCCGCCACCAGAGATCAATCGGGCTTTCGCAAAGACCATCGAACCGCTGTTCGCGCAAATCCGCGCTAACACCGACCAATCCCGCACCCTCGCCATCCTACGCGACACGCTGCTGCCGAAGCTGCTGAGCGGGGAGGTGAGTTTGAAACATTGAGAAAACGCAACTATGCCAACAACAATCAAACAAGGTTTCGAGAAACTGAGACAGAATTTGGAAATAACCGGTCTCCAAGAACAAACGGTTTCGACGCGGCAGACCAACGTCCGTGAAGCCGTGGAGAAGGAGCTTACCGTTCTCGACTCGTTTCTAACAGGGTCCTACCGACGACGTACAATGGTAGCTCCCCTGGGCGAAGCTGATGTAGACATTTTCGTCGTGCTCTCATCGAAATACTTTGAACAAGGAGGACAGGCTTCCGTTCTGGACAAAGTGAAGCAGGCGCTAAAGAAAACTTACAAAACTCCTGACATCAGCCGCAATGGCCAAGCAGTCACTATTCTCTTCAGAGATTTCAAGGTGGATGTGGTGCCAGGGTTTAATCGCGAGGGCGGCGGGTTCCTGATTCCCGATAGCATTGGCAAACGCTGGATTTCTACCGATCCCAAGAAACACGTTGAACTCTGGACTGCCTCGAACAAGGCACACGACGGCAACCTTGTCCCTTTGATTAAGATGATCAAGGGATGGAACAAGACTCACAGCGCATTGTTCAGTTCTTTCCACTTGGAGTGCATGGTGCGCGAGATTTTGACAAACGTGACCATATCCAACTTTTGGTCCGGAGCGCGCTACGTTTTCCAGCACGCAAAGGACAAGGTTTATGTACCAGTCTATGATCCGGCGGGTTACGGTGGCGACGTCGGTGCTTCCATGCCGCTTATGGATAAGCAGGCGGCAGCAGTCGGCTTGAACGCCGCCTGCAATCTAGCGCTGGAAGCAGAGCAACTTGAAAGCATTGGCAGGACGGCGGATGCGTTTGAAAAGTGGCGTAAGGTTTTCAGCGATTACTTTCCGGCTTACGGATGATGCCATGAACACAATCCACCAAGATCAGAACTCGTCGCGGAGCATCACACTCCATGCTGCAAAGAGTCACTTTTATTCCGCGGCTGAGAGGACGCAAACCATCCAGCTAATCATCCTTATTGCCAACGCCCTCTTCTGGCCGGCATTTTTGGCGTGGAAGCCGGAGTTCAAAGTTTGGTCGGCGCTTGCGGCTCTCCTGATTCCCTCAATCGAGTTGGCACTCATCGAGCCACTCCAGAAGAAGTGGAAGACATGCGGTGCGAAAATACAGGAGATGTTTGATTGTGACCTTTTCGCGCTCAATTGGAATGAGTTCAAGGTCGGTGACCGCGCCCGCGAAGAGGACATTGCCTCCGGAGCTGCCAAATTCCGTAAGGTAAAGGGAGACGAAACCAAACTCCAAGATTGGTATTCTTTCACATTTTCTGACCTGCCAGTTTCTCACGCCCGGTTAATTTGTCAGCGTGCGAACGCTTGGTGGGATACAGAGCTTCGCGGCAAATACATTGCGGGAATTTTCTGGAGCATTTGCGCGCTCGGTATAATCGCGCTCGTCATCGGCCTGGCTACAGGGCTCACGGTGGAAAAGTTCATTCTCGCGGTGGTTGCTCCAATCACACCGATTTGCATGTGGGGGATTAAAGAAGTCCGAAAGCAATCGTCCGTTATTTCCGAAGGCGAGCGAGTCGTGCGGCATCTTGAATCACTTTGGCGTCGCGTTTGTTCCGGAAAACCATCCGAACGGGAGCTCGATATTGAATCACGCTCATTGCAGAACGAAGTTTTCGACCGTCGGAAAAGTAACGCGGTTAATCCGCAGTGGCTCTATTGGAAAAAGCGCGATGAGTTCCAGAAACTCATGGTTGAGGCGGCGAACCAGCTACTCGCGGATTATCGGAAGGCAAAGAACTTGCCAAAACCATGACCCTCAACGAATCCATCGTCGAAGACGCCGCCCTCGAATGGTTCGGGGAGCAGACTCGCTATGCTCGCACCCTCACCCCGGCCCTCTCCCACGGGGAGAGGGAGGAAGATGGCGAGGTGGAGCTGGTGGGGCGCTTGCGCGAGGCCATCCGGAGGCTGAACGCGGCCAATGCCTGCGGCAACCCTCACCCGGCCTCTCCCACGGGGAGAGAGGAGAGGAGGCGTCTGCCGGTGCGTTGTGCACAGACAGGCGGGCAATCCTTGCAAATTCTGCAACAGTTCAAACCCAAATGGAGATGACACCATGAGCGACGAACCTTTGCCCAACTCCGAAATCATCCTCTACCAGACGGAGGACGGGCGGACGCGCATCCAGTGCCGGTTTGAGAACGAGACGCTGTGGCTGACGCAGGCCCAGATCGCAGAGCTTTTCCAGACCACGCCGCAGAACGTCACGCTCCACTTGCGGGGTATTTTTACTGAGGGCGAACTGGTCGAGGCGGCAACTTGTAAGGATTACTTACAGGTTCGATTGGAGGGTGGCCGTGAGGTTTCCCGCAGGCTCCGTCACTACCGGCTGGAGGCCATCCTCGCCGTCGGTTTCCGCGTCCGTAGCCACCGGGGCACGCAGTTCCGCCAATGGGCCACGGCGCGCTTGGGCGAGTATTTGGTGAAGGGTTTCACCATGGACGACGAGCGGCTCAAAAATCCGCCGGGCAAGGGTCAGAAGGATTACTTCGACGAGCAACTGGAGCGCATCCGGGACATCCGGTCGAGCGAGCGGCGCTTTTACCAGAAGGTGCTGGATATCTACGCGACGAGTGTGGACTACACGCCGGACACGGAGATGTCGCAGCAGTTCTTCGCCACGGTGCAGAACAAGATGCATTGGGCGGCGCACGGGCAGACGGCGGCAGAGGTGATTCATGATCGGGTGGACGCGGGAAAACCGTTCATGGGCCTGCAAACGACGCGGCCCGGCGGCATCATCCGCAAGGAGGACGTGTCCATCGCCAAGAACTACCTCGATAGCGAGGAGCTTGAGGCCTTGAACCGGATCGTGACCGCCTACATCGAGTTTGCCGAGCTGCGAGCGCTGCAACGCAAGGTGATGACGATGCGCGACTGGATCACGAAGCTGGATGATTTCCTGAAACTCTCCGAGCATGAGCTGCTGGATCACGCGGGGAAAATTTCCGCCGAGCAGGCGAAGATGAAGGCCGAGCTGGAATACGACCGCTACCGGGTGTTCCTCGATTCCCAGCCGCGTCTCGTCGATCTGGATTTTGAGAAGGTGGCCTCGGAATTGAAGAAACTGCCCAAGCCGAAGAAACCCAAGCCACCGAAGAAATGAGCAAGCGACGCACCCTCAACCCGGCCCTCTCCCAAATGGAGAGGGAGACATTATGAGTCTGAACGAATCCATCGTCGAAGAAGCCGCCCTCGAATGGTTCGGGGAACTGGGCTACTCCTGCCTTGGGGCAGAAGCCCTCACCCCAACCCTCTCCCAGGGGGAGAGGGAGTCTTACGGCGAGGTGGTGCTGGTGGGCCGCTTGCGCGAGGCCATCCGGCGGCTGAACCCGGCCATCCCCGACGAGGCGCGGGAGGAGGCGTTGCGCAAGGTGCTGCGGGTAGGGACGCCTTCACTGACGCAGACGAACCGGGCTTTTCACCGGATGCTGCGCGATGGCGTGCCTGTGGAGTATCCGCGGCCCGATGGCAGCATCGCGGGCGATCATGTGCGGCTCGTGGATTTCGGCGATGTGCGGGCGAACGATTGGCTGGCGGTGAATCAGTTCACGGTGATCGAGGGGCAGCACAACCGGCGGCCGGACATCGTGGTTTTCGTCAACGGCCTGCCGCTGGGCCTGATCGAGCTGAAGAATGCGGCGGATGAGGACGCGACGATCTGGAGCGCCTACGCGCAACTACAAACCTACAAGGCGGAGATTGCCTCGCTGCTGCATTACAACGCGGCGCTGGTGGTATCAGATGGCTTGCAGGCACGCATGGGTTCCGTGACGGCGAATCAGGAGTGGTTCAAGGTATGGAGGGAGCCTGACGGCTCGCCTCCACCCTCACCCGGCCTTCGGCCACCCTCTCCCAGTGGGAGAGGGGCTGGGGGTGAGGGAACGAGGCCAAAGGCGAGTTTAGAGCTGGAAGTGTTGGTGCGCGGGGTGTTCGAACGACAGCGGTTTCTCGATCTGCTGCACCATTTCATCGTCTTCGAGGAAGACCCGGATTCGGGCGCGCTGCACAAGATCATCGCGGGCTATCATCAGTTCCACGCGGTGAATGCGGCGGTGGAGGAAACGGTGCGCGCCAGCGGCATGACCGCAGAAGGCATCGTCCGCGAGGACCCGGGTATCTTCTGGTCCGGACGGATGCATGGCGGCAAACCGGGCGACCGTCGCGCGGGTGTGGTCTGGCACACGCAGGGCAGCGGCAAGAGTTTCTCCATGCTCTTCTTCGCCGCGCGCGTGGTGCGGCATCCGGCGATGCAGAACCCGACGCTGGTGGTGCTGACCGACCGCAACGATCTGGACGACCAGCTTTTCGGCCAGTTCCAACGCTGCGCGGACATCCTCGGCCAGACGCCTATTCAAGCGGCTGACCGGACACAGTTACGTGAGCTTTTGAATCGGGCGAGCGGTGGGGTGATATTCACGACTTTGCAGAAGTTCGCGCCGCTTGAACCCTCACCCCGACCCTCTCCCAGTGGGAGAGGGAGTGAAGAGCACTACAGAGGCGGTTTTGGTTTTGCTGGGCTCAAAGAACGGGCGCGGGAAATGCGGAAAAAGCAGACGCCTGCGGAGGATATGCTCTGGGAGTTACTGCGGAACCGGCAACTGAACGACGCGAAGTTCCGGCGTCAGCATCAGTTCGGGGAGTATGTCTGCGACTTCTACTGTGCCAAAGCGAAACTGGCCGTGGAGTGTGACGGAGCAACTCACCAGACTCCCGAGGCCGTCTCACACGACAAGAAACGGGACGCTTATCTCAAGTCCCAAGGCGTCACAGTTCTGCGCTTTGAAAACCGCGTCGTGCGCAATGAGACCGAGCAAGTCCTGGAATCAATCTGTTCCCATCTCCCCTCTACCTCTGGGAGAGGGGCCGGGGGTGAGGGCAATGTTGCTCAGAGCGGTCGCATGGAAATGCTGTCGGACCGCTGCAACATTGTAGTCATCGCGGATGAAGCGCACCGCAGCCAGTATGGATTCGGCGGCAAGGTGAATGAGAAGACCGGCGAGATGTCCTACGGCTTCGCCAGCAACCTACGCGATGCCTTGCCGAATGCGTCGTTCATCGGTTTCACCGGCACGCCCATCGAAAAGACAGACGCGAACACGCGGGCGGTTTTCGGCGACTACATCAGCATCTACGACATCCAGCGCGCCGTCGCCGACAAGGCCACGGTGCCGATCTATTACGAGAGCCGCATTTCCAAGCTCAGCCTGAACGCCGCCGAGCTGCCGAAGATCGACGAAGAGTTCGAAGAGATCACCGAAGGCGAGGAGCTGACGAAGAAGGAAAAGCTCAAGACCAAGTGGGCCGCGCTGGAAGCGCTGGTGGGAGACCCGAAACGCATCGCGCTCGTGGCCGCCGATCTGGTGGCGCACTTCGAAAAGCGCGTGGAGGCGATGGACGGCAAGGCGATGATCGTCTGCATGAGCCGCCGCATCTGCGTGGACCTCTACAACGCGCTCATTAAGCTGCGCCCCGAGTGGGAAGAGGAGACGCTGAAAGTCGTGATGACAGGCAGCGCCGAGGACGGCCCTGAGTGGCAGAAGCACATCGGCAACAAAAAGCAGCGGCGGGATTTGGCGAACCAGTTCAAGGACGCGAAGAACCCCTTCAAGATCGTGATCGTGCGGGACATGTGGCTAACGGGCTTTGACGCGCCCTGCCTGCATACGATGTATGCCGACAAGCCAATGCAGGGCCACGGCCTCATGCAGGCCATCGCCCGCGTGAACCGCGTCTTCCGCGACAAGCCCGGCGGGCTGGTGGTGGATTACCTCGGCCTCGCCGATCAACTCAAGAAGGCGCTCATCACCTACACCGAGAGCGGAGGACAGGGCGACCCGACCTTCGACACCGCGCAAGCCATCGCCGTGATGCTGGAGAAACACGGCATCGCCTGCGACCTGATGCACGGCTTCAACTGGGACAAGTGGACCACCGGCATGCCGACCGAGCGCCTGCAACTTATCCCCGCCGGACAGGAGCACATCCTCGAACAAGAGGACGGCAAGAAACGCTGGGTGCTGGTGGTGACGGAGCTTTCCCGCGCCTTCGCCCTCTGCGCTGCCAGCGATGAAGCCACGGCGATCCGCGACGACGTTTCCTTTTTCCAAGCCCTGCAGGCCGCGCTGAACAAGCAGACGACCAACCACCGGAAAACCCCCGAGCAAATCGACGCCGCCATCCGCCAGCTCGTGTCAGGGGCCATCACTACCGACGGCCAGATCATTGATATTTTCACAAGCTCTGGATTGAAGCAGCCAGACATCGGTATCCTCGATGACCGTTTCCTTGCTGAAGTGCGCGGGCTCAAGCATAAGAATGTCGCCGCAGAGTTATTGGAAAAACTGCTTAAAGATGAGCTCAAAGTGCGCTCCAAGCACAACCTCGTGCAGTCGCAGGTGTTTTCGGAAAAACTCAAGAAGACCCTTAACGCCTATCACAACCGGGCGATTTCCACACTCGAAGTGATCGAGGAACTCATCAAGGTGGCGAAAGAAATGGAAGCTGCCACCAAGCGAGGTGAAAACCTTGGTCTCACCGAAGACGAAATCGCATTCTATGATGCCCTTGCTAGAAACGAAAGTGCAGTGGTCGCCATGGGTGATGATAAGTTAAAGCTGATTGCCGCCGAGCTGATCGCCCAGGTGAAGAAGAGCGTGACCATCGACTGGACGCTCCGTGAGAGCGCACGCGCTAGGATCAAGGTGATGGTGAAGCGCATTCTAAACAAATACGGCTACCCACCGGATTTGCAGGAAGAGGCGGTGAAGACAGTCCTCGCTCAAGCGGAGCTACTGTGCGCGGAGTGGGTGTGACGGATGGTGGGTGAAACGAAACGTGGAGAGATGTGCGGAGGATATACAAAAAATTCGATTAACTTTTTCGTTTTCCCAACCTTGCAGCTACGGGGAATTCCCTGGTCTCTGGCCCAAGCTAATTCAATTTCACCTACCTCCCGAATAGCAACCTCCTCTCCACCATCACCGATTCCATCTACCTGAAACCCTCACCCTACACGCGCGGAAAGTGAAATCGTCCCGCAATGACCACACCGCTATGGATGCGGCCAATGCCTGCGGCCACCCTCATCCCGGCCTTCTCCTACGGGGAGAGGCGAGGAGGCGCTGACCAGGGGGCAGGGGCGGATGGGAATTGATGTGTCGCAAAATCCAAGCGGATAAGGCTGATATCTCAATTTCCCGAATTTTAAGTTTAGTCTTGATAATCTGCAAAAATCTAACAAAGCTGTAAACTGTGAAAGACGATGCACGATGTTGCATCTCGCCAATTCATTTTCCCAGCCGATGGGTCCCTGGAGATCACGCGTCGGCCCCAGAGGTTGTTTTTGGGGCTGGCGTGAATCGGATGCGGGATTTGGCCGGTTTTCGAGTGGACTGAGGGCCGTGAGCCGCGAGTTGAGTTGTGGTGAGTCATTGCGGTCAAGCGGAGTGGATTGCGCGTGGGATGTGATGTGGAAATTGTTTCAGACGGGTGGGGGTGTGGCTGGCAATCCTTTGAATTTTCGGCGGAATTCGAGCAGAATGAATTTTTGTGAAGGAAATCCTTGATTCGGTTCTTGGAATCCCCAAGGGTCTGCCCGTGCACGGGGCGTAGCTCAGCCTGGTAGAGCGCCGCGTTTGGGACGCGGATGTCGTCAGTTCGAATCTGGCCGCCCCGACCACCTCATTTCTGGTAGAAACCTGTAGGTTCTCCACTGAATGGTAGAAGGTGTTTTCAAGATTTTGGCAAGTGCCTCTTGATAGTTGATTTCCTGCAAGTCAGGCTGGCTGGGTGATCCCAAACGTAATCGCCGAACGCTATGCCTCGCCCGCCCTTCAATCCATTTGGTCCGCCGAGGGGCGGATCGTGCTGGAACGTGAATTCTGGATCGCTGTGATGAAAGCGCAGGGTGATCTGGGTCTTGAGGTGCCGGCGGAAGCGATTGCGGCTTACGAGGCGGTCAAAGATCAAGTGGACACCGGATCGATCATGGCGCGGGAGAAAGTCACGCGGCATGATGTTAAGGCTCGGATCGAAGAGTTCAATGACCTGGCGGGCCATGAGCAGGTTCACAAGGGGATGACCTCGCGAGATCTGACGGAAAACGTTGAGCAATTGCAGGTTTACCGTTCCTTGCTGATTGTGCGTGATAAGACGGTGGCGACGCTTCGCCGTTTTCGTGAGCGTGCTGAGCAATGGAGTGAATTGATTTTGACCGCTCGCACTCACAATGTCGCGGCGCAGCCGACCACCTTGGGCAAGCGCATCGCGATGTTTGGTGAGGAGTTGTTTGGCGGTCTTCAAGCGTTGGACTCGGTCATAGCGGCTTATGCGGTGCGCGGCTTGAAAGGGGCGGTTGGGACTCAGATGGACCAGTTGTCGCTCTTTGAAGGAGATGCGAGCAAGGTCTCCGAGCTTGAGAAGCGCGTGGTGGCCCACCTCGGCATGCCTGCGGTTTGGACGAATGTCGGCCAGGTCTATCCGAGGTCGCTCGATTTCCGGGTGGTTTCCGCGCTAACCGATCTTTGTTCGGCTCCGTCATCATTCTGCAAAACGCTGCGCCTCATGGCGGGTCATGAGACTGCCAGTGAGGGATTTGCCCCTGGTCAGACCGGCTCAAGTGCGATGCCGCATAAGATGAATTCACGTTCCTGCGAGCGGGTGAATGGATTTCACATCATCCTCAAAGGCTATCTGGCGATGGCCGCGGGTCTCGCTGGCGACCAGTGGAATGAGGGCGATGTGTCTTGTTCGGTGGTGCGGCGCGTGATGCTGCCGGATGCATTTTATACGATCGATGGGATGTTTGAGACCTTGCTTACGGTGTTGGATCAAATGGACGCCTACGAGGCGGTGATCGCAGCGGAGACCGCGCACTACCTGCCATTCCTCATGACCACGACCATCATGATGGAAGCGGTCAAATCTGGGGTTGGCCGTGAGACGGCTCATCACGCGATCAAGGAGCATGCGGTGGCGACGGTCAAAGACCTGCGGATGGGAGAGATCGATCGCAATAATCTGGTCGAGCGTCTCGCGGGTGATGAGCGGTTGGGGCTTTCCCGAGAGTTTCTCGATGCCATTTTGGCAAAGGGCGACCGCGAGTGCGGTGCGGCTCAGTCACAGATCGCCTCGTTCGCCAGTGCGGTGAGGGCATTGGAGATTGCTAGCCCAGCGGCGGCGGCTTACGGGCCGGGCTCGATCTTGTGAATTTTTGCAGGAGAAGCCCGATGAAGTCCTGATGCGCGCTGTTAGAATGTGCGGATCGATGAAAGGCCGCCATCGGGGCGCAGGACTTGGCCGGTGAGGAACTTGGAGGCGTCGGAGAGGAGATAGGCGACGAGTTGGGCGATGTCTGCGGGGTCGCCGACTTGTTGGAGCGGGTGGCGTTTGGCAGAGGCTTCTTTTTTGGCGTCGGAGTTCAAGAGTGTCGAAGCCAGTGGGGTCTCGGTGAGGGATGGCGCGATGGCGTTGACACGGATTTTTGGGGCGAGTTCTGCGGCGAGCGATCGGCTGAGGCCCTCGACGGCGGCTTTGGCGGCCGCGATCGAGGCGTGGAAGGCGAGCCCCTGTGCGACGGCGATCGTGGAGAACAAGACGATCGATGCCGATGGGGCGGCCTTCAGGGCGGGGAGAGCGGCTTGAATGGCGGCGACCGCTCCGAGACAGTTGATTCGGTAATCGTTGAGAAAATCCGCTTCGGTGAGGCGGTGGAACGGCTTGAGGTTGATGGTTCCTGGGAAGTAGACGAGACCGTCTAAAACGGGTGGCAGTGTGAGAGGAGAGGGGTTCAGCGCATCGAACGGCTGCACGGGGATTCCCAGGGCTTCGAGGGGTTCTGGGCTGCGGGCTGCGGCGACAAGCGAAACTCCTTGGGAAAGTAGCAGCTCCGCCGTGGCGAGGCCAATTCCCGAGTTACCCCCAACGATCAAAATCTTGCGTGACATGACTGAATCTCGCCAAAGATCAGGATTGGTCAAGGTGGGCTTGCCGAGTCGATGATCTTTTCACAACGGGTCCGAGGCATTTGATTTCACTAGAATCGCACGTATGGGCTTTGGGCTGTCGACCGGAGGACAAAAAAAGGGCGGTCTGTGTGAGACCGCCCTAGATTTTTACCGATGGATCAAGCGTACGACGACTCCACCCGTTGGGCGACGTCGCGGTAGCCGTAATCGACCTCGTAGATTTGTTTGAAGCAATCGAGGGCGGCGACCTTATCGGTCATCTCCAAGTGGATGAGGCCTTTTTCATAGAGGACCTCTTTTTTGGTTCCGTCCATGGCGACCAGGTCGGCGAGGGCGTCCGAGAGTTGCTTGATCGACAAGTCGAACATGCCCTTGGCGCGGAATGTGCGGCCAAGGAGGAGGAGGACCTTGGTGCGGATGTGTGGGTTGCGGGTGGCCTGTTGCAGGTGGGGGATGGCGGCGCTGTGATCGCCGGCGTGGTAGAGGGCAGATCCGAGTTCGAAGCGGAGGTGTGGATCGGTTGGGTTTTGGTCGACGCGGCGTTGGGCTTCCTTCACTTGCTCGGCGAGGCGGTCCGCTTGGCGAGCTTCGAGAGCGGTCTTGAGTTCGAGGTTGGTTGGATCTGCTGCTGAAGCGGCTGCGAGAGTTTTGAGATCAGTTTCGATCGCGCGGTCATTCATTGCAGACGCCTTGGTGGCGAGGGCGACGTCGCCATTGCTTAGGCTGTGTGCCCAGTTGAAAAAGGTGTGCGCATTTTTCCAATCTTCGAGTTGCTCGTAGAGGTCTGCGAGATCCTTCACGGCGGAGAGTTGGTTAGGGTTCTCGTTGTACTTTTGAATGGCGCGGTCGCGACGTTCTTCGAGTTGTTCGCGAGTGAGGCCCGTTCTGGATGCCTTTTCGAGTTCTTCGAATTCAGCGGTGTTTTTCATCAGCGAGCGCATGTCGGCATTCTCATCCCACTTCTGCTTTTGCATGGAAGCGCGGGCGGAAGCATCCTTGGAGCCCTTGATGGCTGCACCATCGGTGGGGTGGTGCTTGATGATGTCGTTGTAAACTTCGGTCGCGAGGTCCGCTTGTTCGCGGGTGATGTAGAATTCGGCGAGTCGGTGAAGGAGCTTGGCATTTTCGGGACTGCCTTTGCGAACGGTTTCGAGGGCGAACGCGGCCGTTTCGAAAAGCTCGAGTTTGATGCAGACATCGAAGAGTAGCTCGTTTGCTTGGTCGTTGAGAGGATCCTTTTCGAGCTCTTTTTCGATGAGATGGAGGGTTCCCTCCGGGTCTTTTTTCGCTTGGCTTTGGAGTTTCATTATGCCCATGCCACCGGTGGAAATACCGAAGAGTCCGCCTTTCTTCTTTGCATTTCCAGCGAGTTGAAGCTCGCATTTGCGGAGCATCTTACGGCCTTCCAAGAATCCTGGGCTTTCTTTCACCACCGCCTGGAGGAGGCTGACGGCGTAAGGCACGTTGTTGGTTTGAACTGCGGTTACGGCTTTGAGCCAGGTTGGCTTGAGGGTCGGCGCGAGTTCTTTTTCGGTGATTTCAGGCATGGTGTTGAGAGCGCGTGGTGTTTTTTAAAATTGCCGTGTGGCTAGGGTTGAGGGAGGGAAAATGAATGGGGATCGCCGACTTTGCAAGCATGGGTGAATAAGAAAAGTGCGTTAGGTTCCGGTGGCTGCATTTTTTGGCATTGCTGGATTTATCCGGATAGGCTACCCATTCGGCGCAAGGCGGTGGTTTTTGATGAACCCGCCTTGGTGATTCATCCGATTTCAATATGCCCCAACGTCCCAATACTTCTGGCCGCCGTAACAATCGCAACCGCTATGGTCCGCCCAAGCGCTCCACCAAGGACGAGGAGGAGAAGGCAGTTGAGGTGGATGGCGAGATTTCATCCGTGCTCGCAGGGACGATGTTCCGGGTAAAACTCGAGAGCGGCCACGAGGTGTTGGCGCACATTTCCGGCAAGATGCGCAAGCGGTTCATCCGCTTGGTGGTGGGCGACAAGGTGAAAATGGAGATGTCGCCCTATGATCTCACGAAAGCACGGATCGTTTTCCGTCTGAGCTGAGGGCTTGGCTTTCAGTGCCTTGACCAGTTGACGGGTCAATCGTAGTTAGACGAGATCTCCGCGGCCTCAAGTGCAGCCACCGATTGGTTGCTGCGTCTCTCGATCACGATTTCACCGAGCAGCTCGCTCTGGCGAACCATGAACTGGTTGAGCTTCATCAGCTCCAGCAGGGCGAGGAAGGTCACGATGACTTCGGCTTTGGTCGTGGCCGATTGGAATAGCTCCTCAAAGCGCTTGACTTCACCCGGGGTGAAATGGCTGAGGAGCAGCTCGATCTTGTCCGAGACCGTGAAGCGGTCGTCGATGATGTCCCCGAAGTCGTGTGACTCCTCAAAACGCTTGAGAACATTTTGGAACGCTCGAATGAGGTCAAAAATCGAGACCTCCGCGAGGGTGGCTGGCTCCTCGATCGGCGGCGCGTCGCTGGCGTCCGTTTGGTGAGCGAAGCGGTTTTCCTGCTCGAGTTCACGCAAGCAGAGGAACCCCGCAGCGTCCTTGAATTTTTTGTACTCAATGAGTTGTCGGATTAGCTCCCAGCGTGGGTCGTCCTCCTCGGCGTCCTCTTCAGGCGGCTGATCGATCCTCGGCAGGAGGGTCCGGCTCTTGAGGTACATCAGGTTGGCAGCCATCACGATGAACTCTGAAGCGAGGTCAATGTTCAGGAGCTTGAAGGTGTTGATGTAGTCGAGGTACTGCCGGGTGATTCGCTCGATCGAGATGCAATGGATGTCAACCTCGTCCTTTTTGATGAGGTAGAGTAAGAGATCGAGTGGGCCTTCAAAGATTTCGAGGCGAACTTTGTATTCATTAAAATCCACAAAGCGGGTGTTACGGCATGAGTTTGATTGTTGCGAGGGTAAATTTCACTCGCATCAGACTGGATTGCGGATTTTACTTCTCAGGTCACTTGGAGTGATGAGTTATGGAGTCCGAGCAATTAACAAATTTCAATGATCGTCTGAACCAGTGGATCAGCAGCCAAGGGTTTTGGTTTCAGCTGCGCTATTCAATCACGGGTGGTGGCAACCGTGGTGCTTTGATGTTTCAACTTTTCAATGCGGGCGTAAGAGTCCTGATTTTCTTGGCGATTGTGGGAATTGCTTTGGCTGCCTACCTCGTGAAACGCCCAAATACCAACCGATTCAGGACCGATCTCAAAGAGTCAATTATGGCTGGGCTGTCTGCGACGGAATTGGAAATGCGTGGAGCTTCGAGGGTTCAAGGGCAATTGGGAATTGCGCGGATCGCTTGCCAAGGGGGAGACGGTTCTTTTTTCTCGTCGTTTGAGGCAAAGAACATCAATTCAAAGATGGGCCTGCTCGATGGGGTGCTTGGTCAATGGGACATGGGGGCGGTCGGGATTTCGACCTTGAATTTGGATTTGAAGGCTGGAGCGGATGATGCTGATTCTGCCAAGAAGCTTGCGGATGCTTTTTTCCGCAAGTGGGATTCGGTGTCGATTCAATCGCTGGACATCGGTGATGCGAGCCTTCAGTGGGGGTATTCTGAACCCACTCGCGGGGGGATCGAACACTGCTCGATTAAAATTCAGCGGGGTGATCAATTCATGAAGATCGTCGTCAAAGGTGGGCGGTTTCACCAAAATTGGCTGCAAGGACTTGAGATCGTAAATCTAACAATCGCCTGTGATCTTAACGGGATTACTTTTGAAAAAGCCGAGTTGCGTGCGGGCGAGGGGACAGTTGATTTTTCTGGGTTGAAAGTGATTGGTGGAGACCGTCCCATGGTGGATGGTGTGGTGAAAATTCGCAAACTTCCGATGGAAAACACCTTGCCGGATGTGTTGGATGGCTTTGTTGAGGGATCAATATCGGGAGACTTCAAAGTCTCTGGATCCACGAACACCGCAGAAGGAGTTAGCTTCGCTGGCAAGGTGATTCTCGACGGGGATGATACCATTTCCCTGCGTGAAAAGTTCCACGTTCTAAGGGCACTCTCGGTGGTTGACTATGTGAGAAACTATCACCGACTGGACTTTCGCAAAGGTTCTTTTCAATTGAAAACGAAGGGTGGCGGATTGGTGATTGAAGACCTTTCAATCCGAACCGACGACCATTTTGCGCTTGAGGGAAATGTCTCGATTCGGCTACCGACGCTTGAGGAGGCGCAGGCTTCGGTGGCTAAAAACACCATTGCGGGTGGGACACCTTTATTTGCCAATGAGACTTCGGGCATGGACGCAGCCGGGAAGGCCGATGGTGGGGACTTTTCCCTGCGGCGGGCGGCCATGGAGGAAAAGAAAATGAGGCAGGAGCAGGATGCGATTGGGGGGAATGTTTCGTTGGTAGATCGCATGAGCTTGGCGTTCGAAGCGCGCGATATCGAGAAAGAAGAGGTGAGGCGGATTTCAGGAAGCCTGCGCTACAGCGGGTCCTTAAAAGTCACGCTGCCACCAGATGCCTTTGAGCGTGCTCCCAAACTTGCCGCTCAGCTCCCAGTGGATGCCAATTTGGGTCGTATACCTCTCATGATTCCCATCGAGGGGACTCTTTATGAATTGACGCTGAAGCAAGCTGAAGAAATCTATCAGCTCGGGACTCGTAAGGACTAAACCCGAGTTCCGATACCTAGGGTATCGTAAATTTCTCGAGTGGCGTGACTTTTGTTTAGCGTGTAGAAATGGATTCCATCGACTCCTTCGTCGAGCAGCCCTGCGCATTGTTCTGCGGCATAGTGGATTCCGACGCGCTCAACGGCGGCCGCATTGGATTTCGCGCGCTCGAGTGCCCGCAGCAACTTTGCGGGGTACCTCGCCCCTGCGGCAAGTTCCGCCATTCGTTTCATGCCTTGGATCGAAGTGACCGGCATCACTCCGGCGATGATCGGAACCTTGATGCCTGCGAGATCGCAACGGTCACGGAAATCGAGGAAATCGTGATTGTCGAAAAACAACTGCGTGCAAATGTAATCCGCCCCTGCGTCGACCTTTGCCTTGAGAAAGTCCAATTCGTCAACGCGGTTTGGAGTCGAGGGGTGGCCTTCAGGAAAACCTGCCACGCCGATTCCAAATCCCCGAGGATCTGGATGCACGCCGGATGCGTTGAAGTTACGAATGAAGCGTACGAGATCGGCCGCTTGTTGGAATGCCCCTTGTGACCAGTCGTAGTTCGGCTGGTCCTTGGGTGGATCACCGCGGAGGGCCAAAATGTTGGTGACGCCCGCCGCCGCATAGCGTTGCAGGATTTCTCCGACCTCGGCTTCGGAGTGGCCCACACAGGTGAGGTGGGGAACGGGTGGGATGCTCGTCGTTTGCTTGATCTTTACCACGAGGTCGTGGGTGAGTTCTCGGGTTCCTCCGCCTGCGCCATAAGTGATCGAGACGAAACTTGGCTGGAGCGGTTCGAGCTCACGGATCGCTTGGTACAGATCCTCCCAAGTCGACTCGGTGCGAGGCGGGAAGAATTCAAAGGACAGCGATGGCTTCGCGCGGTCGAGAATATCGAGGATGTGCATAGGGTGTTATGATAGGTATTCCCGTCTTGGGCCGAAACTTTTTCAGGTTGCGTGTGTTTATCTGTCGAATCCGCTTGGCTGAATGAATCAAAACAAGCGACAAACTTCCATGAAAACAATCCCTGTTTCATTTCTTATTGCTGGAATGCTTCTGCCAGTGATTTGTGATGCTCAAATGCAAGACCCGCCGAATGAGCAAACGAGTGAGCCAAAAGGTGGTCGGCGCGGGGTGGAGAGACCCTTTGTGGAGGCCTGGGAGCGGACCGATCAAGACCGAGACGGTTTCATTTCGAAGGCTGAGTTCGAGGGGATCAAACGCATCGCGAATTTGCCCGAAGAGAAACGCGTCAATCTCTTCAATCGCCTTGATAAGGATAAGAATGGGAAGCTGAGCCGTGAAGAGCTCGGCCGCCTGGGGAAGCCGCAGGAAGGTCAGAAAGAACGGCCGATGAAGCGGCTTTGGGAATTGGACTCGGACAAAAGTGGGGGAGTCAGTTTCGAAGAGTTTAAAAATGGTCCATTGTTCATGAAATTGCCCTTAGAAAAGCAGGAGGCGCTTTTTCGGAGACTGGACACAGATGGGGACCAATTCGTCACCCCCAAAGATCGGCCAGACCTTGAGGGTAAGCATCCTGACGGGAGGCTTCGCGCCAACCGACCAGACGGGTCACGTCCTGGTCCAGAGGAGAATCGGCAAGAACCGCCTGAGGCGATGATCTCACATTTTGACTCGAATGGTGATGAGCGTTTGTCCTTTGCTGAGTTTCGGCTCAGTCCGGGGGTGAAAAATCTGAATGAAGACGAGCAGGAGAAACGCTTCAATCAGCTGGATCGCAATGGTGATTTGCAGATTTCCCTTGGAGACTTCGGGCCACCGCCTCCATCGTCCCCAGGGAAATAGTCCCAGCTTCGGGCCCGCTGTCGTGAGACAGCGCGAGAGAAGTGGATGAAAGAAACAGGGGTAGGAATCGCCCGATTTTTCTTTAGACGGATCCGGGGCGTTTCGGGAAACGTGGCGAGGCAGGGAAAGCTGGGCTTTTTCACCCAACTTCCATGCGACTTGTTTACCAAGTGGGTTCAACCCAGAACCTCGGCGAGCCCTTAAGGTGTTGCAGAGAGGGCTTCTGACTTGGCGGCTGAGGCAAGGACGACCTCACGAATGCTGCCGCCTTTGCGATTGCTCCACCAGAGCACCACGGGGGATGCGATGAAGATCGAGGAGAAGGTTCCTACAATGATCCCGATGAAGATGATGATCCCGAAATCGCGCAGCGCTGCACCACCCGCAAACGCGAGGATTGCGACACTGATGAGCGTTGCGCCTGAGGTGAGCAAGGTCCGCGAGAGCGTGGCGTTGACTGCTTCATTCATGATCTTCTCAACCGAGTCGGTCCGGTGGAGAAGCATCTCACGGATCCGGTCGAACACGATGATCGTGTCGCTGATCGAGTAACCGGCGATGGTCAGGACGGCGCCCACGTGAATCAGTGAGAGCTCGCCACCCATGAGGACGACAATGCCCACGCAGATAATGATGTCGTGGAAAATGGCGACGAAGCCACCCAGGGCAAATGAGAACTCGAAGCGGGCAGTCATGTAGATGACAATGCCAAGGAGTCCAAGTCCGATAGCGATGAGCGACTGGACCAAGAACGAGCTTCCGATCAACGCAGATACCTCTTCCTGGCTCGCTGCGATCGTGTAGTCGGATGAGTCCGCCTTTTTCATGCTCAAAGCGGGAATCGACTCACGCAATTTCGCGGTGATCGCTGGGGCGTCCTTGGTCGCACAGCGGACGGTGAGCATGGCGCCTGATGTTAAATTGGTCTCTTGCTGGGGATAAGCTTCTTTTGAAAGTTTGACACCTGCAATGGCTTTTTTGATTTCCTCCATGGGCACTTTGTTTTCCTTGCCGAAGAGGAAAGTGATGCGTGTGCCGCCGGTGAAGTCGATTCCGAGAGAGCGCTCACCGCGAACCGCAAAGGCCCCGACGGAAATAAGAAACGTAGCGACGGCCAATCCGATGCAGAGTCGGCGCTTCCCCATGAAATCATAGTTGGCTGACTTGATGAGGTGGAGGAAGGAGAGTTTCTTGAAGATCCCAAAATCCACGCCCCAGCGGAAGATCACGCGGGTCACTAGGATGGCTGAGAAAAGAGAAGCCGTTACCCCGATGATCAGGGTGATCGCAAATCCTTTGATCGGGCCGCTGCCGAGTCCGAAGAGAATCACTGCGGTGATCAAAGACGTCACGTGGGAGTCGAAAATCGCGCTGAAGGCACGGTCGTAGGATGCTTCGAGTGCGTTTTTGAGGGATTTTCCTCCGCCGATTTCTTCACGCAAGCGTTCGTAAATCAGCACGTTTGCATCCACCGCCATGCCGATCGTCAGGACCATGCCTGCAATTCCGGGAAGGGTGAACGTGAAACCAAACATCGCCATCACACCGAAAAGAATCACCGTGTTGACGATCAAGCCAACAATCGCGATGAGGCCAGAAACGCGGTAGTAAATCAGCACGAAGAGGAAGGTCATCGCGAGGGCCAGCACACCGGCCACGAGGCCTTGTTTGACCACTGCAGAGCCGAGGGTGGGGGAGACGTTGCGGAATTCGCCGACCTGCAGCGCATTTTCCAACGGGTTCATCAGCGCGTTTGCAAGGTTTTGGACTTCGCCGGGTTCGTTGAGTCCCTCGACGATGAATTGCTTGCCGAGAGGGACTTGATTCACCACGGGAGCGCTAATGACCTCTCCATCGAGGACGATCGCGATGCGGTCCACTCCAGGGCGCATGTCTTTGGTGAGAGCGATCATCTTGTCGGTCCCAGCACTGTTGAGAGTGATGGCGACGGCATCCGCTTGCTGTGGGGAAGGAGTGGCGAGTGCGATGTCGCTGCCTTCGAGGGCCGTCCGGCGATTGAGGAGAATGGGGATTTTGATTTCCTTGCCATCGGCGTCCTTGCTTTTGTGTTCGTAGGCACGATATCCGGGGATGATCTCAGACCCGTTCAGCACCCGTTCCGCCAAGGATTTTCCATCGGCTCCCACCTCTGAATTGCGAGGGCTTACCTCGCGGAGTTCCAGCTTTGCGACTTTTTCGAGGGTGGTACGAATGCGGTCCGACTCCGCGGGTTCGACTCCGGGCATTTGGAGGAGGATGCCATCTTGCCCCTGGCGTGCAATGATGGGTTCCGCAGTCCCCATGCCGTTTAGGCGTTTTTCGATGACGGTGATCGCTTGATCCACTTGGGATGGAGTGATCGGGAGTTCAGTGCCATCGGCCGTGATCTTTGGTTGGATCTTTAGTGCGAAGGAAGATCCGCCGAGAATGTCGATTCCTCCCTTGAGTCGTTCCTGAGGTGGGGAAGCAGCAAGAACGCATAGGGCACAGATTCCAAGGGTGAGGAAGGTGCCCACGTTGCGCTTTGTTCGCTCCAGTTCGGTGGCGAAATACCAGAAAAACAAAATCATCAGCAGAAGGCCGGTGATGAAAAGGGTCAGTGGATCTTCGTAGAATGCGGTTGCGGCGAGCATGGTTTAAAATTCGTGTTAAGCTCCGAGATGGGGCTGAGTTTTGGGGAGGTGTCGAGGCTTGGCTTTTTAGGCGGTAACTTCCTTTTTGTGAACCGAGGCGACCGCGGATTTGTCAAACTCCATGTTGGTGCCCTCGGCCACTTTGATCATCACCGAGTTCTCTTTGACGTGGTGAACGATTCCGTGGATTCCGGCGGTGGTGACCACGCGATCACCCGACTGGAGTGAGGCGATCCGTGCAGCCATTTCTTTGCGTTGGCGTTGTTGCGGGCGGATCAGGAGGAAGTAAAACATCACACCCATCAGTCCCATCATCACGATGGGGCTACCAAGGATGCCTTGTGCGCCGCCTGCAGGAGGCGTCTGTGCGATGAGCGAGGAGGCGAAAAATAAGGTGGTTGATGTCATTGGGTCGTGGATTGGGTGTAACGTTGAACGAAAGATTTCTGATAATCAAGGAAGGTTCCTGCGGTGATTGCCTCTCTGGCACCTGCAACGAGGGACAGGTAGAAATGCAGATTGTGGAAGGAAAGCAATCGTAAACCGAGGATTTCGCCAGCTCGGAAAAGATGGCGGAGGTAGGCGCGGGAGAATCCGGCGACGTGAGGGTGTGCACTTTCGCACAATGGGCGGGGGTCAGTGGCGTGGATGAGGTTTTTGATATTGATCGGGCCATCGAGTGTGAAGGCCATGCCGTGGCGGGCGATGCGCGTGGGCATCACGCAGTCAAACATGTCCACCCCGCGGGCGATCATTTCCAAAATTTGGGGTGGCGTCCCCAATCCCATCGCGTAGCGGGGTTTGTCGCTTGGCAGAAATGGCACCGCATTGTCGATGGCTCGAAACATCTCGAGTTCGGGCTCACCGACTGAGACGCCACCGATTGCGTATCCGTCGAAGTCGAGCTCGACCAGTTCCTTGGCGGATTGTTCGCGCAATTCGGCGAAGGTCGATCCCTGGACGATACCGAAATGTTGCTGTCGGCCTGATCCTGAGCGGGGTTCGTTTGCAACCACCCAGTCCTTGCATCGTTTGGCCCAACGGCTGGTGAGAGCGAGAGACTTGGCTGCGTAGGCCTCGTCACACGGGTAGGGCGGGCACTCGTCAAAAAGCATTGCGATGTCGGACCCCAGAGCCCCTTGGATTTCCATGCTTCGCTCGGGAGTGAGCAGCATTTTGGAGCCGTCGAGGTGGTTTTGGAAACGCACGCCCTCTTCGGTGATTTTTCGCAACTTCGCGAGCGACCAGACCTGGAAGCCACCCGAGTCAGTTAGAATCGGTCTTTGCCACGTTGAGAATCCATGGAGTCCGCCGAGGTCTCGGATGATCTCGTGTCCGGGCCTGATCCAGAGGTGGTAGGTGTTTCCTAAGATGATTTGGGACCCGAGGAGCTCCAATTCTGCTGGGTGGAGGGTTTTTACCGTGCCTTGCGTCCCCACCGGCATGAAAATCGGGGTTTGCACCGATCCGTGCGGCAAATCCAGGCGGCCGCTGCGGGCAGATGTCGAAGGGTCGGTGGCAAGTAGAGTAAAGGACACGGGAATCGGCCCGAAGCTAGTGGACGGCTCGTCATGCGCCAAGCCCAATCCCGATGCGGAGGATTTTTGCCGGCAAATTCGCGTTTTTTAGAAAAATCCGGTGTCGGGTGGAGTTACTAAGCTGAGAACTTGGTGATTTTCATGTTGTGAATGGAGAATTTTCTCTGGCGTAACTGAAATCGCACGTTAAGTTTGATTCACGTTTCAGCGAATACAACAACACCAAAAAATAAACACATATGAAATTGCTACTCACAGCGCTTTGCGCATCGTTCATGGTCATCCCAGCCGCATTCGCCAGTGATTGCGAAAAGGGCGGATGCGGTAAGGACAAAAAAGAAGAAGGCACGCTCGTCGCCGAAGGCAAGTGCAAGAAGGATTGCGATGACGAGAAGAAAGCCGAAGGCACGCTCGTCGCCGAAGGCAAGTGCAAGAAAGATTGCGACGACGAGAAGAAAGCCGAAGGCACTCTTGCAGAAGGCAAGTGCAAGAAGGATTGCGATGACGAGAAGAAGGCCGAAGGCGCTATTGCCTGATTTTTCATCAAATTTGAATTAATCGAAACCGCCGGGTCATTCCGGCGGTTTTTTGTTTTCATGGCATGGGCCCATTGAGCCTCTGACTTGGCAGAGAATGGGTCGGTGAACGCCCCGATGTCGTAATTCCCGTGCGCCAAAAACACCCCCCGTTACGCGATGTAAAACAACTTTTACATCATGTTCGGGTGCTTGTGCGCGATGTAAAGTTGCTCGTACATCATGTTCGGGTGCTTGTGCGCGATGTAAAGTTGCCCGTACATCATGTTCGGGTGCTTGTGCGCGATGTAAAATTGCCCGTGCACGATGTTCGGGTGCTTGTGCGCGATGTAAAATT
>Ga0164295_10000605_pt1 | contig 30167 bp, 21 predicted proteins | sample GEODES006metaG_FD_111798 | JGI IMG/M metagenome (GOLD analysis project Ga0164295, IMG submission 111798) | Oligotrophic lake water microbial communities from Sparkling Lake, Wisconsin, USA - GEODES006 metaG | ecosystem: Environmental > Aquatic > Freshwater > Lake | place: USA: Sparkling Lake... | reverse complement strand
GCTCGCCAACTGGCCAAGTGTGCAGGCTTACATCGATGCGGGCATCAAGCCGGACATCTGCTGGCGCGATGCCGGAGGCGGCAACCCCTGGTATCCCATTACGGACGGGCCGTTCACCGATCCGAAGAAGATCTGGCTCAACACCGGCACATGGGAAATCGACAAAACGAAGTATCCGCAGGGCTTCCGCCCGTTCAGCGACAAGGTGCGAGCCAACGGCATGCAGTTCCTGCTGTGGTTCGAGCCGGACCGCGTGGGCAATCCGAACTCGTGGCTCGGCAAGAATCATCCCGAGTGGCTCATGCCCGGAAACAGCGCGGGTGATGTGCTGAATCTTGGCGACCCCGCCGCCCTGAAATGGCTTATCGAACATATCGACGGCATGGTGAAGTCGGAAGGCCTCGACTGGTATCGCGAGGACTTGAACGGCGGCAACTACGGCACCGCCTGGCGGAAGCACGACGCGCCAAACCGCCAGGGCGTCACCGAGAATCTCTACGTGCAGGGCCATCTCGCCTTTTGGGATGAGCTGCGCCGCCGCAATCCGCATTTGCACGTTGACTCCTGCGCCTCCGGCGGCCGACGCAACGACCTCGAAACCATGCGTCGCTCAGTGCCACTGTTGCGCAGCGACTGGTCGGTGACGGCTTTCGCCAAGGAACCACTCCAGATTGAAGGCAACCAATCGCAGACTTACGGCCTCTCGTCGTGGCTGCCGTGGCAGGGCGTGGGCGTGCCCTTTCTCACCGAGAACTACGCGGTGCGCAGCTACTACGTCACCGGCTTCGGCATGGTCTCGGCGGGCGATTGGACCAAGGACCAGCAAAAGCGCACCGGCACCATTCGTGGCTACACCGAGGCGTGCCGCATCGGTCAGCTGCTCCTCGGCGATTACTACCCGCTCACACCCTACAGCCTCGACAAGACCTCGTGGATCGCATGGCAGTTCCATCGCACCGATTTGAACGAAGGCGTCGTGCAAGCCTTCCGCCGTCCCGAAGCCGCGAGCGAAACACTGACGGTGAAACTGCGCGGCCTCGACCCGCATCGGAGCTACGAAATCGAAAATCTCGATGGCGGCAAAGAAGTCCGCACCGGTGCGGAGTTGATGCGTGGCCTCGCCATCACCCTGCACGAAAAGCCCGCCGCCGCAGTGCTCGTGTTGAAAGCCATCAAATGAAACCAACCCTCAGCCTCCTCACCGCCCTCCTGCTCGCGCCTCTGGCCGCGCTACATGCCGAGCCCGAATCCAGTCGTCAGCTACAGGCATTTCCGGGAGCCGAGGGCCACGGCTCCCTCTCGCGTGGTGGCCGCAGCGGGCGGGTGGTGCATGTCACCACTTTAAAGAAACGTGGCCCTGGCAGCCTCGCCTGGGCCATCAATGAGGTGAAGGAGCCTCGCACGATTGTCTTCGATGTGAGCGGCGTGATCGACTGCAACGACGAGATCGCCTTCACCATCACTCCCGAGAACGACCAGGTGACCATCGCGGGCGAGACCTCGCCGCATGGGGTGGCGGTTTATAACTACCGGCGTTTCGACATCAGCGGTGAGGACGTCATCCTGCGCTTCCTTCGCTTCCGGGGCACTCGCATTCACACGAAGAACGATCCCGATGGGCTGCTCATGCTCGATGCGAAGAATGTCATCGTGGACCATTGCTCCTTCGCCGGTGCGTGCGACGAGACCTTCGACACAGTGCGCTGCGAGAATGTCACCGTGCAATGGTGCGGCATCGATGCATCGCGCAAGGCGGAGGCACACGCGGACTTCTTTGAGACCAACGGCCAGTGGCACAACTACGGATCGCTCCATTCGAAGTCCAAACGCATCACCATCCACCACTGCCTCTACGCGCATCAGTCTAAACGCTGCCCGCTCGCCGATGCTGAGTCTGACGTGGAGGCCATCAACAACGTCATCTACAACTACTCCAACACCCAGCAGACCTGGGGTGCCGAGGGGCCGGGCCTCACCATCGTGAACTGCCTCTTCAAGCTCGGCCCGGATCGCCGGAAGAACGCGGTGCCCGTGAATCCAAACGCCCACGTCATTCGCGGTTGTGTCTCGCGAGAAGCCGACAACCGCCCCGGCCCGCCAGCCCCCGACCAGGGTCCGGAGTCGAAACTCAGCCTTTCACGCATCGACACTGGTGAGGAAACCTTCAAACGTGTGCTGTCGCACGCGGGCGCGCTGCCACACGATGCCACAAGCAGTCTGATGGCATCGGACACGCGGAACGGGACTGGCAAACAGGGTTACGAAGACCGCATCACCGCCGATCGCGAGGCCTTGGAGAAACCAGCGACTCCATTGCCCGATGCAGATCAAGACGGCCTGCCTGACGCATGGGAACTCGCTCGCAATCTCGACCCGAATCAGTCCGACGATGCCTCGAAAATCACCACGGACGGCTACACCGAGTTGGAGCACTACTGTCACCATTTGGCTGCTCGCCGTATCAAGGACGCAGAGGCATTGAACATTTCAACCAAACCATGAAACTCACCCTCGCACTCCTCACCGTCCTGCTGCTCGCGCCGGTTGCTGCGCTGCATGCTGGCGATAACGCTCCCGTTCCTGCATCGTGGAGTGATGACTTCTCTGACGCGGCTGCCTTTGCTGTGAACTGGCGGCCCTATGGCTTTCTCGCTACCGGCATCGATGCCAAGCATCCGCTCGGTAAGACCGTGAGTGGCAAGGACGCGCGGCCTGAATGGTGGCAGATCGTGGATGGGGCGTTGCGTGGTCAGTGCTTCCCAGAGGAGAAACATCCGCCTGGACTGCGCCGAGCCGTCAGCGGGACCGACATTCGGCTCCACTGTCGCTTCAAAATGGCTGCCGAAGGCCAGATCGGCATCAGCATCGGCGGACCGAGTCCCATCGTGGAGAGAGACTTCAATGTCGCCGGCCTGCACATCCGTCCCGATGGCATCACCGCTTGGGACAACGACGTCTTGCAGCCGAAAGGCTCGCCACAAGCCGCAGAACTGAAGGCCAAAGGCATCTGGAACCGCAAGTTCTTCTACGCGAAGACCGAGATGGTCCAGATCGCTCCTGATGTTTGGCACGCCATTGTCCTCGAACTGCGTGGCAAAGAACTTCAGGTCATGCTCAACGGCAAGCTAGCTCTCACCTACACCACGCTCTGTGGTGACGTGCCGAAGAACGACATCGGCCTCCAGCCGGGCGGAAAAAGCCAAAAACCACTCGCCTCGTGGTTCGATGACATTCGCGTCGAACCGCTGCTGGCAAAGCAATAGCCATTTCCATGAAACCAACCCTCACCCTCCTCACCACCCTGCTGCTCGCTCCGCTGGCCAACGCACAGGCGCAGAGCTCAGCGTTCATTACGCCTGCGGTGCGTGCGCCGCGCGTGGAGTTTCATACGTTCAACAGCCAGGCGGCGAAGGTGAAGGTCAGCTGCCATCTCTACACGCCGGAGGCTTACGACACGGAGAAGGAGCAGCGTTTCCCTGTGCTCTATTGGCTTCACGGAACCGGAGGCGGGCTAGCGGGCGTCGCTCCGGTGTCAGCGTGGTTTGATGCGGCGATTCGTGAGGGGAAGATCCCTCCGATGCTTGTGGTTTTTCCCAATGGGCTGGCGTCGAGCATGTGGTGCGACTCGAAGGATGGCGCGGTGCCGATGGAGACCATCGTCATCAAGGAACTGCTGCCGCACATCGACGCGACCTTTCGCACCGTCGCCAAGCGCGAGGGTCGAATCATCGAAGGCTTCAGCATGGGTGGATACGGCGCGACGCGGTTGGGGTTCAAGTATCCGCAACTCTTCGGTGTGGTCTCCGTTCTTGCGGGCGGGCCGCTGGATTTGGATTTCGCCGGGCCGCGCGCCACTGGCAATCCTGCTGAGCGCGAGCGCATTTTGAACAGCACGTTCGGAGACCTCGACTACTACCGCGCCGTGCATCCCATCGCCGTGGCGCAGCAGCAGGCTGAAGCCTTGCGCGGAAACGTTCGCGTGCGAATCGCGGTCGGTGCGCTGGATAACACGGAACCGCTCAATCGTGCCTACTCGGAGCATCTCAAGAAGCTGAACATCGCTCACACTTTCACCGTCGTGCCCGGCGTGGGGCATGACACGCTTGCACTGCTCAAAGGGTTGAGTGAGGCGAACTGGGAGTTTTATCGCTTGTTGTCTTGCAACGGACCAACAGCCAACGTAGTCACCAAGCCCGAAGTCGCCAACGCCACCAAAGCCGCTAGACGCGCCTGGGAGTCCGCGCCCGCTGAAAAGAAGGCGCTTTGGCAACAGCAGCGCGATGCATTGATCAACATCGACCTCTCCGAGGACACGCAGCGGCAGATCGTCATCGCGCGAGGCTCGCCAGAACCGGGCGAGTATCACGCGCATCCGACCACCGCGATGCTGGCGGATAACAAGACGATGGTTTGCGTCTGGAACCTCGGCCACGGCGGACACGCGGGGCCGATGTCTCGCAGCGAGGACGCGGGGTTAACGTGGAAGCGCATCGACGACTCGCTGCCGCCGAACTACGTGAACTTCAAGAACTGCCCCAGCATCTACCGAATCGCTGATCCGCAGGGCAAAGAACGGCTGTGGGTCTTTGCGGCACGCACCTTGACTGACAAGGAGAACCCGAAGCTCATCGAAGGCCGTCATCAGGGCTTCATGCCGCGCATCGTCAGCGAGGACGATGGCAAGACCTGGCGCGAGCTGCCGCCCATCGGCGGGCGCATTGCCAAGGACGATTCCTTTCGCTGCATCATGACCTTCTCCAGCATCGTGCGGCTGAGGGATGGCTCGTCGCTCGGTCTCTTCCATCGCGGTAGCGGCATTGGCGAGGAAGGCACGCTGCAAGTGCTGCAATCCATCACCCGCGACGGCGGTTTCACTTGGTCGCCACCCACAGTGGTCTGTGACGGCACGAAGCTCGACGGCAAGCACCCGTGTGAACCCTATGTCTTCCGCTCGCCCGATGGCAACGAACTCTGTTGCCTCATGAGGGAAAACCGCCGCAGCGGCACAAGCCTCGTCATGTTCAGCCGAGATGAAGGGCAAACCTGGAGCCAAGCCGTGGACGCTCCGTGGGGTCTCACGGGTGATCGCCATCACGGCATCTCTTCACCTGATGGCCGCATGGTGATTGTCTTCCGCAACGCCTCGCCAAAGTCGAAAGACAAAGCTGGCTTCATCGCCTGGGTCGGCACCTACGATGACATCAAGCAAGGCAGGCCCGGCCAGTATCGCGTGAGCCTGCTCAAGACCTTCAAAGACGGCTTTTACCCCGGCCTTCACTTGCTCCCCGACAGCACCATCGTCGCCACGACGTATGCGAACTATCGCAAGGAAGATGTCGGCTGCTCCATCGTCAGCATCCGCTTCAAAATGAGCGAGGTGGATGCGCTGGCAGCGAAAACAACGTCAGGAACCAAACCATGAAACACACCCTCACCCTCCTCACCGCCCTGCTGCTCGCGCCACTCTCAGGACTGCCCGCTCTCGATTATCCTCATATCACCGCCGAGCCGCAAAAGACCGGCTGGCCGCTCACGGTGGAAGAGCGCGCCTATGTCGTCGATAAGCCCGAGCATGATCGAAGGCCAGGTCGCGAATCGAACAAGCATCTCCCGCAACTCTGGCCTCAAGTGCCAACGGCGGGCCATTTCGGCGGCGATGCTTGGCTGAAGCTTCACGAAGCGCATGTGAAGACCGTGCAGGCGAATCAAGGCCCGCTCGATGTGTTGCTCGTCGGCGACAGCATCACGATCCAGTGGGGCGATTCCTGGAAGAAGAACTTCCCCGAGCTCAAAGCCGTTAACATCGGTATCGGCGGCGACAAAACGCAGAACGTGCTCTGGCGGCTCGATCACGGCGGTGTCGAAGGTTTGCAGCCGAAGGCCATCGTGCTCATGATCGGCAACAACAACATGTTCTTCACGCCCGAAACGGGCATCGAAGCCGCCGCCAAAGGCATCGAGATGTGCGTGAAGAACCTGCGCGAGAAGTTTCCGGCCGCGAAACTCATCCTCGCCAAAATCCTGCCCGCTCATGCGCCGGGGAATCGCTTCTACGAAGACATCAAGAAGACCAACACCGCGCTCAATGCCCTGAAGCTCGACAACGACCCAAAAGTGAGCCTGCTCGACCTCACAGTCGATTTCACGAACGCCGATGGCAAGATCAAGAAGGAGCTTTTCACTCCCGATAACATCCATCTCTCGCCTGCGGGCTATGCCGTGTATGCAGAGCGATTGAAGCCACTCCTGGCCGGACTGACCGCAGCCATGAAACCGCAGACTCGCGAGCAGTATTTGCTCCTGAACTACTCCACTTCGCTCCACTCGCCAAATCAGGCGCAGGACATGATGAGCTATGTGCGAGATATCTTTGGTTCGGCAAATCGCGAGTCACGTGTGAAGGCTGGACTCGCGATCATCTACACACCGAAGGAGCAGGTGGCAGAAACAGCAACGCGGCTGCGATCCGACCTCGCGCTGGCGCAGCAGATGGATGTGCCGGTTTTGATCCAGGTGGACACGGAGAACTGGTTGCCAGAATCGCTGACGAACTGGTTTGATCCATCCAAGCCGGGCTATGATCCAACCAAAGTGAACGACGTGGAATGGTATGGCTGGACGCCCGACACCGCAGTGAAGCTCTGTTGGCGAAACTGGGGCACGGTGGTGCGTGTGGGGCCGCATCCGAACCTACTGAGTCCTCGATTCCAAGCCTGGGAGAAATCCATCTATGCTGCGCTAGCTCCCGTGGTGGTCGAGTGGCTTGCAGCCTTGCCAGCGGAGAAACAGTGGCTCTTTGTTGGTTGGAAATGCGGCTGGGAAACCACGCCGAACAGCCAGTATGCCTATTTTAAGGACGGCAACAGCTACCTCACTCGCACAGACAATCCGAAGTGGGTCAACGAGGACAAACAATACATCGGCTACAATGCCGCTCGCACGGCGGGCATCCAGACGAGCGGCGTGCTGAACTATGAGCAGAGCTATGATGTCTTCATGAAGATCATCGGCGCACATCTGTCCTTCCTCGCCAAAGCCGCACGATCACTCGGTCTGCCGCGTGAGAAGCTTTTCGCACACACCATCGCGCAGGGTGTGGATCGTTATAACATGGAGTCACAGTTCAACGCCGACAGCAATCCCTCGCCCTCCTTCTACGGCAAGCCAACGACCTCCCTGCGAGACAACTCCAGCTTCATGCGCTGCCTTGCCAAAGCCCACGCGGAACTCGGCACCACGGGCTACGGCATCGGCGAGTTCGTTTTTGGAGCCAAGGACTACGAAACCTGGCACCGCTGGTTCACCGAAAAGCTAGCCGCCGATCCCGACCTCATCTTCGCCGCGCTCTACAACTACGACACGATGCGTGGCCGCCCCGACATCGAACGTGCTCTTCTGGATGCGATGAAGAAGAATCGCAGGTAGGAGAGATGATGACATCGACAGCCACACGACTCACCGCCCTTTTTCTAGCGCCACTAGCTGGGTTATTCGCGGCTGAGACATCCGCTTTGAACTGGATGCCGCGGGTGGAGGATCAAACGGGGCTTTGGTGGCTGAATGGGCCACCGACGATGTTTTCGCGTTCGGAGCGGACGAAGGAGGAAGTCCTCGGGTTTCAGTTTGGGAAGCAGACGATGCTGTTCGACACACGACCCGTGCGGCCGGTGGAGGGTGAGTGGGAATGTGCGGTGATCGTGAATGGACGTCGATTTACATGCACGGGGCACACTCAGCCGGATGACGAGTGGCAGCAGCCGGTGCGCTTCGTGGAGAGCGGTCGCTTTTTCCAGCGGGTGGTGATCGAGGGGCTGACGTTTGCGGATGCAGAGGGCAAAGCTTTCGACGGCACGGCGCGACTGGAGATCAGCGTGTGGCCGGACCGGCTGGCGTTTCGCCTGGAGAGCGATAGCGATGCGGTGATGGAACTGCGGCATGGTGAGAAGAAGGCGAGCGGCAGTCGCAATGTGCTGCTGGAGGTGCTCACGGGCGCGGCGAAGGCCGTGGTGGAGTCGGAGCTGACTGTGACGCGGGATGAGGCGCTTGGTTGTCATCGGCTGGCGTTGCCTGAGAAGCCGTGGAGCAATGCGGGGGGCACCTATTACCCGGAGGAGCATCTGGATCGCATCGACCGTTGGCGTGTGACACTGCGCAATGATGCCGATGAGCCCACGGTGGCGCGGTTGATGTTCACGCAGGAGAAGCATCTGCCGATCACGGGCTTCACGCCGATGCTGTGCGAGCCGGATGGCACGCCGACGGGCATTCCGGTGCAGCTTTCGAAGAACTGGCATATCCGCGCGGAGAAGGGTCGCCTGCCGCATGACGGGTCGTGGTTTCATGGGTTTGCCTATGTGCGTGTGCCGCCGAAAACGAAGCGCGATCTCGTTTTCCAGATGGTGCATGCTCGCTACGGCGGCGTGTGCGCGGCCTCTCATGCGCAGCTCTGCCTCATCGGCTGGGGGCACAATCAATTCTGGGATCAGGCGGCGGTGGGCAGCTTTGGCGAGAGCATCTGCTTCGAGCCGGGACGCGTGCAGCGGCGCTGCTTCATCACGGATGTGCGTCCGCTCATGACCTTGCCCGTCGAGCCCAACACGAAACGCTGGGGCTGGGCGGAGAACTGCGGCGGAGGCGATTTCCTGATGTGGAAGGACGCGCCGGGTCGCTATCAAACGATGAAGGGCACACGCACGGAGTATCGAGCACATGGGCCGTGCCTCACCGATGTGAGCTACACCGAAGAATCGAGCGGCGGCGAGATCGCGGCACGCATGGACGTGTCCGTGCCAGCCGCGAATGATCATCTGCGCACCTTTCTGCGGCTGCGCTACGACGTGCGGAAGCCGCTGCGGTGGCAAAGGCTCGCGTTTTTCCAGCTCGGTGCCGATTTCTACAATGATGTGCCCGCACGTCGCGTGGCCATCGGCGATGTCAATGGCCTGCGCGAGGAATGGGAGCCGCGTCGAGCGAAGGACGAGTATGATCGTGCCACGCTACCGCTCGCAGGCGAGGGCGCGTGGCTCTCCGTGCATGGCGTGGAGCGTGCCGTGCTGAAAAAAGGCCACGCTGCCGCGAGTCGCGGCATCATCGTGCGCTCGTGGCGTGCCGTGCTCGGCGGAAAACCTGCCGCGCCGCATGTGTCCACCTTCTGCACCGAGTGGGGCAAAGGGAACCACAAGACCACTGTCGAGCTCTCACCGCCGCCCGGCCTCACCGAGTTGCAGCCCGGCGATTTCGTCGAGGCGGAACTCGAACTCGTCATTTTCCCCGCCGATGTCGCTGCCTACTACGGCCCGGATGCCAAGCTGCGTGATATGCTCACCCACGATGCCGACACCTGGCGTCCCGTGCATCGCGAGGCCCGAGGCAATGCATTGAAACCCATCGTGAAACGCGGTGTTATCACGAAGAGCTATCCACTGGTCATCACCGTCGATAATGAGCAGCGTGCGCAGGTCACCGTGAAAGGCGGACTCGGGCATGTGCCGGTGACTTTTGCTGGTTTAAAGTCTCCGACAGGCCATCGCGTGCTCGTGGATGGCCAACCGGTCACGCATTGGCAGACCGACTGGAATGCGGCGACACAACGCTGGCAGATTGTGTGCAATGTGGCTGCTGGCGAAGATCGCGAGATGGAGATCGTATTGGAAAGCACCCCATGACGCCTCTCACGGCCAAACTGGCTTCGTGGGCTATGAATCGACAAAAGAATGGGGACAGAAGAATGAATGGATTCTCCTGTCCCCATTCTCCTGTCGAAGTCAGTCCCGTGTCTTTTCGAAGACATCGTTAGCTGCCGCCGTTACCTCCAAATCCTCCCATGAACCGCCTCACCTTCCTCCTCGCCACCGTTTTTGCCATTCACACCTTCGCCGCCGAAACACCGGTCGAGACCGATCCACGGCTGCATTCCGACGGCAAAGGCTGGAAACTCAATCAGGCGACCATCAAGGACTCGAAGCGTCCGCGTGTGCTGCTCATCGGCGACTCGATCTTGAGCGGTTACATGGCGCACGTCATCAAGAAGCTCGACGGCAAAGCCTACGTCGATGCCTGGGTGAACCCCTACAACCAGTCCGAGCATCTCAACACGAAGATCCTGCCCGAGGTGCTCGCGAAAGGCCCGTATGACGTGATCCACTTCAACATGGGTCTGCACGGCTGGCAGGAGGGCCGCATCAAACCGGGCACCTTCGAGCCGCTGACCAAAGGCTACGTCGATGCCATCCGTGCGAAGCTGCCGAACGCCAAGCTCATCTGGGCCAGCAGCACGCCTGTGATGCTGGAAGGCGATGTCAAAAAACTCGATTCCGTCATCAACGGCACCATCATCGACCACAACCGCATGGCCGCCAAAGTCATGGCCGAATGCGGCGTGCCGGTGAGTGATTTCTATGCCCTGCTCGTGGACAAGCTCGACCTCGCCCGAGGCGGCAAAGACAAGTTTCACTGGAATGGGCCCGCCTATCAGATCCTCGGTGACAAGTGTGTGGAAGAGGTAGTGAAGGCGCTGCCGACAAAGTGATGAGTGTGGTTGAGTCCTCCGGACTCAACTGAGCAGTCGAGACGACTGCACCACACTGCTGACGCCTCATTTTTTCCAATAAATCGAAGCCATGATCACCTCCCGACGCCATTTTCTCCAGAACACCTCGCTGCTTGCCAGCGCACCCTTTTTGACCTCACAGGCTGTATTTGCCACCGAGGGCGTGCCGCAATCGGTTGCAGAGCTGTGGGCAGATTTTGATCCACGCAAAGATCCCATCGAGACGGAGGTCATTCGTGAGTGGAAGGAAGACGGCATGATTTTGCGGCATGTGCGATATTTCATCGGCAGCTTGAAAGGCAAGCCGGCCCGCATGGTGGCGGTGTATGGCTTTCCCGAAGGCGCGAAGGAGAAACTCCCGGCGGTGATGCACATCCATGGTGGTGGGCAACGCGGCTCGGTGAGCGAGGTGAAGCTGCTCGTGGCGCGAGGTTACGCGGCGCTGTCAGTCAATTGGGGCGGCAGCGGCAATGGAAAAGCTCCGTTCAACACCTGCGAGAAGTCCGAGCCGGGCGATCCAAACACCGATTGGGGCGCAGTCGATCCCTCGCAGCTCAATGTGCAGGGCTACAGCACCATGCTGCCCGGGCCGAAGCAGTTCTTTGAAGACCGCGAGCATCCGAAGAACAACAACTGGTATCTCCTCACGATTGGATGCCGTCGCGGGCTGACGTTTCTCGAACAGCAGCCGGAAGTCGATGCGAGCCGCCTCGGCGTGCATGGCTACTCGATGGGTGGCAATCTCACGATGTATGTCGCGGGCACCGATGATCGCGTGAAGGCCGCCGTGCCCGCCGTCGGCGGTCAGGGCTGGCGCTGGGAGCCGCACTCGTTCATCGGCGGCGCGCACCAGCAGGATCGGATCAAAGGCGACATCGAAGTCTTCAAGCACACGCTCAGCTTCGAGAGCTACTCACCGCGCATTCACTGCCCGGTGTTGCATCGCAGTGCCACGAACGACTTCCACGGCTGGATGGACGACGTGTATCGCACGAACGCGCTCATTCCAAAGCAGCCGACGCGATACAGTTGGGTGCCGCACATGAACCACCGCCTCACGCTAGAGGTCGCCATCACCATGCCGCTGTGGTTCGATCAGCATCTCAAAGGCGGCCCCGCCTTGCCCGACACGCCGCAGAGCGAGCTTCGCCTCAAATCCAACGACGACGTGGCCATACTGCGCGTTCGACCGGATGCGAAAACGCTGCCTGTAGCCCGCGTCGAGATCTACTACAGCACCGATCCCGATCCCCGTGCCCGCTTCTGGCGCAGCGCCGAGGTGCATCACGAATCCGAAGGCTACATCGCTCACTTGCCGATCCACACGCACGACCTGCCGCTCTTCGCCTTCGCGAACGTTTACTACACACTGCCGAAGCCCGAATCGATGGAGCAACTGCCAGGCAACTCCAAACCGGTCACCGAGGTCTGCATCAGCAGTCTTCTCCACTCACACAGCGCCGCCGAGGTCAAGCAAGCGAACCCCAAACTCACCGCGAAACCGTCCACGCTCATCGACGACTTCACCCACGGCACCCGCGACTGGTATGTGCTCAACGCCGGCAACGCCACGCATCAGCAACTCTGGACCCGCAAAGTCACCGATCCCCTCTGGCGCGGCCCCGACGGCTCCAAGCTGCACATCACGCTCAAACTCCCGCAGACCAACCGCATGAGCATCGTCCTCCAGCAAAACGAATGGCGCAGCTACCGCAGCCCACGCCGCACCTTCGTCTGCCAGCGCGAAATCCAAGGCTCCGACACTCCGCAAACCCTCACCTTCGCTCTGAGCGACTTCACGTCCGACGACGGCTCACCGACAAGCTGGTCCGAAATCGATCAACTCGGCCTCTGCGCCAACCACGGCCTCCCAGCCAACGAAGTCCCGCTCTGGAAAGGCCCCGCGCCGGAGTTTTTGCGGGTGGCGTGGGAGTGAGTGAACAATAAATCGTGCCATTTGGATATTCGTTTGTGACTTGAGCACCCATGCCAAAAACAGCCATCCGAAAAGACCGGGACACGCCTGACTTGGGATACAAAATTCGGCTGGCCAATCAAACTGTCGTTCCGTCTCCAGCCGGTGATGCCATGGTCTCGAAACAGGCGGATCAAACGAAGTTCAGTGGACGCATTTCCTCTGCCTCGAACATGAAACATGCGTTCGGAACGCTGCGTCTTGGTGAGGGGGTCTGTCACATTTACTTCTTCTATAGAGACTTTGTGAAGTGAGCGGCAATGTCCTTCAGAATGTCTTCGGTGCTTCGTTTGTTTGGCGTGTTTTGCTCATTGGTGGCCCATGGGCGGCCTGGATGAATGGTATCCCAAGGTGAGCGCTCATTCTTTCGTGTGCCCGCGCTATCACCATGCTTTCCAAAGCCGTAGCAGACCTTCATCTCGTTATTCCAGGCTGGCTGGAACCAGTTGATGAGCAAATCCTCGGCAGTCTCAATCCAGGCACTTCGGACGACGAGATAGCGGCAGTCAAAATCAGCGATGTTCAGGTTTGTGGCGTTGGTGATGCTACGTTCGTGGTCTTTGAGACGTGTGTGCAGCCGCGTTCCCTGCGCGGCTGCAGTCGCCGCGTGCATTTCGGCAGGATCAGCTTTGCCAACGTAGATTGGGTGATCGATGCCGCAGATGGGTTTGTAGGCAGCGAAGTCTCCACGATAGTAGATCGCATAAACGCCAGCACCATAGAATGGCTGCTTCGCCACTGCCGCGAGAGATTCTCTCTCCTGAAGCAGAAGTGTGTCAGCGACGATCTTGCCGATGATTTTCGGACTTGTTGGATCGAAGACGTGTTTAGGTTGGCGAACTGAATCCAGCCCATCGGAGATGGCACTGAGCTTGCCAACAACCAACTCAAGTTCGCTTCGCAGTGCGCGGCGTTTATTCGTTGGCAGCTCTGCATACTCGGACGGGTCAGATGGCAGTCCCCTCGTCAACTCTATGACTTGAGTCAGGATTTCCGTGGGGTTTTGTTCGGCAGCCATTAGAAGAGCCGTGGAGTAGTTGTGGCATCATGCTTTGAGATCGTGGCTTTCACACTATTCAGCACCACTTCACCCAGCTTCACTGGAACTGCGTTCCCGAGCTGGCGCATGTTTTCGGTCCAGCTACCTTCAAAGACATACTCGTCAGGAAATGTCTGGATGCGGCATGACTCGCGCACAGAAAAGTAACGAACTTCGCCATTGGGGAATCGCACCATGTTTTCGCCGCCCGGAACGCCATGATCTCCTGCCTTCAAAGTCTTGGCAGGTTCATCAAGCGGACTGCCGGTGTGTCCTGGATACGACCTCGCTCCGGGTTGGAGAATGTGGTTCGGGAACACGGCACTGCTCTTGTTGCGGGCAGGCTCGCCAAGGTCTGAAACAGCGTCCCGGATCGTCAACCAAGGCAGCCGACTCCGCGTGCCCGAGAGATCAAATTCTGCTTCGTCATCGAAATTGAAGCGGGCCGGTGCGGCTGGTCGCGAACGCTTTGAAACTCTATGGTTCTCCCAGTAGTCGCCAGTCGCCCATTGAGAATATAGAAGCGCTTGCTTAGAGTGAGTCGGTGAGGGGAACGACCACGGCACTTCAATATCCGAGCGGAAACCGACGAAGAAAACACGCTCACGTTTCTGCGGGACACCATAGTCAGCAGCATTCAGTAGCCTCCAGACGACGCGATAGCGAAGATCAGGTTTAGCACCCTGTGTGCGAATACGTTCCAATCGTGACAAATGATCAATCCAGTCTTCCGAAGAGCGGCGAACCACATCGGGATAGCTCAGTTGTAGCACGATGTAGCCAAAGTATTTGGCGAATGCCTGACGTGTGAGCCCTTTGACATTCTCAAAGACAAACATTCGAGGGCGGGTCTCCCGGACCACGCGGGCAGCTTCCGGAAACAAGTTCCGCCGATCTGCCATCGCTTGGTGCTTCCCACCGATTGAGAAAGGCTGGCACGGCGGTCCACCCGAAACCAGATCAATTCGATCCTGCCAAGAGGTGAAATCCTGATGATGAACGTCGCCTTCGATCAATGGCCAATGCCTCACGAGATCAAAGCCTCGGCGCTGATTATGCCGGATCGTCTCGCAGGCATCATGGTTAAACTCCAAGACAGCGTCGTGGCTGAATCCTGCGTTAGAGGAGGCTATGGCAAGGCCGCCAGCACCTGCGAAAAGCTCAATCGAGCGCAAGGCTTTGTCACCATAAACCACAGGCTCCTCCCGCAAGACGGAGCTGTCCTTAGCTTCTTTTGTCGAGAAGCTCTGAGATCTCTTCGGTTTGGAGCGTTTCTGCCGATAAAGAGGCTTTGGAGTCTTGGCAGTCTTCTTGGCCTTCATGGGGTGAGGAGGGTCTGTGAATGTCCGATCCTAGCCGCATACGGTGGAAATTCTCAACAGTAGTTTTTGGCGGAGGTGCAAAGGCAGTTGTGGACCGCCTCACCTCGAATTCCCTCGAATTCGATGGAGTTAACCTCGGGTGATGGATGCGCATCCCGAATGCCGACCTCCAAACCGAATAGAGGGCCATCACATCTGGCGGGTGACAGCGTTTTGGCTCAGTTGATGGCCTTGAGTTAATCACCCCAATGAGCCAATCTCGGCTCGTTATGCGAATCCACTCTCAGCTCTACTGCTTCCTCATCACCCTGCTCACTTCTACCGTTTGCAGCTTCAGCGCAGAGCCGACTTCCATCGGCCTGAATGCCAACCAGATGTCGATCGCCACGGGGCAGCCTTCGCTGGTGCTCATGTCGAGTGGCTCCACGCACATCCCGGTGTGGTCGTTGTCGGGTGGGACGGTGGGGCAATCGGTGGCGGGTGTGGTGACGGGGCTTCCCAGCGATTGGGCGGCGGTGAAGGTCGAGATCGTCGTGACCACGACGGATGAGACGACGAGTCCCGGGTTTGCAGATGTGTATCGCGTGCATCTTTCGCAGATGGTGGACGGTGTGCCGTTCACGGAGCGGTATGCGCTCGGCAAACCAGTGCGCACCGCGCTGCCGGATGCGCCGTTTCACTCGCGGACCATCGTTTTGGAGTCCTGTTACGAAGTCGTGCCCGATGCGCCGCTCACCGTGCGCATCCAGCGGGAGCCGGGTGATCCTGGTGACACCTTCACCAAGCCCACGGGTTTGGCCGCGGTGAAGGTGACGTCTTTAAAAGCCCTGCCAAAGCCCCACGTCGTGCAGGACGTGGCCGGCTACAACTCGTGGCCGATGCTTCAGGCCATCGGCGAGAAACTGGTGTGCGTTTATGGTCGTGGCAAAGGACACACCATCGCCAGCGATGATCGCGCTGTGTATGCGCGCACTTCGACGGATGGCGGCAAAACCTGGACGGCGGAGACCGTGGTCGCCGACGCGAAGGACTACGGCGAGGTCGCGGTCGGGAAAGGGCTCGATGCCACCGGCGCGATGCTGCTCTGGGTGCGCCGCATCGGCAAAAACGAATGGCACCACGATCTCTACCGCAGCATCGACGGAGTCACCTTCACGCTCGTCGCGACGCCGACACTCGCCGTGCGCCCGATGCAGATCACCGATGTCTTCAGCGTTCCGAAAGTCGGACTCATGGCCCTGTGGTTCGGGGGCGATTACAGCGACAAGCCCACGCAATCCTGGGGCAGCATGACCAGCAGCGACGACGGCAAAACGTGGACGCAAACGCCTGTCGAATCAGGCTTGCTGAAAGCGGACTGGCCGACCGAACCCGCCGCAGTTTACCTCGGCGATGGCAAAATCCTCGCCATCGCGCGGACGGAGACAGGTCCCGCGCAATTCCAAATGATCTCCACGGACAACGGAGCCACTTGGACTCGCAGTCGAACCAACATCAGCGATGTCTCGGCCTCCACGCCGAGCCTGATCCTCGACGCCAAAACCGGCTTGGTGAGCAATTACTACTATGAGCGGGGTCGCGGCATTCTCCGGCGTCGTGTCGTCGATCCGAATCGCGTGTTTGACCATCCGCTTAGCTGGCCCGGTTCCGAAGCCGTCGCGTTCGGAAGCAAGGTCACCTTTGATGCAGGCAACGCGAACGCCACCGTGATCGGGAACACTCACTTCGTCTCGTTCTATTCCGGCAAGGCACCTGACACCGCAGTCCTCGTCTCGGAGATCGCGGCACCAGCGGCGCGGTGATTCGTCACTTCAACAACTGCATCCGCCACCACGCCGACTCCACGGGGAAGAACTGGCTCAAATACACGCGGCTGAAATCATAGTGCGTGATCACTCGCTCGATGGCGGGTCGTTGCGAGATCACAAACTCACGATCTGGGCAAAGCGTGACCACCCAGGCGGCGAAGCAGGGCTCGCGGAGGTAATCTTTCTCGATGTGTATGCGCGGTGAGGCGGCGTGTTGGAGCTTCAGGCCTGCAAGGGCTACCTCGACGGCTTCCGCTTCGCTGTGTTGCGGTTTCCAGGCACCGTTCATCACGCGCCAGTCCACGTTGAAAGGCTCCGTGCCGTTCACGTCGAACTTTTCGATGAGAGGCAGGCTTTGCGCGGCCACCTCGGCGCTGTGGCGCAGGCCATCGGCATAAACGTTTTTCAAAGCAGGGTCCGTTTCCATCTCCCACAGGCCGCGCAGGCAGATCACAGACTCGCTGCCGGTCCACGAATGACGCTCGCCCTGGCCGGGATCGAAGACCATGCCGATGCGGCACACTTCCAATCGCTCGCGCTGGCCTTTCCCGACCTTTTCATGCGCGGCGGCGAGGTAGCGCTCCTGCCATGACGCATCGCCTGTGAAGGTGTGCATGGCCTTCATGATGAAGAGCAGCCTCGGCACGGCTTTCCCAGGTCGGTTTGGCAAAGTCGCCGCGATACGGCGACGGCGGCCCGTCGGTGGGCACCTTCCATGCGTGGCTGTCGAGCACCTTCACCTGCTCAACGAAGCGCTTCACGAGGTCCTGCCGCTCCGCGTCGTCCTTGGGCAGTCCATCTGTCACATAACGCCAGATGCCATACAGCCATGGTGTCGTCTGATCATTCGAGCCCATCGAATACGTCGTCTTGCCATCCGTGGCGATGCCGCGTGCGATGAAGCCGGGTGTCTTGCCGATGGTGGAGACTTTGATGAGTCCGTCGATGAGTCGCCGCGCCTTTGTGCGAATGGCGTCATCCTTCGTGATCAGCCAGCGACTGCACATCGCATCGAGGTAGAGGCCATTGAACATCGGCCCATCCTCATTCGGCACGCCCCAGCTCAGCGCGCTCGGCTTCATCTCTCGACAATCCTCTGCCGTCGGCCGAACGATCTCACCTTTCAAGCCGACGTAGTCGAGGATGAGATGGTGCTCATCAACGAAGCGGCTCCATAGCTCGTGATGCGCGGCCTCGACGGCTTGCTCTGGTGTCAAAGCCAAAGTTGATGAGGAAACCGCAACTGCAGCCAGCAAGAGAAACAAACGATGATTCATTCCACCTGCTAAGCTGCTGAAGATTCCAACCTTTCAACCGCAGCTGTTCAGGCTTCGCCGGGCATGGGCCCTGCCGGCCAGGTCTCCACCCATGGCAAGCCGTAGGCATTGAGATCGGCCATAAAGGGATCCGGATTCAGCTGCTCCACATTCCACACGCCGGGCTGGCGATACTCCACGTTGGTCAGCAGCTGCTTGGCAGCGATCATCGCAGGCACGCCAGTGGTGTAGCTGACGCCCTGGCTGTTGGTCTCCTTGTAGCACTCCTCATGGTCCTTGATGTTGTAAACGTAGTAGCGCTTGAAGCTGCCGTCTTTGCCAGTGCCTTCGATCCAGTTGCCGATGCAGGTCTTGCCCTTGGTGTCGGCACCCAGCGTGCCGGGCTCTGGCAACAAAGTCTTGAGGAATTCGATGGGGATGATCGGCGTGCCTTTGTGCATCACAGGATCGATGCGGGTCATGCCCACGTTCACCAGCACTTCCATGTGCTTGATGTAGTTGTCGCCAAAGGTCATCCAAAAGCGCGCGCGGCGCATGGGGATGTGCTTGGTCAGCGACTCCAGTTCTTCATGATACAGGCAGTAGATGTTCTTCGGTCCAATGCCATCGGGGAAGGGAAAGCTGCGCTTGATCTCCAACGGCTTGGTCTCCACCCACGCGCCGTTCTCCCAGTAGCGGCCGTTCGCGGTGACTTCGCGCAGGTTGATCTCGGGGTTAAAGTTAGTGGCGAAGGCCTTGCCATGATCGCCGGCATTGCAGTCAATGATGTCCAGCGTGTCGATGCTACTGAAGTGGTGCTTCAGCGCGTAGGCTGTGTAAACATTGGTAACGCCCGGATCAAAGCCGCAACCGAGCAGCGCGGTCAGGCCTGCGGCCTTGAACTTCTCCTGATACGCCCACTGCCAGTGGTATTCAAACTTGGCCACGTCGCGCGGCTCGTAGTTCGCGGTGTCGATGTAGTGCACGCCCGCCTCAAGGCATGCATCCATGATGGTCAGGTCTTGATAGGGCAGTGCGACGTTAATGACCACTTCAGGCTTGAAGCTGTTCAGCAGCGTCACCAGTTCCGGCACATTGTCCGCATCGACAGCGGCGGTTTGAATCGGGCGCTTCAGTTCGGCGGCGATGCTGTCGCACTTCGACTTGGTGCGGCTGGCGAGCATGATCTCACCAAACACTTCAGGAAGCTGCGCGCATTTGTGAACGACCACGCGGCCAACGCCGCCGGCTCCGATGATGAGGACTCTGTGAGACATGGGCCGTGAGTGTGGCAACCAGGCCCCGGAATGCAAGTCCCGCCAAGCAACCAATCTGACAATGTGATGGACTCGCGCCCTGTGGCCTTTTAGCGTTCCTGAAACGTGTTTTCTTTTGCTCACAGATGCCTTGGCTGGCTGTCCCGGCTGCTGGTCGGCCTTCACCATTTCGGCATGGCGGGGACGTTGCGGCTGTTTTTCGGACCGCGCTGGAGCCGCGCCGACACACGGGTGAGCGTGCCGATACGACCGATGGCCCGGCGTTTTGAGTTTCGCTCCCGCTCCGATCGTGGCGTCATACTGTCGCTCTGCCGCGAAGCCTGGCGCATCGCCGACACGCATGAGCGGAGGGCTACAGTGATTGTCGACGCGGGAGCGAATATCGGTGACTCGACTCTCCGCCTCCGCCGGTTTCATCCGTCTGCCCGCATCTTCGCCATCGAAGCCGATGCCGACAACTTCGCCATTTTACAGAGCAATTTTGCCGATGACGAACGAACGCATTGCCTGCACCGCGCCTTGTGGTCGGAACCCGGCGTGCTGCAAGTCGAGAAGACCTGGGCCAATGTGGCCTCGCGGGTGTCAGTCAAAGAACATGGCCCGCGGCCGGTGACTGCCTGCACCGTGCCGGGCCTGATGGCGGAGTTCGGGCTGGCTGAGATTGATATTCTAAAGCTGGACATCGAAGGCGCGGAGGCGGTCGTGTTCCAAACGCAAGACCGCTCGTGGCTGGCGAAGGTCCGGTGCATTGTCTTCGAGGTCTGCGACGCGGATGATGCGGGCACGACCATGTCCATCTTCCGTTCGCTGGAGGCATCCGGCATCGCCTTCAACTGCCACGTGGCGGGTGAATGCTTGATGTTGATCCGCAGCGATACCCCCTGGCACCCGACCCAGGACCTCTGGCTAGAGGCACGGGCCTCTGTGCTGCCCCACCTTGAGCAGCACATGCGCGCCCAGGGATTGGAACGCCTGGACTGATGCGACCTCTTTACGACTCGAAGTAAGTGTAGCCACGCAGCCCGGCCTCGAAGGCCATCATGATCTCGCGGCGCTCCGCGGCGGTGATGCGCTTCGACGCCACGGCGCTCTCGGCGAGGTTGCGGAACTGGGTGATCAGGTCTTTCGGATCGTATTCCACGTAGCTGAGCACCTCCGCCACGGTGTCGCCTTCCAGCTCGCGACGATACTTGAGCTTGCCAGCATTATCAAGACTAACACTGACAACATTGGTGTCACCCAGCAGGTTGTGCAGGTCGCCGAGGGTTTCCTGATACGCGCCGACCAGGAAGACGCCGAGGACATACTCCTCGCCGTTTTCCACATCCACATCGTGCAGGGGCAGGCTTTGATGCAGCTCGCAGCCATGGGCGAACTTGTCGATCTTGCCGTCGCTGTCGCAGGTGATGTCAGACAGCACCACCTTGCGCGTGGGCTTCTCCTTCAGCCGGTGAATGGGCATGACGGGGAAGATTTGGTCGATGGCCCACAAGTCGGGCAAGCTCTGGAAAACGCTGAAATTCGCGTAGTAGTAGTCGGTGAGCACGTGCTCCAGGCGACTCATGGTGCCGATGTCGCCGCCCACGGCCTCAATGTGCTCGCTGATCCAGCTGAGGATTTTCCAATACAACTCCTCGCCCTGCGCGCGCTCGCGTAGCCGCACCTTGCCATAGCTGAACTCGCTGCGCAGCTTGTCGCGGTAGTAGACCGCGTCGTTGTAGATTTCCTGCAGGCGCTCGCGCGTCAGCTTCTTCACGCCGCCTGCCAGCTCGGCTTGCAGCGAATGAAGGTTCTGCAGCAGCGGCGGCGAGTCTTCATCCACCTTGATGTCGCCGTTGCCTTCGAAGCGATTGATGTCCAGCACGTTGATGACCAGCACCGAGTAGTAGGCGACAATGGCGCGCCCGGATTCCGTGATCAGATCGGGGTGAGGCACAGCGGCTTCGTCCGTGACCTCGGCGATGGCTTCGATGACGTCGGCGCAGTATTCCTTGGTGCCGTAGTCGCTGCTGGCGGTGCTTGTGCCTTTCAAGCCGTCGTAGCTGATCGCGAGACCGCCGCCCAGATCGAGAATGCCCATACGGGCGCCTTCCTGCACCAGGCCCACGTAAACCCGCGCCGCCTCGGTAGCAGCGCTGCGGATGGCGCGGATATTCGGAATCTGCGAGCCCTGGTGGTAGTGCAGCATGCGCAGGCAGTCGAGCATGCCTTCCTCGCGCAGGTTGTCCACCACCCGCATGACTTGGGAAATGTTCAGGCCGAACACGCTGGCATCACCGCCGCTGCCGGCCCAATGCCCCGCGCTTTCCGTGCTCAAGCGAAACCGCACGCCCAGCGTGGGCCGCACGCCCATCTTTTTCGAGCGCTTCAGGATCAAGTCCAGCTCCGTGGGCATCTCCAGCACTAGGACGACTTGCAGGCCCATCTTCTGCGCATACAACGCCAGGTCGATGAACTCCTCGTCCTTGTAGCCGTTGCACACGATGTAAGCCTCGGGGTCGTGCATGTGGCTGAGCGCGGCGATTAGCTCCGGCTTGCTACCCGCCTCCAGGCCGTAGTGATACTTGCGGCCGTAGCGGGTGATCTCATCAATCACTTCCTGCTGCTGGTTGACCTTGATCGGATACACGCCGCGATACACGCCCTGATACTTCGCCTCGCGGATGGCCGAGGCGAAGCCCTCGTTCAACTCGTCAATGCGCCAGCGCAGCAGGTCGCCGAAGCGGATCAGCACCGGCATCTGCGTGCCACGGTCGCGCAGGCCTTCCACGATCTTCGCCAGGCTCACTGGCTTGGTCTTGCTGCCGTCCTTGAGATTCACCACCACCTCGCCCTTGGCGGAGATGTCGAAGTAGTCATGCCCCCACTCTCGAATGCCATACAGATTGGCGCTGTCGTCGACGCTCCAGGCGGGAGCTTTAGCAGAGGGGCGTTTTTCCATTTCGATGATAGGTGAAGCGGGGATAAATGTGGAAGCTGATTATGCGGTCCTTTGCAGGAAAGAAAAGCGACGATTCGATGCCCCTTGGGGACAACAGAGCGCAGGCCAAAAAAAGCGCGGAGGCCATGACAGCCTCCGCGCGGGATTGGGATGCGTGAGGGAATCGCGAGGGAATTACTCCTCGGTTTTCTTGGCCTTCTTCGCAGCGGCTTTTTTGGTCGCAGCTTTCTTGGGCTTGGCTTCGGTCACCACCTCAGCTTCCACCACTTCAGCCGGGGCGGCATCTTCGGTGGTGGTGTCTTCAACGACGGGGGCACCGACAGCCACCGGCAGGTCCACCCACTCGATGAAAGCCATCGGAGCGGAGTCCGTGCGGCGCTGGCCGAGCTTGGTGATGCGGGTGTAGCCGCCTTTGCGCTCCAGGCTGGCCGGGGCGATCTCAGCGATCAACTTGTGCACAATCTTGTCGTTGTTGTGCAGCTTGCTGATGGCCTGGCGGCGGTAGTGCAGGGCCAGCGGGGTGTCCTTGGTGGTGTCTTCGCGGTTGGCGTTGGCGACCACGGCCTTCTTGCCCAGCGTGAGGATCTTTTCCGCGAACGGGCGCACGGCCTTGGCCTTGGCCACGGTGGTGCGGATGCGGCGGTGCTCGATCAGGCTGATGATCAGGTTCGCGATCAGTGATTTGCGATGCGCCGAGTCGCGCTGCAGTTTCTTGGTCTTAACTCCGTGTCTCATAAAATGCTTTCTTTCAGTGCGGTGAATTAGTCGTCGTCGCCATCGTCGTCCGCCATGCTGGCACCGATGAGCTTGGCGAAGTCTTCGGCATTGGCCTCGTCTTCGTCGTCCTTGAAGGTGGAACTGCGGGCCAGCAGCGAGACGCCGCCGGGGTTCGGATCCAGCAACGAGGAGTCGAACTTCATGCCGAGAGACAGGCCCAGCTCGGCGAGCTTTTCTTTGATCTCGGTGAGGGACTTCTTGCCGAAGTTGCGGTAGCGCAGCATCTCGCTCTCCGTCTTCATGGCCAGCTGGCCGACGGAGGTGATGTTGGCGTTGTTCAAGCAGTTCGCCGCGCGGACGGACAGCTCGATTTCGTTGACGCTCATGTTGAGCAGCTTGCGCAGCTCGCTGTTCTCCTCGGACTGGGCCTCAGGCGCAGCCTCGAACTCGATCTGGCTGTCGTCGTAATTGACGAACACGTCGAGGTGATGGCGGAGGATCGAGGAAGCCTGGGTCAGCGCATCTTGCGGGGCGACTCGGCCGTCCGTCCAGATGTCCATGATCAGCTTGTCGTAATCCGTGTTCTGGCCCACGCGGGTGGCTTCCACGCCATACTTCACGCGGGTGACCGGCGAGAAGATGGAGTCGATCGGAATGACGCCAATCGGGGTGTCCGGGCGCTTGTTTTCTTCCCAGGTGGAGAAGCCGCGGCCGACGCGCACTTCAAATTCCGCCTCAAACTTGGCCTTGCGATCCAGCGTGCAGATGACCAGGTCCTTGTTGATCACGGAGTAGCGGTGATCTTCCTTGATGTCACCAGCGGTGACGACGCCTTCCTTGTCTACCATGATGGAGAGCAGCGCGGGCTCCTTGTTTTCGTGGTGGCTGAACTTCACCTTCTTCAGGTTCAACACGATCTGGGTCACGTCTTCCAGCACGCCGGGCAGCGTGGAGAACTCATGCTCGGCACCGCGAATCTTCACGGAGGTGATGGCCGCGCCTTCCAGCGAGGAAAGCAGCACGCGGCGAATGGAGTTGCCGATGGTGTGGCCGTAGCCACGGTCAAAGGGTTCGGCGACAAACTGGGCGTAGGTGTCGGTGGCCGTCGCTTCGTTTTTCACGAGGCGGTTGGGCATTTCGAATCGGGCAAGGCGGACGGGCATGTGTGTTATGGATGTGGCCGGGTTACCTCCGGGGCGAGTTCCCGCCGACGTCCAGAGACGGGGCAGGCCCGGAGACCAACGGCAAATTGGCAGCTCGCAAGGGGAGGGCACTAGACAGCCCCCGCCTCGTTTTGCAACTGGAAATCCAGGGCGTGAAAGACCTTCACATTTTCACCTGGATCGCCGCCCGGCCGCTGGCAGCGGCAGGCTCCAGCCCGGCGATCTGCTGGACGCGGCCGGACTCAGGATCGCTGACACGCACGGTGTGCTTGTTCAGAGAAAACACCCAGGGATCGAAGGCACCCGACGGCGGGCGCAGAGTGTAAACGATCTCGCCGCTGGTTTCATCGACGACCTGAACCACCGGGCTGGCCGCGCCTTCGATCTCCAGTCTCGGCAGCCACGCAACGGCGGCTCGGGCATAGTTGTCGAGCTGGCTCACCGCCACCGGCCAGCCAGGGAATTGGTCCTGAAACTCGATCCCAAACGGCCAGCATTCGATGGTGATCGTGCGCCTGGCCTTGTCGAAGCGCACCATGCCGAACCCACTGGTCTTATCGGTCAGGTTTTCCATTGTCTCCTTGCGTGGTTCGATCGCACCGTTCTTCACGGCCAGCACGGTCATTGGATGGCCAAAGTGATCCTTGAAGTCACCCAGCAGGCCTTGGTCCATGCCCCGGCCGTTCACTTTCACTGTGGGCTCCCACCAGCGGGGGTAGCCTGTGTTCACCGCCGGACCCGCGAAAGCGACACCGGCATCGCGATGCGAATCGATGCCGTAGTGCACCACCGCCGGCAGGTGCTGGTCGCCGGCGATGTGGAAGGCAAACGCCTTGCGCATCTCCCGCACGGCCGCGTTGCGCGCGCTCTGCGGCCAGCCGTTCTGATCGTAGTCGGCGCGCAGCACCTCGCGATCGCCGCCGTGCGTGGTGGCCATGCCGGTGAAGATGGTTTGCGAGATCACGGCCTTCATGTCCGCGCCTTTCCAATCAGTGGCCCAGGCCTTCAAGAAATCCACCTGCTGCCGCCCCAGCAGATCCAGCCCGGGGATGTCCGCTACCTTGGGATCAAAGTTCAAATCAATGACATGGTCGCCGCGGTCCCCGGTGGGCGGCACCTTGCCCTCGGGCGCGGATTTAAACTGGCGGTCGGCGAGGATGGCGAAGCTCACACGGCCATACGTCAGCGGCCCGAAGTAGTTCAGGATGCCCTGCTTGCATGGCTCCTTCACCCACGGATCAGGATGATGCGAGGTCTGCGTGCGGTGCACCACGTTGACCCATTCTGCCTCCAGGTCATAGCCGCCCGCCTCCTGCGTGGTCGTGCGGGCGGCACCACCTTCGCCCCACAGATTGCCTTGAAACACATCGTGGTCGTCTGGCAGCGAGACACTGGGGCGGTCCTTGGTCAGCTCACGCCAGGTCCAGCCATGGAAATACCACTTCCGCAGGTAGTCCAGTGCCGCCGTTTCCAGCGGTGCTCTGACAATCCCAAAGCCAGCGGTGCTCTCGTAGAACTGGTCTCCCACAAAGGCCATCATGTCCGGGTTCATCCTGGCCACGCCCGCGACATAAGGAGCATTGGGGAAGGCGCTGTGAATGTTGCAGGATATGTCCGCCACGCTGAGCACCGGCTGGTCCACGGGATCACGCCGCACCGTGCCTTCATAGGTATGTGGCTTTTCCGTTCCATCGGCAAACTTCAGCCCATAGACGAGGCGATACTTCGCATCCTTGGTCGCGTCCCAGTCAGCGATGCGGAAGGTGGCCGTCCGGGCGAGCGGGTGAATGGCCGCTTCTCCCGCTGTCTGCCAGGCATCGCCTTGCCACACCTCCAGTTTCACCACCTGGGAGTCCTTGCCACCCACGGGCGGCATCTGCGCGGTCATCTTCATCACCCCGCCGCTCAACGTGTAGTGATTGAACAAGATCGGACCAAAGGCATGCGAATCATCGCGCCGCACGCTGGGGCCGCTGATCTCCCAGTCGCTGAACCAAAAGGTGCCAGCGCCAGGCCCCGCATTCTCCTCCTTTGTCTTCTTGCCCTTCTTCGCTGGCCCGCCCGGTGCCGCGCCAAAGTTCGCCACCAGCGCGAGGTTGCCTGCCAGCTTCGCAGTCGCCAGCTGCGACTTCACCTCGCCCAGCAGCTGGTCGCCCTGCATGGCGCGCAGCGTGAGCACCGTGGTCGTGCCCAAGCTTTCGCCCGTCAGCACCAAGGTCAGACTGGACACGTCATTGAGCTTGATCACACCGGGGGCAGCTTTTTTCACATCGCCAAAAAACAAACTGCCCTGCGCTGTGATCCCCGCATCAATACCAGAACTGAAGGCCAGGTTGTTCCGATAATCGCGCAGTTCGGGATAGGCAGCGAGCGTGCCCAGAATGCCAATGCGAAAGCCTGCGCTGCCCTTCCCCCGCCCCAGCGGCGAGCCATCCACACGGCCCAGTGTCACCTTCATCATGAAGCCGCCGCCCGCGCCTGAATGCTCGCACGTTAGCACCTGCACATTGCGCCCTGGCGCGGCATGGATGCACTCGATGCGTCCACTCCTCACCTGCCAGTCCTGCAACGGCCCCGCCCAATAATCCGCGCCCAGCCACACGCGGTCCAGATCCTGGCTCCAGGCGCTGCGGTAAGCGGTGTCCGGGGTGGCCGCAGACACTGGTATTTCCAAGGGCAGCACTGCGCCTGCGGCCAGCGCCGCCGAACCCGTCAGAACATCGCGTCGTGTGTAAGTCTCCATGAGGCCGCTATGAACAGCGCGGCGACGGGAATGCTTTCACCCGGCTTGAAGCCATTACTGGGACTGGCTGGCCGAGGTTTCGACATCGCCTTTCGCCAGGGTCAGCAAATCGTCGTCGCTGCCCCAGGCGAAAACCTCCTTGTCCCCCTGATAAATGCGCAAGGCCACACCACCAGCAGAGTCCCGGCGAGTGTTGCGCGCGCCATCTTGATAGTAGTAGTCGGCCTGCAGCTGCTCCTTGGTCAGGGTGAAGGACCGCGTCTGTATTTCTTGCGAGGCTCCACGGCGGATGCTGGCGATTTCGTGGCGGCCACTAGTCTGCACCCTGGGCGGCAGCTTGTTCTTCCCGTCATCATCGCGGCGGAACAGCCAGTAATCCACGCGCAGCGCGTTAACATCTCCAGTCGACCGGTTGGTCAGCGTCAGCTTGTAGGCCCACTCCTCCGTTTCCACGGTGACCACCCCATCCTTGCTCTTGGTCTTGCCGAGCTTGGTTTTGGTGGACTTTACCTCAAAATCATGGCGCACGTTCTGCGCGGCAAAGGCAGCGATGAACTCCTGGTCCGCCGGGGACAGGGTCGCGGGATTGATTTGAAACAACCGGCCATCGGCGGTGCGCTTGATGGTGGCCTGCCCGCCGCTGACGGCAATCAACTCACCGTCCAACTTCCGGCCTTGGGTATCGACGAACTCGCGGGCGAACACCGAGGTGGAGACGCACCAGAGGCACGCGATGATTGCTGAGTGGAATTTCATGCACATGACTACAAGGGTTCCGCAGACCGTTGCAGTGTGAAGACAAGCCCTCAGGATGGCAAGCCAGGATTTTGAATCGCAAGCCCGAGCAACCGGCACCACGAAAAAAACAGCCCGGACCTGACGGTCCGGGCTGCTTGAGGAAAGGGAGCCGGAGCGGTGGCCGGATCAAGCCTGCGCCTGGGCGCTCTTGATCTGGGCCTCCATGCGCAGCTTTTGCTCGTGCGCCTCCTTGATCTGCTCTTCCAGCGCCACACCGGTGCGCTGCGTATACCAAAGCACGAGGGGCGAGGCGATGAAGATGGACGAGTAGGTGCCGAGCAGCACGCCGATGACGATCGGCATGGCGAACTCCACCATGGCTGGGTTGCCCATGAACAGCAGCACGATCATCGGAGCCAGCGCGGTCGGACCGGTGAGCAACGTGCGGCTCAGAGTCTTGCAGATGGCCTCGTTCATCAGGGTGCGCATCGAGTCGCTGCGCCCGGAGTGAATCACCTCACGGATACGGTCGAAGACGACGATGGTGTCGTTGATAGAGTAACCGGCGATCGTCAGTAGGGCACCGACGTGAATGATGCTCAATTCCTGGCCAAAGAGCACGCACAAGCCTGGCACCATGAGCACGTCATGGAACAAGGCGACGATGGCACCGATGGCAAAGGCGGCTTCGAAGCGGAACAGCAGGTAGACAAAGATGGCGAGCAAGGCCGCCGCCATGGCCAGCAGGGAGACCTTGGCCATCTCGCTGCCGATAACGGAACCGACACGCTCGGTGCGGATGCCCTTGATGGTGTCCTTGCCCCACTTGGCGGTGAGACCCTGCTCGACCACAGCGCCAGCGTCGAACTCGCTGCGAATGCCCCAGACCTGGCCGAACTGCGCGGTCTTCTCCTGCACATAGTGCGTGCCGATTTCCTTGCCGTCCGGCATCTTCAGCGCGCCGACGACGTCCTCAATCTCCTTGGAGATCAGCGTTTTGCCCTCATTCAACTCCATGTGCACCAGCGCACCCCCACGGAAGTCAATGCCCAGGCTGGCCTTGCCTGTGAACGCCAGCGTGGCGAAGGAGATGGCCGTGACCACCAGCGAGGCGATGATGAAGGTTGGTGCCTTGGACAGAATGTCGAAAACCCTGTCCGGGATCAGCTTGCGGCTGGAAACCTTGGTCAGCAGGCCCTTGTCCACGATCCACATGAAGACCACGCGGGTGACGATCAGCGCGCCGATCATGGACGAAATAATACCGATGACCAGCGTCACAGCGAAGCCCTTCACCAAGCCGCCGGAGATGGCGAACAGGATGGCCGCCGAGATCAGCGTGGTGATGTTCGAGTCCGCAATGGCGCTGAAGGCCTTGTCATACGCAGCTTTCAGGGCGCTGGCGAAGCTGCGGCCCGCCTCCATTTCCTCGCGCAGACGCTCGTAGATTAGCACGTTGGCATCCACCGCCATGCCGATGGTCAGCACCAAGCCCGCGATGCCCGGCATGGTCAACGTGAACTGGAACAGCGCCATCGCACCGGCCAGGATCGTCAGGTTCACCACCAAGCCGATGATGGCCACGATGCCCGCTGCGCGGTAAACGAAAAGCATGAAGCCCGTGGTGATCAGCAGGCCCGCGAGCCCGATCCACCGGCCCTGATCGATCGACGACTGGCCGTAGGAAGCCGAGACGGTGCTTTCCGACAGGATCTTCATCGGGTTCTCCAGCGGGTTCTCCAGAGCGGTGGCCAGACTGCGCGCCGAATCCTCTTTGAAGCTGCCGCTGATTTCAGCGCTGCCGCCGTAGATTGCTTCGTTCAGGTTAGGAGCGGAGATGACTTCACCGTCCACCACGACGGCGAGGCGTTGATTGACATTGGCGGCAGTGAGATCGCCGAAGAGTTTGGCCCCCTCATTGTCGAAGCGCAGGATGATCATCCAGCCTTTGTTGCCATCCAGCGTGGCGAAGGCCTGGGTCACATACTTGCCGTCCAGATCCGCGCGGTTCTTCACCAGCATGAACTGTTCGCCGCCCTCTCCCTTGGGGTCCTTGACCGACATTTTCACGTAGCCCACCACCGCGCCGCCGTTGGCCGTGCGGGCGATCTCGCTGCTGCTCTGCGGATGCACCAAGCGGAACTCGAGCTTGGCCACCTGCTCAATCTTCTGGCGCACGTTGGCGATTTCCTCGGCCTTCACACCGGGCATTTGAATGAGGATCTTGTCCTCACCCTGCGGCTGCAACAGGAGGTCCTTGGCACCATCGGGGTTCAGACGCTTTTCCAGGATGCCGATGGCCTGCTGCACGGACTCGCCCAGGATCGGCTTCTCTTTGCCCTCGCTGTCGGCACCCTTCTGCAGTTGCACCACGAACTCACTTCCGCCCTGCAAGTCGATACCCAGCTTCAAGCCTTCCAGGTTGAGGGTGAGAATGGCAAACAAGGTGGCCCCCAGCACCAGCACCGTGCCGACGAGACGCTTGGTGGTCTGATACGTCGTGCCCACATAATAGAGCAGCAGCATCAGGATGGCGGTGCCGGAAAGGAAAGTGACAATCGGATTCATGGAAAAGGGCGTGTCGGAATGAGGAGGGGCGCGGAGTTTAGCGCCCGTTTCAGCTTTGCCAAGCGGGAAGG